>ERZ809074.2662-NODE-2662-length-18784-cov-22.907897_pt1 | contig 18784 bp, 10 predicted proteins | sample MGYA00520795_ERZ809074 | MGnify/ENA primary metagenome ERZ809074 (study PRJEB31570, sample SAMEA3212989) | Homo sapiens | biome: human-gut; feature: human gut; material: fecal | place: Sweden | collected 2011 ...
CCTCAAAGGGGATGCCCTCGTGGCCGATGACGGTGGTGTGCAGGCTCTGGTAGCCGTTGGGCTTGGGGGTGGAGATATAATCCTTGAAGCGGTTGGGCAGCGGGTGGTACATATCGTGGATGAGGCCCAGGGTGCTGTAGCACTCAGCCAGGGTGTCCAGGATGATGCGCACCGCGTAGATGTCGTAAATTTCATCGAAGGACTTGTTCTGCATGATGGTCTTGCGGTAGATGCCGTAGATGCTCTTGACCCGGCGCTTGATGGTGGCACCCTCGATGCCGCTCTCCTTCAGCCGCAGCTCGATGACACCGGACACTCTGGCAAGGAACTCCTCCCCTGCACGCTCGCTCAGCATCTTGCTGATCTCCTCGTAGCCCACAGGGTCAAGGTAGTGCAGGCTGCGGTCCTCCAGCTCCTCCTTGACGTTCAGGATGCCCAGACGGTTGGCGATGGGGGCATAGACCTCCATCGTCTCACGGGCCTTGTCGCGGCGCTTCTGCTCAGGCCAGGCATCGCCGGTGCGCATATTGTGGAGCCGGTCGCAGAGCTTGATGATCATCACGCGGACATCCCGGCTCATGGCCAGCAGCATCTTGCGCAGGTTCTCGGCCTGCAGCTCCTCGATGTTGGAGAACTGGATCTTGGTCAGCTTGGTCACGCCGTCCACCAGAAGGGCCACTTCCTCGCCAAAGGCGGCGGTCAGGTCCTCCAGCGTGGTGGGGGTGTCCTCCACCACGTCATGGAGCAGGGCGGCGGCAATGCTCTCCGAATCCATGCCCAGATCCAGCACCAGGCGGGCCACGGCCAGCGGGTGGCAGATGTAGGGCTCGCCGCTGCGGCGGCAGACCCCGTTGTGCGCCTTGTTGGCAAGGTCATAAGCCTTGGTGATCATCTCCATGTTGTAGGCCTTGCCGCTGGCCTTGATGGCCTCGCAGAGCTTCTCCCAGGTAACGATCTCAGGCCGCACCTCGCTGGGCAGAGCACCCTCGGGTGCGTCGGCCGGCAGGGCCGTGGCGTTCACGGTAGACACCTCCGGCACCGGCTGATGCAGATGCGTTTTTGCGGAGTAAAGATCCTCCGCCGGTTTCTTTCCCTCTGGCATATTTTTACTCCTCCAGACATTTCAGGATGGGGGCATCGGCCAGGTTCTTCTTGCCTGCCGTGGGAACCAGCTCCCAGAACTTTGCCCCGCCGTGCTCCACGGCGGCGATCAGGCCCACCTGTTCCAGGGCCGTCAGAGCCACCAGCGTTTTGCCGGTGTGCTCCTCCCCCAGCTTTGCAAACAGGGGCTGCATATCCTCGGCGTGCCAGCGCCGGGCCTGCAGTTCCCGGTAAACGGTAATGATATCACTGCGCTCCGGTGCGATCAGGGCGCGCTGCTGGGCAGTCAGCGGGCTGCCGCGGCGCAAAGCCTGCACCAGCGCGGTCTGCTGGGCGGCGGCGTTGCCAAAGCCCGCCGGGTGCAGCTCCAGAATGCGTCCCGAAAGCTGCGCGCCCCGGGCGGCCTCGTAAACCGAGAGGCTCAGGGCCGCGTCCACCACATCGCCGGTGGCATAGGGCAGCTGCTCCGGGTGCATCCCGAACCAGACCGCATAGATGCAGGCATTGCCCTGCCGCAGGCGCAGGCGGCAGTGCCGCCCCTCCGAGACAGGGTAGACTCCCTCCACCACGGCCTTTTCCAGCAGGAACACCGGGGCGGGGTTCTCGGCACCGTAGGGAGCCAGCTGGTCCAGCCGCCGGACAGATTCCACGGTGATGCGGTCGAGATGGATGGACAGGTCGCATTCCAGCGGCGGGGTCACCAGCACCGGGCACTCCCGGGCGGCCCACTCGTTCAGGCGGCGGCGCAGCTCCGGCAGGTTCTCCTCCCGTACCGAAAGGCCCGCCGCCATGGCGTGGCCGCCGAAGCGGAGGAGAAGATCCTCGCAGGAGGCAATGCAGGCGTGCAGGTTGAAGCCCTGCACACTGCGGCCGCTGCCCTTGCCCTCGCCGTGCTCATCAATGGACACCACGATGACGGGGCGGCCGGTCTTTTCCACCAGCCGGGATGCCACGATGCCAATGACACCGGGGTGCCAGTTCCGGCCCCAGATCAGGATGACCCGGTCCTCCAGAATGGCGGGCTCGGCCTCCAGCTGGGCCTGCGCGGCCTTGGCGATCTCGCCCTCGGTCTCCTGCCGGGCGGCGTTGATCTCGTTCAGTTTATGTGCCAGCTCGGCAGCGCGTTCCTCATCCTCACACAGCACCAGCTGCAGGGCGGTCACAGCGCTGTCCATCCGGCCTGCCGCGTTGATGCGGGGGGCAATGGCATAGCTGACATTCTCGGCGGTCACGGGCTTGCCGCCCAGCCCCACCTCATCCAGCAGGGCCAGAAGGCCGGGCCGGTCAGAGTGCTGCAGCAGGTGCAGGCCCGCCTTGACCAGAGTGCGGTTCTCGCCGGTCAGGGGCATCACGTCTGCCACGGTGCCCACGGCGGCAAGGTCGCCGCAGTAATCCAGCATCTCCTCGGGCGGGCAGCCGTCCAGCGCGGCACAGAGCTTGAAGGCCACACCTGCGCCGCACAGGCCCTTGAAGGGGCTGGTATCATCGGCGCGGCGGGGGTCCACCACGGCAACGGCCTTAGGCAGGGTATCATGGGGCAGATGGTGATCGGTGACGATCAGGTCCACCCCCAGTGAAGCCGCAAACTCGGCCTCCTCCAGCGCGGAGATGCCGTTGTCCACCGTCACGATGAGCTGGTATCCCTTATCGTGGATGGACTGGATGGCATTTTTGGAAAGGCCGTAGCCATCGCCTTCGCGGCTGGGCAGCATACACTTGACGTTGGCTCCCATCCCCTTGAGGTGCTGGTAGAGCAGGGCGGTGGCGGTCACGCCATCCACATCGTAGTCACCAAAGACAACAATGGTCTCCTCCCGGTCAATGGCATCGAGGATACGGGCACAGGCCTTGTCCATGTCGGTCAGGAGCATGGGGTCGGTCAGTTCTTCCTCGCCCGACAGCAGGGTCAGAGCCTCGGCAGGGTCGGTGATGCCGCGCGCGGCCAGAATGCCTGCCAGCAGGCCCGCCTCCTTCTGCTGGGCGGCCAGCGTCATCTGATATTTTTCCTCGCTCCACGGCTCCCCATCCGTCGTTTCCATGGCGCGGCTTTCCAGCTCCTCGGTGCTCTGCTGGGCAATGGCCGCGGTCAGCTCCTTCAGGGCGGAGCGGTCCAGCGGCTTCAGGTTCCAGGCCCGGTAGGTCGTCATAACAGTCCCTCCCCGGTCAGGCCGTCATTGGCCAGCATTCCCTGCAGCGCGGCGATCTCGCTGGAAACATCCATGGCAACGTCAGAAAGCAGGTTATCATACAGGTTGCTGTAAGCCTGATTCAGGGTGTGTAGGATGCCCGCAATGTCCCGGCGGATGGTCTCTGCATTTTCGCCCTGCTGGCCCTGCACATCGTTGTAGGTGTGCAGCAGCTTGAGGGTGGTGGGGATATAGTATTCCGCAAAGCGGCGGGCCTTGGGCAGGCTTTCCGGGTGCGCTTCCAGCCACTCGCAGATGGCGGTGGTGGTCTTTTGCATCGTTTCCAGCTCTTCCCGGCCCTGCGCGTCCTGCATGAGGTGCTGTTCCTGTTCCAGCACCTGCGCAAAGCGGCGGATGGTCTCAAGGTTCAGGGGCGTTTCGGCGGTATCCCCCTGCTCAGGCTGTGCGGGGGCGGGCTGAGGCTCCGGGCGTTTCTGCGCGGCGCGGTAATCCTCCGCCGTCAGGTACACAGTCTCCGTTTTCTCATCCAGCCATGCATTCAGCCAGCCCTTGCGGATGCTTTTTTTCAGCCGCTTGAGCGTTTTTTTCTTTTTCTGGTGGGTCAGGTCGGCCAGCATCTCCACCGGCAGGCCCTTGCCGCCGTCCATGCTGTCGGCAAGGTCGGCCAGCTGGCCCATCTGCCTGCCCGCTTCCCTCTGGGAAACGCCGCAGGCCGTCATCCAGCCAAAGCCCGCCGTGGCAAGGCCCAGCACGCTGCTGACGATGCCAAGCACATTGTAGGCGGTGTTCATAGCGTAGTCCGTGCCCGTCATCAGGATGCCGCCGCCCTCAGCAGTCGACACCACAACGTCGCCCAAAGCAGCCGACGAAATAAAGCCCAGCCCGATGAGGCAGCCCAGCGTCCCCAGCCCGAAAAGCACCGCAAAGATGATGCCCACGGCCAGCAGAGCCACGCCCGAGCTGTAACGCTCCTTGGCGCATTTCCGCAGCTTTTCCACCGGGGTCAGCTCCGGGCGCGATGCAAAGAAATTTCTGGCCCACTGGGGCATCCCGGCGTACTGCTCTGCCGTGCCGCCGTTGGCATGGGCCTGCCGCCGGCTCTGGTAGTAGCTGTCCCGGGCCTGCCGCATGGCCTTGCCCGCCTCCGAGATGCCGTAATTGGCCGCATGAACAGCGGCCTTGCCCACATCAAAGGCGCGGTCGCCGATGTCCATGCCCCGGCCCTCAAAGCCGTGGGCAAAGGCATCGGACATGGTGTCGCCAAAGGCGCGCAGCTGCTCTTCCAGCTCCTGCTGCACCTGTTTTCCCTCGTTTTCTTGTGTTGAATCGTTTTCACGATGGTTCATCAATATTTCTCACCCTTCTGCCGGTGCATACCGGCCGATGATCGCACGGGCGACCCGCAGGCCGTCCACGGCGGCGCTCATAATGCCGCCCGCATATCCAGCCCCCTCGCCGCAGGGGTACAACCCCGCCAGCTGGGCCGATTCCAAGGTCTCCTCCCGTTTCAGCCGCACGGGGCTGCTGGTGCGGGTCTCAAGGCCGGTGAGGATGGCTTCCGATGCGGTGTAGCCCGCAATTTTACGCTCGTAGGCGCGCAGGCCCGCCCGCAGAGTATCGGCCAGCTCCCCGGGCAGCAAAGCTCCCAGATCCGCAGCCACAACGCCCCGGTCATAGGTAGGCTCCACCCGGCCGATGTTCAGCTGGCCTTTGCCCTCCAGAAAGCTCTGCACGTTCTCAGCCGGGGCCGCATACGCCCCGCCCCGGCGGCCTGCAGCGTAGGCTTTGGCCTCCAGCTCCCGCTGGAAAGCGATGGCTCTGCGCGGGTCGCCCGCAAAATCCTCAGCTCCCACGCTGACCACCACCGCCGCGTTGGCGTTTTTGCCGTCCCGGGCGTGGTAGCTCATGCCGTTGGTGACCACGTGGCCTGTCTCGCTGGCCGAAGCCACCACCTGACCGCCGGGACACATGCAGAAGGTGTACACGCACCGGTCTCCCACATGCTGGGAGAGCTGATACTCTCCGCGCGGCAGGGCCGGATGCCCGGCGGCCTCGTGGTACAGGCTCTTTTCAATCTCGCTCTGCAGGTGCTCTGCCCGGAAGCCCACGCTGAAGGGCTTGCACTCCAGCACGAGACCGCTGTCCATCAGCATCCCGAAGGTGTCCCGGGCCGAGTGGCCCACGGCAAACACCAGCGCTTCACAGGGGAAGGTCCCGCCGGTGGTAAAGATGCCGGTCAGCCGACCGTTTTTCTGCTCAAAACCGGTGAGGGCCGTGTTGAAGTGCACCTCGCCGCCCAGAGCTTCGATCTCCCTGCGGATGGAGGTGATAACGCCCCGGAGCAGGTCGGTGCCCACATGGGGCTTCTGCTTCCAGGCGATCTCCGCCGGGGCACCGTGCTGCAAAAACACCTCGGTGACAAAGCCGCAGAGCTCATCCCCGATGCGGGTGGTCAGCTTGCCGTCCGAAAAGGTGCCTGCGCCGCCCTCGCCAAACTGGATGTTGGCATTGGGGTCCAGCTCACCGGTGGCAGAGAAGTGCTCCACCGCCTTCACACGCTCGTCCAGCGCCGGGCCGCGCTCCAGCACGATGGGCTTGTAGCCCTGCCGGGCCAGCAGCAGCGCCGCAAACAGGCCCGCCGGCCCTAGCCCGCAGACCACAGGCCGGTGGGGCAGGCGCTGGGTGCCGTTCTGAACGCTGAGATCCGTTTTGCCGCGGATAGCAACGCAGGGCGAGGCCCCTGCATACGCAGATTCCTCACCCTCGTCCTTGAGCGTTACCGCTATGGTATACACCAGCTTTGGCTGCCCGTGGCGGGCATCCACCGACAGCCTGGCCACGCCCAGATGGGCCGCCTTGCTGCGGGGGATGCGCGCCAGATGCAGCGCTTTCTCGAATGCCTGCGGCTCCCCGGCAGAGAGCGGCAGGCGGATATCTCTTACTAGTATCATTTATCAGGTTTCGCTTTCTATTTTCAGCCTCCTCACCCTCTCCGTCATTGCTAACGCAATGCCACCTCCCCCAAAGTGGGAGGCCTTGGCAGTATTTGCAAACTTCATCTTTATGCCAAGGGCTCTCCCTTCGGGAGAGCTGGCGAGCGAAGCGAGACTGAGAGGGTGAGCCAGCTCAGTTACTTTCTATCTTGCACTGGATAACATAGCTCCCCAGCGCAAAGATCTTACCATTGGAGGGCACATACAGGCGGCAGGCAATGTTCTGCTGCCCTGCGGCCACATAGAAATCATCCGCATCGATCTCAATGACCACCTGCTCGGGCACCAGCGTATCCAGCAGACCCGCCGGGCCGCAGAGGGTCACGTTCATCAGCCGCTCGGTCTGCACGGTCAGGGTATAGGTGGAGGGCAGATTGACCACCTGCACGCAGCTGGCGGGCAGGTTCATGGTCTTGGTCTCGAGCTTGGAGCTGTCGAAGCTGACCGTGATGCTGGAAATGTTGTCCAGCAGGCGGATATTGCCCGGAAGCTCGATGGGCAGCTCATACACCTTGTTCAGCGCAAAGGTGGAAAGATCGATGGTGCCCACAGACAGGGTGGAGAGCTTTTCGATCTGGCTCTCGGGCCCGGCGACATTCAGGGTCTGCTTGCTCAGGGAATAGACCAGTACCGAGGGATCAAAATTCCGGGGCGCGTTGATAAAGCTGACCGACACGGGCAGGGTGGCCATCTTGTAGACCTCCAGCGTGACCTCCACGCTGGACTCCTCCAGATTCGTGTATTCAAACTTGACCTCGCTGCCGCTCTTGGTATAAAAGCGCAGGGCGGTGTCCAGCGTGACAGAATCGGTGAGCTCCCCCTTGTGGGTCACCTCGGCGGTGCAGGTCTCCACCTTATCGATCTCAGTGCTGGGGCCGGAGAGGGTCACCGTCTCCTTGGAGAGCTCGGTGCCATAGAGGATATAGCCGTCCGCAATGGTCAGGTAGTTGGTGGTCACGGTGATGGGCACCGTTTTCTCCTCCACCACGTCAAACACCACGTCCACGCTGTTGTCGCCGCCCTCAATGGAAACGGACACGCCATTGAGCAGGGTGTTCACGCCCCGCACCTGCAGGTGCAGGGTCTTTTCGCCGCTGTCCCGCACACCGGACCAGTCCGGGTAGACCACGAAATCAGAGGAAGTCAGGCTGCCGATGGTGTAGCCATCGCCCGAGAGCTTCAGGCTGACGTACTTTTCCGGCGCGCTGACGATGCTCAGGCCCCGGGAGGTGTACGCGGCGGAATCATAGGTGAAATCCACCGGCACGTTGTTGATGGTGCGGGTGGTGCCGGGCTGGACGACGATGGTGACCACCATCCATGCCACAATGGCACCCACGATGGCCAGCAGCAGCCGGATGCGGCGATCGTCCAGAATGCTCTTGGTGTGCTGGATGGCAGGCTTTGTGCCGTTGGTACGATTGCTGCTCACTGCTGCTCATCCTCCTCTTTCTGGTTCATCCAGTTCAGCAGGCTCTTGACCTTGCCGCGCCAGCCGTCGGCAGCTGCCTTTTCGCTGGCGGTCTCCTTGGGGATCATCTCGTCCACCAGCCGGGTGTACAGGGTCTGGCGGTCAAAGTGGCGGATTAGCACACCGTTCTTTGCCATGGAGATGATGCCGGTCTCCTCACTGACCACAACGGCAATGGCATCCGAATTCTCCGCAATGCCCAGGCAGGCGCGGTGGCGGGTGCCCATATCCTTGCCCAGATCCAGGTTGTTAGACAGGGGCAGCACACAGCCCGCCGCCTTGATGCGGCCATTCTCAATGATGGCGGCACCGTCGTGCAGGGGGGTCCCCTCGTAGAAGATGGTGCCCAGCACCTCCAGATTGACGGCACTGTTCACGGGTGTGCCAGTGCGCACGATCTCAGAGAGGTTGGTGTTGCGCTCCAGCACGATCAGGGCACCGGTCTTGGTCTCGGAAAAGCGCTCAGCGGCATCGCAGATGGCAATGATGGCGCTGCGCCAGGCCCCTTTGAAGCTGGGGTCATTGTAGCGGCCCTTGATGTTGAAGAGCTTGCCTGCCCACTGGTCGGTCTGGCCCATCCGCTCCAATGCGCGGCGGATCTCCGGCTGGAACAGGACCACCAGCGTCAGCAGGCCGACCTGCAGCAGTGAGTTCAGCAGCCAGGTGACGGTGCGCATATTCAGCACGTTGGCCACCAGATAGACCGCCAGCACCAGCAGCGCGCCCTTGGCCAGCTGCCCGGCGCGGGTGCGGTTGATGATGCCCAGCAGCTGGTAGATCAGGAAAGCAATGATGACGATATCCAGCAGATCGGCCAGCTTGAAGGTCTGGAAATTGGCGATGATCGAATTCAGAGTCATCAGAGTGTCTCTCCCGTTACAGCTTCTCGATCAGGGCGACAGCATGGGCGGCAATGCCCAGGCCCTCGCCGGTAAAGCCCAGATGCTCCTCGGTGGTGGCCTTGACGCTCACAGCATCCACCGGCATCCCGAAGGCTGCGGCCAGATTCTCCCGCATGGCGGGGATGTAGGGGGCCAGCTTGGGCTTCTGGCAGAGCAGGGTGGAATCGATGTTCACGATCTTCCAGCCATTCTCCCGCATGATGCGTGCCACATGCTGCGCCAGCTGCAGGCTGTCGGCACCGGCGTAGGCGGGGTCGGTATCCGGGAAGTGCTTGCCGATGTCGCCCAGCGCGGCGGCACCCAGCACAGCGTCCATCACAGCGTGGGCCAGCACATCGGCATCCGAGTGGCCCAGCAGGCCCTTTTCAAAAGGCACCTCCACGCCGCCCAGGATCAGCTTGCGGTCCTCGACCAGACGGTGAACATCATAACCATGACCAATGCGCATATCATTTCCTTCTTTCTGTTCGGCGCGGGGCAGATCCTCCTGCGTTGTGATCTTCAGATTGGCGTAATCCCCCTGGGTCAGCTGCACCGGGCGGCCGGTCAGTTCAAACAGGCTGCAGTCATCGGTGACCAGGCGGGCTTTTTCCGCATCCAGCTCGTCCAGCGCGGCCAGATACGCCGCACGGTCGAAGCACTGGGGGGTCTGCACCGCATACAGGGTGCTGCGGTCAGGGGTATCAGTGACCATGCACTGCTCCGGCACAGTTTTGCCGTCGCCCCGCACAGCCCGCTTGACGGTATCCTTTACCGGCACGGCGGGTGCGGCAGCACCGCAGGCAGCGGCTGCTTCCAGCGCCGCCGTGATGACAGCCTGACTGACAAAGGGACGGGCGGCATCATGGACAGCCACCAGCTCTCCGTGGGCGGCCAGCACGCCGTTCTTCGCGCTCTCGGCACGGGTCGCGCCGCCCTGCACCACCTGCACCGGCTTTGTGCAGGCTGCGGCCTGCTGTTCCAGAAATGCCCGGTTCTTCCCGGCCACCAGAACGATCTCGCTGACCAGCGGACACTCCGCAAAGGCCCGGATGCTCCGCTGCACCACGGTCTCCCCGCCCAGATCAAAGCTGAGCTTGTCAAACCCCATGCGGGTGGAGGACCCTGCCGCCACCAGAACGGCTGATACTTTCTTTTCCAATTTCTGCACCTGCCCTGCTCTTATTCTCCCGGGAAATACCACCCGGGGCACAGATAGAATAAACCATGTTTTATTATACCGTATCGCCCGGCAAACTGCAACCGATTTTATACAGCAAAAATGCCCCTCTGCGGCAGGGCAGAGGGGCAAAAACGCTTCTTTTTTCAGGAGATCACTTCAGGATGGGCTCGATGGCGGCAGCCAGAGCATCCTTCTGTGCCTGGGCTTCCTCCAAGGTCTTGCCCAGGGTGGTGAAGTAGGTCTTGATCTTGGGCTCGGTGCCGGAGGGACGCACCACAACGGTCGCACCATTTTCCAGCGTGTAGATCAGGACATTGGCGGCGGGCAGGCCGGTCTCCTCGGGCTTCTTGTAGTCCATGACCTTGACGACCTTGTGGCCGCCGATCTCGGTCAGGGGCTCGTCACGCAGCTTCTGCATGATGGAAGCCATCTTCTCCATGCCGGTCAGACCGGGGAACTCAAAGCTGTCCACCTTGTTCAGGTAGCGGCCGTACTGTGCGTAGATCTCTTCCAGACGCTGCTTGATGGAGGAGCCGATGCTGCGGTAGTAAGCGGCCATCTCGCAGATCAGCATGGAGCCGATAACGGCATCCTTATCGCGGACATAGGGGCCTGCCAGGTAGCCGTAGCTCTCCTCAAAGCCGAAGATGAAGCGGTCCACTTCACCGGCAGCTTCCAGATTGGCGATCTGATCGCCGATCCACTTGAATCCGGTCAGAACGTTGCGCATCTCCACGCCGTAGTGCTTTGCCACAGCGTCGGCCAGCGGGGTGGAAACGATGGACTTGACCGCCACGGGATTTGCGGGCATGGTGCCCTTTTCAATGCGTCCGGCGCAGATGTAATCCAGCAGCAGAACGCCCATTTCGTTGCCGGAGACCAGCTCATAGCTGCCGTCCGGGCACTTCATGGCAATGCCCACGCGGTCTGCATCGGGGTCGGTAGCCAGCATCAGGTCAGCGCCGGTCTTGGTGGCCAGCTCCAGACCCAGCTTCAGGGCCTCAAAGATCTCAGGGTTGGGGTAGGAGCAGGTGGTAAAGTAGCCGTTGGGGTACTCCTGCTCGGGCACGATGGTGATATCGGTGATGCCCATATCGTTCAGCACATGGGTCACAGGCACCAGACCGGAACCGTTCAGGGGGCTGTACACCAGCTTCAGGCCGGCAGTCCGGCACAGACCGGGGCGCACCTGACGTGCCTCGATGGCATCGTACAGGGCCTTCTTGCAGTCATCGCCCACAAAGCGGATCAGGCCCTGCTCCACGCCAGCGGCAAAGGAGATGTACTTTGCGCCGGTCAGAACATCAGTCTTCTGGATCTCATCATAGACGATGGCGGCGGCATCATCGGTCATCTGGCAGCCATCCGGGCCGTAGGCCTTGTAGCCGTTGTACTTAGCGGGGTTGTGGGAAGCGGTAACCATGATACCGGCGTTGCACTCGTAGTAGCGGGTGGCAAAGCTCAGGGCAGGCACAGGCATCAGGGCATCATAGATGCGCACCTTGATGCCGTTGGCGGCCAGAACACCGGCGGCGGTCTTGGCAAAGACATCGCTCTTCAGGCGGCTGTCGTAGCTGATGGCGACAGTCTGGCTGCCGCCCTGGGTCTTGACCCAGTTTGCCAGGCCCTGGGTGGCCTGACGGACGACATAGATGTTCATGCGGTTGGTACCGGCACCCAGCACACCGCGCAGACCGGCGGTGCCAAACTTCAGGGCCACGGCAAAGCGGTCCTTGATCTCCTCGTCATTGCCCTCGATCCTGCTCAGCTCCGGTTTCAGATCCGCGTCCTCCAGATCCGCAGCCAGCCAGCGCTTATACTCATCCAGATACATATTGCACACCTTACCTTTAATTCGTATTTCGCACAGGGATAGTTTTCCAAACCTACTTATACTATAAACCCTTTCTTGGTACTGTGTCAATTCCATATTATGTAAGAATTTTTGCTCCGCAAATCATACAAATATTACAAAGATTTCAGCCTTTTCCATCATTTGGGGCTTTCGTACTGTCCGCAGAGCCTGCGGCAATGCCCGCGCATTGACAAGCCCCCTGCCCGACACTATAATTGGGACAATAGATTATTCTGCCGAGACCGGGCATTTTCCCGGTCATTTCCCCGTCGGGCCGCAGACGCGGCGTGAGGAGGCCCCATGTATTCCGTTCTGAAAAGCTATGGTCTGAACGGCCTGAACGGCTTTGCCGTGGCCGTGGAAGCCGATGTCTCCGGCGGCCTGCCCGCCTTTTCGCTGGTGGGCCTGCCGGATTCCGCCGTGCGGGAAAGCGGCGACCGTGTCCGCTCTGCCATGAAGAATCTGGGCTACAAATGGCCCGACCGCCACATCACGGTCAACCTTGCCCCGGCGGACATCCGCAAGAGCGGCCCGGTGTATGACCTGCCCCTGCTGCTGGCGGTGCTGGCATCCTCCGGCCAGATGGAGGAGCCGCCTGCCGACGCGGCTTTTCTGGGGGAGCTGGCACTGGACGGCAGCCTGCGCCCGGTTTCGGGCGTGCTGCCCATGGCGCTGGCGGCGGCAGCAGACGGCATCCGCAGCCTGTATGTGCCCGCCGAAAACGCCGCCGAAGCCGCCGAGGCGGGCGGCGACGCGATGCAAGTCTACCCCGCCCGCACGGCCCGAGAGGTCGTGGATGCGCTGCGGGGCCTTGTGCCCCTCTCCCCTGCCGCGCCCATCCCCTTTGACCCTGCTTCCGGCTGGAATGCCGCCCCGGATTTTGCGGACGTGATGGGCCAGCCGCTGGCCCGCCGGGCCATGGTGCTGGCGGCAGCCGGTGGGCACAACGTGCTGCTCATCGGCGCGCCCGGCACCGGCAAATCCATGCTGGCCAAGCGCCTGCCCGGCATCCTGCCGCCCCTGACCCGGGAGGAAGCTGTGGAGACCACCAAGATCTATTCCATTGCGGGCCAGCTGCCCAAGGGACGGGGCCTGATCTCCGCCCGGCCCTTCCGCAGCCCGCACCACTCGGCCAGCGCGGCGGCGCTGGCGGGCGGCGGCACTACCTTCCGGCCCGGCGAGTGCAGCCTTGCCGACTGCGGCGTGCTGTTTCTGGACGAGCTGCCGGAGTTTTCCCGGGATAGTCTGGAAGTTCTGCGCCAGCCGCTGGAGGACGGCCAGATCACTGTGAGCCGCGCGGCAGGCAGCGCCACCTACCCCAGCCGGTTCCAGCTGGTGGCCGCCATGAATCCCTGCAAGTGCGGCTACTACGGCCACCCCACCCGTCCCTGTACCTGTTCTCCCAGTGCGGTGCGGCAGTACCGCAGCCGGGTGTCCGGCCCCCTGCTGGATCGCATCGACCTCTGTGTGGAGATGGACCCCGTTGCCTTTGACGAGCTCCACACCAGCACCCCCGCCGAGAGCAGCGCAGACCTGCGCAAGCAGGTGCTTGCTGCCCGGGCCGTGCAGGCCAAGCGCTATGCCGCCCCCGGATACGAGGGCGTGCGCTGCAATGCCCAGCTCACAGCCGGGCAGGTGCGGCGTGTCTGCCGGATGACCCCCGCCGCCGAGCGGCTCCTCCGTGCCTCCTACGACACACTGGGCCTTTCTGCCCGCGCCCATGACCGCATCCTCCGGGTGGCCCGCACCGTGGCCGATCTGGCAGGCAAACAGCTGCTGGATGAAGAGGCCCTGCTGGAAGCATTGCAGTACCGCGCCCAGGAAAAGGTGGAAACGTTCTGACCCGTCATTTTACCGCAGCGTCAATGTTTCTCATCCTCACATTTCACGATCTGATCTCCGGATGCGATCCAGACACTGGAACAGCAAAGCTGAAGACCATCCATTTCCCTGACACCACAAAAGGGACGGCGTGTGCTCCACGCCGTCCCTTTTTACTTGTTCTCTCAATCTACCACCGGGATATCCAGCCCGAACTCAAGGGGGCGGAAGCGGGGGCAGACATTTTCCGTGATGCAGATGACCGAGGCGGCCAGGCGGCTGCCGATCTCGCAGGATTCAGCCAGAGTCTTGCCGTAGGTCAGGCCGATGACAGTTCCGGCAAAGAAGGCATCCCCCGCACCGGTGGTGTCGATGACATCCACCTTTTTTGCAGGCACGATGCCGCACTCGCCGTTGGCGCGGGCAAACACAGCCCCCTTGCCGCCCATGGTCACCACCATGCAGGGGATGTTGGCGCTGTGCACATTGCCCGCCAGCACCCTGCACATCTCCTCAGGCTCGAGATGGTCGTAATTGTCCGAGAAGAGCAGTCCAGCCTCCTGCTGGTTGCAGACAAAGCAATCGATCTGCTGCAAAAAGTCCCGGCGCTCCATGGCGATGCTCATGTTGGAAACGGCCGCATACACCTTTTTACCATACTTCTTGGCGTATTTCAGGGTCTGCTTGACCGTCTCCTTTTCAAGGTCCAGCTCCAGCGCGATGCTGTCGCAGTCGGCAAAGATCTCATCCCCCTGCTCAGCCAGCAGGTCGATGAGCGGTGTGGTATCCGGCCGCTTTGAGATGGCGGCAGTCACATCACCCCTGTTGTCAAAGATGGCCAGCCAGGTGCCCATGCCGTCCGGTACCTTTTTGATGAACCGGGTGTTGACCTTGTGGTTCTCCAGCTTGTCAATGACATCCTGCCCCATGCCGCTGTCATCGACAAGGCTCACGAAGGTGGGCCGGAGCTCCACGTTGGCGATATCCTCTGCCACGTTGCGGCTCACGCCGCCGTGGACCTGCTCCATTCTGCCCGCGTTGCGCCCGCCGGGGATATAGGTGGAAAGCGGATATCCCTTGATGTCCACAAACACTGCGCCGATGACTACGATGCCCATAAATTTCTTGATTCCTTTCCGGATTTTACTTTGATATCTCCTATTATATAACAGCTCCTGACAAAAAGCCAATTTTTTCTCTCAAAGCCTACTCTGCCCTTGAAAAACTGTGGCAGAACTGCCCCGAAGAAAGAGCCTCCGGCATCCACCGATAACCGCTGCTCAGGCTCAGGATCGCATCATACTTCACGCAGTCTGGCCGGGCAGGCGAGGCCAGCAGGTAATCCGCCTGCACAGGGGCCGCAAGCGCAGCACTGCCGCTCAGGGTGACAAAGATCTGCCCGGCGGCATGGATGCGGGCCACACAGCCGTTCCGGGTGCGGAGCACCTCCACCTCTGCCGGGCCGCAGCGGACACGGCGGATGGCATAGAGCGCCATCCGGTCAACGGCAATGCGCTGTTCTGCCCCCATCCGCTGGGCGCTCCGGGGCCTGAGCCGCAGGTCGATCAGGCACTCCACCGTGCGGATATTCCGGCGCTCCAGCGTGGTCTCCACGGCGCACCGGGTCACGTCGCCGCCGCGGAAGAGGATGACGGCGCTCTCGTTCCGGCTGATGACCACCGCCGGGGCATTCCGGCTGCCCACCAGCTCCACCCGGACAACATCCCTGCTCAGGGCATTGCCGGTGAAAACAGCAAGCCCCGCCGTCAGCAGAAGGGCAGGCAGGGCCACCCGCAGACGCACCCTGTTATGGAACGCCAGCCAGCAGAGCCCGGCCAGCAGCAGGCAGACCACGGCGGCATAGGCGGTGTCGAACCAGATCTGTGCCCCGGGCCAGCCGGACACCCAGAGCGCCCAGCGGTCCAGCACCTCTGCCAGAAATTCCGCGCAGCACGAGCACACCCGCTGGGCCGGGGCCAATGCGGGCGCAAGCCCCAGCAGGGCCGCCCCCAGACCGGTGAGCAGGATGGGTTCCACCAGCCAGAGCACCGCCGCACCGGACACCAGCGCGTACAGGCTGGTGCTCATCCCCCGCAGCACCAGCACCGGGAAGGTGGCCATGGAGGCGCAGGCCGAGATGCAGACCGTTTCCCACAGACTTCCCGCAAGCCCAAGCGCTTTCCGCTTCCAGAACCGGAGGCGGGGGCGCTTTTTCTTTGCCCGCTGTTTTTCCCAGGCTTCCTGACTGCGGCGCACCACGGCCCCACCGGCCAGGGTGCCCACCACCGCCGCAAAGGAGAGCTGAAAGCCCACGTCACAGACGGCGTAGCTGTTGCCCGCCGTCATCAGAACACCGGCCACGCCCAGCGAGGTCAGGGCATCCGGCGGGCCGTAGACCCAGACCCCCAGCGCACTGAGCCAGACGGCTCCCGCCGCGCGCAGAACAGAGGGCGTAAAGCCCGTCACTCCCACCAGCAGCAATGCCAGCACCGCACTGAACAGCGCCCTGACCCGGCGGCCGGTATAGCCGCGCAGTCGCTTTTTGCGGCTGGGCAGCAGCCTGCCCAGCACATCGCCGCACAGGATCGAAACATGCATTCCGCTGACCACCAGCACATGGGAAAGCCCCGCACCCCGGTAGGCTGTGCGCAGTTCCTTGGAGAGATGGGTGCGGTCGCCCGTAACCATGGCGGCCAGCACGCCCGCCGGGCCGGAGGCCATCCCCTGCCGCAGGGCGGCGCTCAGCCGCTTCTGGAGCCGGGCCGTCCGGGCCCGGAAGGAGGTGCTCTGCCCCAGCAGCGCAAAGCCTTTCTCATAAGCAGCGTTCAGGGCAATGCCATCGGCCAGGGCATTCAGGCGGGCGGTGTCATCGGGCATTTCCAGCGCAAAGCGGCCCTTGACTCGGTCGCCGGGGCTGCAGGCGGGCAGACTGGCGCACTCCACCCGGAGGGAGGCCGCCTCCTGGTCCACCATTTTCACCTGCAGGACCGCCCGCACCCTGCCGGGGGAATAGGAAGAGGTTGTGCTCTCCACCTCTGCCTCCAGCAGGACACTGCGGCCATCGTAGGCGGTCTGGATCGCATCCCATTTTGCCTGCGTGGAGCCGGTCAGCACAAGGCCCAGCGCAGCCCCCAGGATCAGGCAGATGCCATAACCCCAGGCCGGGCTTTTGCGCAAACGGCCCGCCAGCGCCCACAGCAGACCGGCAATAAAAAATGCCGCAAACGGCACAAAACGTCCCGTTTGCGGCAAAAAGGCGCACACCAACTCCAGCCCCAGCGTTCCTGCGCAGAAAACACAGAGCGGGCGGCGCATCTTACTTAGTGGAAGAACAGGGGCAGCGGCTCAAGGAAGATGATATCCTTGCGCTCGGCTGCATCGCCCTCGGCCAGAACAGCGGCCTGGCCCACGATGGTGCACTGGGTCTGCTCTGCCAGTGCGTCCAGCGCCTTCAGGGAGCCGCCGGTAGAGATGACATCATCCACCACAAGCACACGCTTGCCGCTCATCTTGTCCAGCTCCTTGCGGTCGATGACCAGCTTCTGCTTGCCTGCGGTGGTGATGGACTGATCCTCCACCACGACAGGGTCGGCCATATAGAGCTTTTCGCCCTTGCGTGCGCAGATGTAGGGCTTGCCGCTCTGGCGGCTCATCTCGTGTGCCAGAGGGATGCCCTTGGCCTCAGCGGTCAGCAGGATATCAAACTCGGGGCACTTTTTCAGCAGCTCGGTGGCAGCAGCCACGGTCAGCTCTGCATCGCCCAGCATGATGAAGGCCGCAATGTCCATGTGGTCGTTCACCTTGCAGATGGTCAGTTCACGGGTCAGGCCCGCAACATTCAGGGTATAGGTCTTTGCCATAACAATTCCCTTCCTTTTGTTCGATCCGTTATTTTTATGCGCGGCTCAGACAGGCAGCTTCTCGCCGCCCAGCACATGGAAATGCAGGTGCTTCACGGTCTGGCCGGCATCCTCGCCAACATTGGAGATCACGCGGTAGCCGTTGTCCAGGCCGACTTCCTTGGCCAGCTTGGCGATCACGGCAAAGATATGGCCCAGCAGGGCACCGTCCTCCTCCGTCAGGGCAGCGGCACTCTGGATGTGCTTTTTGGGCACAACAAGAAAGTGCACCTTGGCCTGCGGGTTGATATCGTAAAACGCCACGACCTGATCGTCCTCATACAGCTTGTTAGAGGGGATCTTGCCCTCGGCGATCATGCAAAACAGACAATCTTCCATGGGAATTGCTCCTTTCACTCAGCCCAGCTGCTTCTCAACGATGCCCTTGACAGCGGCCAGAGCCTCGTCGATCTTGGTCTCGTCCTTCAGGCCGGCCATTGCAAAGTCGGGCTTGCCGCCGCCCTTGCCGCCTGCGATGGCGCTGATCTCCTTGACCAGCACGCCAGCCTTGAGGCCCTTTTCCTGTGCCAACTTGTTCACGGTGACAGCCATGGTGACCTTATCCTCAGCCTTGCCCACCAGAACAGCGACCACAGGGTTGACAGCCTTGTCGCGGATGCTGTCGCACATGCCGCGCAGGGTGTCGCCGGTGGTGCCGGTGAAGTAGGCAGAAGCGATCTTCACGCCGCTCACTTCCTCAGCATTGTCGAACAGGCTGTTGACCTTGGAAGCGGCGATCTTTGCCTTGACCTCTTCCAGCTCCTTGCTCATGGCCTTGTTCTCAGCCATCACAGCCTCGGCACGGATGGGCAGAGAGGTGATGTTGTTGGCCTTCAGGGTGTTGGCCACGGTGTGCAGCATTGCCTCCTGCAGATTTGCACGGACGAGCAGGTTGCGGCCGGTGACAGCCTCGATGCGGCGGATACCGGCGGCAACAGAGGATTCGCTGACGATCTTGAAGCCGCCAATCTGGGCGGTGTTCTTGACGTGGGTACCGCCGCAGAACTCGGTGGACCAGCCCTCGATGTTCACAACGCGGACGACCTTGCCGTACTTCTCGCCGAACAGGGCCATTGCGCCCAGCTTCTTGGCCTCCTCGATGGGCATCTCCTTGACGGTGACGTTCATCGACTCGTAGATCTTATCGTTGACGATCTTCTGCACCCGGGCCAGCTCCTCAGGCGTGACGGCGCTGAAGTGGGTGAAGTCGAAGTGGGTGATCTCCGCATCCTGATAGGAGCCTGCCTGATGGACGTGGTCGCCCAGGACCTCACGCAGGGCAGCCTGCAGCAGATGGGTCGCGGTGTGGTTGCGGCAGACGGACATCCGGTATTCCTTGTCCACCTGAGCGTTCAGGTGGTCACCCACCTTGACGATGCCGCTCTCCAGCACGCAGGTGTGGACGTAGTAGCCCTTGGGGGTCTTTTTCACGT
>ERZ809074.2663-NODE-2663-length-18743-cov-14.009150_pt1 | contig 18743 bp, 10 predicted proteins | sample MGYA00520795_ERZ809074 | MGnify/ENA primary metagenome ERZ809074 (study PRJEB31570, sample SAMEA3212989) | Homo sapiens | biome: human-gut; feature: human gut; material: fecal | place: Sweden | collected 2011 ...
CCAAATCAAACTCCAATCTCTTCCATGAGGCGGTTGCCTTGTTCGGCCGCTTATTCAAAATGTCCCATCTCTTCTAAGTCCATTTCTTCTTTCCTCTTTCTCCTTGCCGATTTTAGCGACAAAAAAACGCATAAATTTCTCTTCTTTATGCGTTCCATTTTGGCTCTATTTAGTTATCGTGAGTTCAAGTCATCCCACCTAGGCAAATGCCCATTTTATCTCCGCGAAATTACACATCAATTTTCCGCCCCGTAAGATGACCGAAACCCCGCTCTTAGCGGGGTTTCAGGACGATAGATCTTTTTTATCGCCTTCTTATGGTACTCCCTGCGGGAATCGAACCCACAATTAGCCCTTAGGAGGGGCTTGTTATATCCATTTAACTAAGGAAGCTTATAAAACTTTAAAAGGTTTCCGTCTTCGTGAAAACGCTTATTCGGCGCCATTTATCCGCTCTTTTAAAACGCGGCAGGCGCTCGTCTATCCGACTTTTCTTATTATACCTTATTCTCCTGAGAATTGCAATTGTTTTTTTAAAGTTTTTAAAAATTTTATGCTTTAAATTCTTGCCAAACAAACGAAAAAATGCTATTATATATATCACACAATCAATTTATCGAATCGGATAAGCATATTTTTAAGGAGAATATAGTATGACTTACGTAGAAAAGGTTTTGACACAACTCAAAGAAAGCAATCCAGGCGAAACAGAATTTCATCAGGCGGCAACGGAAATCCTGCTTACCCTCGAACCCGTATTTGCCCGTCATCCCGAATACGAAAAAGCAGGACTCCTCGAACGTTTTGTCGAACCGGAGCGCGCCGTCATTTTCCGCGTTCCTTGGATCGACGACAAGGGGCGGGTACATATCAATAAGGGCTACCGCGTACAATTCAACAGCGCCATCGGTCCTTATAAGGGCGGGCTTCGCTTTCATCCCTCCGTCAATCTGTCCGTCGTCAAATTTTTGGGGCTTGAACAAATCCTTAAAAACAGTCTTACGGGGCTTCCCATCGGCGGAGCCAAAGGCGGCTCCGACTTCGATCCCAAAGGCAAATCCGACCGCGAAGTGATGGTTTTTTGCCAAAGCTTCATGACCGAACTCTATCGGCATATCGGCGCGGATACCGACGTCCCCGCAGGCGATATCGGGGTGGGCGCGCGTGAAATAGGCTATCTTTACGGTCAATATAAGCGCATCCGCGACGAGCATACGGGCGTTTTGACGGGGCGCGGACTCTCTTACGGCGGCTCCCTCATCCGTAAAGAGGCGACGGGCTATGGACTTGTCTATATCACCGAAGAAGCCATGCGTCTTCGCGGCGATAGCCTCGACGGTAAAACGGTCGTCATTTCCGGCAGCGGCAACGTGGCGATTTACGCTTGCGAAAAGGCGCAGGTACTGGGCGCCAAAGTTGTGGCAATGTACGATTCTGACGGCTATATTTACGACGCAAACGGCATCGCTCTGGAAATCGTGCGGCGGATCAAGGAAGAAGAGCGCGGACGCATCAAAGAATATGCCGACCGCGTATCGGGCGCCGTGTATACTCCGGGCTGTAAAGGCATCTGGACTATTCCCTGCGACGTGGCATTGCCCTGCGCGACGCAAAACGAAATCGACGCCGAAAGCGCGGCAATCCTCGTAAAGAACGGCGTCAAATACGTCGCGGAGGGCGCGAATATGCCCTCTACCCTAGAAGCCGTCGACACCTTCAAACGCGCGGGCGTCGTATTTCTTCCCGCGAAGGCGGCAAATGCGGGCGGCGTCGCCACCTCCGCTTTGGAAATGGCGCAGTCTTCGGGGAGAATGTTTTGGAGCGGTGAAAAAGTAGACCACAAACTCCGAGATATTATGGTAAATATCTACCGCAATATCGACGATGCCGCGAAGAAATACGGCTTTGACGGCGATTATGTGATGGGCGCCAATATCGCGGGCTTTGAAAAAGTGGCGGATGCCATGATGGCGCAAGGCATCGTGTAATTTCGCCTTTCCCCGTCCCTTTTCCGTGTTTTCCCGGCAGACGAATCAGGCACAAATTATTTTATAATAGCGACCAAAAAGAGTCGGATACGTTCGGTTATCGCCGAATTTACCCGACTCTTCTTTATTCCGATTTCGCTAAAAAGTTCATCGATTGCGTTTGGCAATTTCACTCAACGCAACCTTGGGTGCCCTGTCCGCTTTCAAAAGACCGTTTACCTCCTGTTCCACGTCCGTGATCTGCGTATAACAATAGCCGTTGATGTGCATCCGCTCTATGGCGCTTATCAACCCTCCGAAACGAGAGAGAAACTCCTCGTCGCTTTTTACTCCGCAGCCGTATCCCCATCCCGCATCCTCGTCCCGCACGTATGCGGTGCCTCCGAATTCGCTCAGGACGATCGGCTGTCCTTCATAAGCGTAACCGTTTGCATAGGGCAGATACTGGGAGTTACAGGCGTCCCCTTTTGTCAATTTTGTGACATCGTCGTAAAAAGAATACAATTTCTCCCCGTCCTGTTCGTAATGGTGCAGGGTGAGAATGTCGCTTTTTGCGTGCATCCAGCCGTCATTGGAAATGACGGGGCGCATGGGATCGATGCTCTTGGTGAGATAATAAAGCCCTGTGGCAAGATTGCTCTGCGCTTCGTTAATGAAAATGTTGCGCACGCCCCAGCTCTCGTTGAATATCACCCAAGTGATGAGAGAGGGATGATTGTAGTTCTGCCTGACGATATTCAGCCATTCGCCCGCAATCTCGCAGGAAGCAGAATCCAAACTCCAATGATTGGAGGGAAGCTCGCACCAGACGACGAATCCCAGGATGTCCGCATAATAGAAGAAACGTTCGTCCTCCACTTTCTGATGCTTTCTGACGCCGTTAAAACCCATCTCTTTGGCAAGACAGATATCCTTTATCATCGCCTCTTCATCGGGCGGAGTGATGCCCGAATCGGGCCAGTAGCCCTGATCGAGAAGCAGACGAGCATAAAAAGGGATATTGTTTAAGAGCAGTTTTCCATCCCTTGCCACGAACTCCCGAAGTCCGAAATAGCTGCCCGTTTTATCCGTTTCCCTGCCCGCTTTATACACGGTGATCTCCACGTCGTAAAGCGCAGGACTCCCGACGCTCCATTGTTCCACCTGATAAGTGAGATTGGCGCTGTCCAGCTTCACGGAAACGCTGTTTTCGATATCCGCCGCCGAAACGCAGACCGTGCGGATAGGTCTGCCGTCGAAAGAGATCGCAAACCGTACTTCCACATCCTCTGCGGGCGCGCTGACGCTCGCATCGAATCGAACCGTATAATCTTTTAAAGAAGGCGTAATCTTTACCCCTGTAAGATAGACGTCCTCTACGTATTCCATCCATACGCTCTTATAAATCCCCGTCGTCTGCACGTACCAACAGCCGAAATTTTCTTTTTCCCAGCGCTGCTTGCCGCGCACTTGGGCGGGATGATTCTCGTCGTCGCAGCGAACGGCGAGAATATTTTTTTCCTCGGTGAGATAATCGGTGACGTCGAAGGAAAAGCGGGAATAAGCGCCGCGGTGTCTGCCCACCAGCCGACGATTGATATATACTTCCGTATCGTAATCCGCGCCGTCGAAATGCAGTATCGCGCGCTTCCCCGTTTTCCCCTCTATCGTGCGGGAATACCAGACCGTGGAATGCGGCGTTTCTTCGCCGATACCGCTCGCCTTGCATTCGTAAGAAAAAGGCACGCGAATGACGCGCGGCAGCTTTTCTTCAAAAGCGTCCTCGGCGGACGCTTCTTCGCCGAACGCGAATTTCCATTCTCCGCAAAGGTCCTTCCAATCCGACCGCACCAACTGAGGACGCGGATATCCCGCAATATAACATTTCGTATGCTTCATAATTTCTCTCCGTTCCTTTTACATTCTATTTTTTTGTCCCTATCGGCATCTATAACGCCCGATAGGAAAATTTTGTGATTTCTATTTTTCCCGCCGAGGCAAAAACGCCCAGCTGCCCGCTCATGAACGCGCATTCGTCCGAGGTTTCCAGACGATATTTATCGTCTAACACGATCGTGAAACGATTGCTTTCGACTCGGATGAAAAGGGTGTGTTCCCCGCCGTCCGAAAGCTCTCCGTCCAATCTGAACGCATCCATGGTATCCTCCCCGTAGTCGTAACGGCTGAGAGCGACAAGGTGCTGTCCGAGTTGCAGATAATAGCCGCGCCAGGACTGCGTGGGCTGAGAGGAAAAATAGGAATAGTCTTCCGCGCGGAGCATAATGCCCAGATTGGAATTATTTTCAAGCTGACAGCGGAAAGAGATCTCCGCTTCAAAATCCGCGATGCCCGGATTGCCCCAGAGCGCCACGCTGTGCGTTTCCGTACCCGTGACGGCGAGAATGCCGCTTTCGAAAGTCACGTCGCCGCGTACTTTTTTAAACCCGGAAAGCGCCGCTTCTTCGGGCGTTTCCGCTCCCTGATACGTTTCAAAGGCAACGAAATCGGCATTGCCCGAAAGCACCTCCACCCGCATCGCCTGTACGCCCTTTTTCAGCGCCGTTCTGCCCAAAGAAACCCTGACGGTTTCCCCCTCGGCAGCAGTCGTTTCGGGAATGGTACAGAGGAGCTCGGCGGTCCCGACGGTAATTTTCAGCTTCGCGCCGCCGCTGTTCCTGCCGACGCGGGCGGCTATGGAATACACGCCGTCTTCGGGCACGTCTACGCCGTACTTCACCCAATCGTTTTGACCGAGCGCCACCGCATAGGCATCGTCCTCTTCCATCTTTTTGACGCTCTGCTTTTCGCCGACGCGGACGCCTCCCTTTTCCGCCTTTGCGCCCGCGATGGAAAAGCCTCGGTTTTCCCCTTTCAGATAAGAGGTCGCAGGAAATTTCGTAGGGAAATTCTTGACCGCCTCAAAATCGGAAGTGCCGAATACGTCGTTCGTGAAGGCGGTGTATTCCACGCCCTCTTCGAGCGCATAGCCCATCCCGCCCGCGGCGGATTCCGCCGCATAGGAAAGAACCCGCATCCCGTTGAGATATACGTATCCGACCCCGTCGCCGTTTTCCACGCGCACGGTGTTTAAACCGGAAGCGGGATATTGCGCTTCCTTTTCCGCGACTTTCTTTTCGCCCGCTGCGGCGAGCTTATAAAGCCCGATCCCCGACGAAGTCAAGCGGACAGCATACCCCTCGTCACCGTTCAGACCGAAATACAGAGTTTGACCGGGTACCGGCTTAAAATTATATTCGGCGGTGAAATAGCCTTCCGTGCGTCCCAAGATACGTCTGCCGTTCTCGACTTGCAGACAAGCGCCGTCCTTCGCCTGCGCGCTCGGCAGCGAAGGCGCCAAAACGGAGCGGTGCGTAACGCCGTTCGCCGTCAAAATTCCGCCGCTCGTCAAATACCTGTCTACGTTGTAGCGCCTCGCCGGACCGTTTCCGACCAAGCTGTGATACGCCGTGTAGACGGAGTCGAGATCGGGGCCGACGACGTTGCTGCTGTGTCCCAGGCCGTAGTGTTCGTCGTCCGTGTCGATGATGGCGACGTTGTCTTTCGGCTGTGTAAATCCCGAGAGATCGGTAAGATTTTCCGCGTACGAGTAGGCGATCCGATACCCTTTGGAAATGACGTGGTTTCCCGTATAAGTAAGATAGCTGTAATCGCCGCGGCGGAAAATGCCGGGGCCTTCTATCCACCCGCGCAGGTTCGCGTCGCCGAGATTGCCCGTCCTGCCGAGCGTAAACGGACGGATGTCCTCGACGTCCGTGATTTCGTTGTATTTAAGCCCCGCGGGCGTGGACGTGTGTAAAAGATAGAGTTTTCCATCGTCCGAGAGATAGAAGGAGCCGTCGATCCCCATGCCGAGGTTTCCGTAATCGATGCCGCCTTCCGTCCCCTCTTCCGATTTGCTGACCAGCGTGAAGCCTTCCGTCGGACTTTGGGAGCGATAGATATAGTGTCCTTTCCCCGCGCGCGACTGACACATATAAAACCAGCCGTTATAATAGACGACTTCGGGCGCGTACGCGCCGTGGGCGGTCGCCTCCGATTCCGCGACAGCCAATCCCTTATACGTCCAGTGTACGAGATCTTCCGATTCGAATACTTTGATGCCGTCGCAGGGATCCGAGGTGGAGGGATAGAGATAATATTTGCCGTTGTAGCGCATGACGAAAGGATCGCCGATGCCGTATTGTCCGTCGGGTCCCGTCGCGGCAGAGGCGCCCCATTGTCCCTCGATTTCGATGCAATTTTGATAGCGCTCCCCTTCGACGGGTAGGTATTCTATCTCCTTGCCTCGCTGCGCGTCCTTGCCCGAACAGCCGCCGTTTATGATCAAAGCCATAGCCATGATTGCCGGAATGATAATTCTCCTTTTCATGTTCCTTTTCTTTTCAATTTTGGATACTGCGGGGAATTTACTCCCCGCAGAGCTCCGAATATTTGCTGTCCGCGCTCCCGCCAAAGCGTCAGGCGGAAACTTTGAGATTGCGGAATACAGCCGCCGCGCCGTTAGTATAAAGCCCTATCTTTCCGTTGACGAACGCTCTCGAATCGGTGACGTCGATGAGCTTCGTTTCTCCCGACCAGACGACGATGCGATTGCCGCGCACCTGTATTTTCAGCGGAATGAATTGGTCGCTCGTCGCAAACGGATTGTTCTGCACCATCGTGGCGATATTCTTGGAATCGTCCGCGTAATTGAGCCTTTCGAGAACAATTTGGTTGTTATTGAGAGCCAGATAGTATCCCTGCATACTCGTATAGCTGTCGTGCGAGGACGCCGCGTAATTTTTAGCGTGGAATACGATTCCCGCCGTGGAAGTGCCCGTCTTGCCTTCCAATTTAACCTCCACTTCCATCGTGAAGTCCGTCATCGTATTATCGCCGAAATACACCAGCTGTCGAGTGCCCGCTTTGGCGTAATGACCGCCGTCTTTAAGCTTCCAAATGGTCTTGTAATCCGCTCCCTTCGGCGCATATTGGGCAAGACTCTGTTCGTAAACGGGCGTAACGCCGCTCACTTCCACGAAACGGAAGCTGACAAAATTCACCTCCGCGCCGAGATTTTCGAGTCTGAGCAGCCGAATGCCCTTAGCGGCATCCACTTCTCCGATCAGCGCTTTTACATACTTTTCCTCCGTTTCTATCTGAGGCAGAGTGCAGCGCCATACCGTACCGTCGTCCAGCTTGACGCCTATTTTTTTGCCGCCGTCCGCCGCGCGATAAACGAGTTCCAGACCGTATCTGCCCGTTTCTTTGAAGTTGACGAGATAGGAAACGTAATCCTTTTCCGCGCCGAGCGTCAAAGATTTGACGCCTTCGAAGGGTTTGTCTGCGATGACGGAAATCCCGCTCTTATCGCTCAGCTTATAAGGCTCGTTATAAGTGTTTTCGTAAAGATATTCGGACGCCCCCGTGATGCCGAGCGCCTGCTTGGCTTCCCGCTGATCGCTCATGCCCATCGCCACGTTGCTGTAAGCGGTGTATCCCACCTGCGCGCCGTCGCTCAGGGATTTATAGCCGATTTTACCCGCCGAAACGCTCATGGAAGCGTTGTCTATCTTTGTCATGTTGTCAAAGACGACGTCCACTTTGCCGTCCCGCGCACAAACGCGCACGGTGTGCAGCTTATCCGCGGAAAAATCGTTGACCAGCGTGCCCGTCGCGACCGTGGAGAGCGTTCCCCCCTTGCATTCAGAGAGCGTGACGGTCTTCGCCGTCAAGTCCACGCCGACGCTCGCATAATTGTCGGAGTCCCGATAGGCGAACACGTAAGCGGCGCTGCCCATTCCCGAAAGGTTGTATTCCGCCGTAAAATTCGCCTGCGCCGTCGTCTTGCTGAGCGTGAACGCCCCGGAATCGTCGAACTTTTCCGCATCCTTCCCCGTCGCATAAAATTCGGGCGCCGTGGGCGCAATGCTGCCTTCGAGATTAGGAGATACGGACATCTGATTGCCGTTGAACAGCAGACGGTCTATTCCGAGGCTTCTGTTAGGTCCGCCCGAGGAATTGAGCATATGATAGACGAGATAGTAAGAGTCCATATCCGGTCCCATGACGGTGGAAGAATGTCCGATGCCTTTGAGCAGGCCCTCCGTTTCCAAAGCCAAGGGATTGTTTTCCGCGCGGGTGAACGCGTCTTTGTCGATACCGCCCTCGGACGTAGTGATGGCGTTCGCCGTCGAATAGGCGATACGATAGCCGTCGGAAGCGACGTGGTTGCCCGTATAGGTGAGATAATAAACGCCGTCCCGTTTAAGGATATACGAGCCTTCCGTCCATCCGCCTATCGAGGTATTGTTGAGTCTTGGCGTGGACTTGGTATCTACGGTCAGCATGGAATCCATTTTCGCCATACGGATGCCGCCGTTGTCGGCATAAGTGAAATACAGGGACTCATCGTCGTCGATCAGCACCGAGCCGTCGATGGACAGCCCGAAGCTGTTGGTCGCTTTGACGAAAGGCCCTTCGGGGCTTTCCGACGTCAGGACGTAATGCCCGTTGCCCGCGGGCGAGGTATACATATAGAACATCCCGTTCCAGTAATATACTTCGGGCGCGTAGGCGGCTTTGGTGATATTATCCTGCGAAACGTATCCCTCGCGCAGCCCCTCTCCCGTCATGGGCGCCCAATTCACGAGATCCGCCGATTTATATCCCCGCACGCCCAGTTCGGAATCGAGCGTGGAACAATATAAATAATACATCCCGTTGTATCTCATCACGAAGGGATCGCCGATGCCGTATCCTTCCCATTGATTGGAAACGGTCGCTTTGTCGCCCATCAGATACTCGTTATAAGATTTATTGTCGTAGGTCGTGAATACCGTATTCGGATCCCGATAACCGTCGGGAGGCGCGGAAGAACTGCTGTCGGAATTTTTTGAAGGACCGCCGCAGGCGGCTCCTCCCAGCATCAACAATGCCGATAATGCCAGCACCGATACTTTTTTGATTATTTTCATCGATTTTTTCCTCCTCTTAGTCAGGCTTTATTGTTGTTTGCAGCCTTGTAGAGCGTACCGTCCGCAGCGACTCTCACATACTCAGAAGACGTCGCGGCGTCTATTCTGCCGCCCTCGAAATAACAGTCGTACCAAGGATCGTACAGATGATGATCGGTTGCATTGTGCGAAGCTTCGCGCATGGCGACGCCGAACACATCCTCTGCCCCGATCCCCAGCGTGGAATACGCCACTTTTAAACTAAACGTCGTGACGCCGTTTTCGCGGGTGATGACCACCGTGCCGATTTTATCCGCCTCGGACGCGCTCCACCATGCGCCTGCTTTACCGTATACGGTGCCGTCGGAAGCAATCTTGATGAGATAATCCACATCAGACCATCCGCCTGCTTTTGTTTCGCCCGTATCGAAGTAGATCAGCACCATTTCGTTTTGGTCGCCCTCTTTGCCGAAATCGCCCGTCGTAAGGAAGTCAAAGGTAATTCCGCTCTCATCTCTCAGCGACACTTTTCCGTAGAAATCGTCCGCCTGCGCGACGGGACGAGCGCCCGCCGCCGTATCCGTATTTTCGCCCGTGGCGAAATGAATCCGATAAGAGGAAAGGTCCACCGCCGCGTTATCCGCCTTGGAATACATTTCGTTATGAGCGCCAATACGCACATAGTCCTGCGGCATTTCGGGCTTGACGAGAGGAATGCCGTCCGCGCCGGGCAGAGCGAAGTTATCCCATCCGTCCCAGCTGTTCGCCGTTTGGGAGAACTGTCCGACGGAAATGCCGATGACTTCCGTAGGCGCAACGCCTTCCTCCGCGTGGCGCTGCGCGAAAAACTCATAGGGAAGCGTGAAGTAAACTTCGGGCGCCGTATCTTTGTTGCGTACCGTAAGCTTCATCGAAGCGGGTATGCTTTCGTTCTTTCCGCTGTCGCACCAATTGACGATCGTGACAGTCCCGTCCGCGTTGAGATTAAAGAGGTAATCGCCGGAATCGCGCGTATCCCCGCTCGCCTTGGTGTCCACGAACAATTCGATGCGCCCCGTAAACGCTTTCGTGCCGACGAACTTGAATTCGAAGCCGACGGCGGAACGGGTGACGTAGCCTTTAAAATGCGAGAAGTTGTCATTGGCGTCGGCAATCACGCCGTTCATCACGCCGTATTCCAGCATCATGTCCAAACTTCCGAAGTCGTACTCCGTATCCGACGCTTTCAGGTCCGCTTCCTTGAAGGAGATTTGCAGAGGCAGATAGCCGTCCTTTTCGATGATCACGACGCAGTCGATTCCCGCAAAATTTTGAATGGTGAAATTGCCCTCCGCGTCCGTCGTCGCGGTCAGGGCGCTGTTGCCCTCCACCGTCACCGACGCGCCTGCTACGGGTCCGTTGACATTGGTAACAGTGCCCGTCGCCGTGACGTATTGAATGCGATCGGTGGGAATCAGGGAAACGTCCACCGTATGCGAAGCGCCCGCGGCAAGCTCTGCCGCCGTCTTGGTCTTTTCGTTGGCGGCATAGCCGTCCTTTTCGTATTTAATGACGATGTCCGTAAGCGTGGATACTTTGGCGATCGTATATTTGCCGTCCGCGTCCGTGGTAGTCGTCAGCTTGGTGCCGACGATGGAAACGGTAACGCCCGCGACGCCCGCTCCCGTGTCTTCGTCCGTCACCGTACCCGTCAAAGCGACTTCCTGCAATTCGAGCGTCACGTGATCGGTAAACGAATAGCTGCTGTCGAAATAGCCGGCGGGAATTTCCGTCGTTTTCGTCGAATATCCCTGACGGGTATAGACAATCTCCATTTTTCCCGAGGAGGCGGGCACTTTCATAGACCAGGCGCCGTTGCTTCCCGTCGTCGTGGTGTAATCGCCCACGGTGACTTTAACGCCGCCGATCCCCGCGTTGCCCGACAGATTGACCATGGAGGTGTTGTTTTCCTGACGATACATCTCGTTAATAGCGCTGACGCGCACAAACGTCTTGGGCGTTTCGGGAGCAATGAACTGCCCGTTGAAGCCCCAGCCGTCCCAATCGCTTGCGGAAGTAGACCACTGTCCCAAAGAAATGCCGAACACTTCGAGGGGCGTAATATCCAAATAGCTGTACGGAATGAAGAATCTCGCCTCATAGCCGTCCGAGCCGTTCTTAAACAGCTTATATTCCAGTCCGGCAGCCGTGAACGCGCCGCCCGCGAAATGCGTGCCGCCTATCGAACCGTCGTCGTTGAGATCGAATCTCCAACAGGTGGCGTCCTGATCGCGATGATCCGCGCATTCCTTGGTATCGAGGTAAATTTCGATATGTCCCGAAAGCTGCCGCGTCCCCGTCAAGTTCATTTCCACGCCCGTGAGGGTGCGGGAAATCGTCATGGAACTGTCCGCAAATTTCGCGGATTTGTTTCCGAAGGAGCCGGTTTCGGCATACGGGCGGTTGAGATTGACGTCGCCGAGCGCGGAAATCGCCTCCCCTTCCGTCACCAAATCATCCGCGGAAATATACGTCCTGCTTTCCCCGTAGCCCGTCTTGCTGACGATGAGAGTGACGTCCTCTTCGGCGGGAACTCCCGCAAGCTCGAACGCCCCGTCCGCGCCCGTGGCGGCTTCGAGGACAGTGCCCTCTACCCGCACTTTCGCACCCGACACCGCGCCGTCGATAATGTTTTTCACAGTGCCTTTCAGCGTGGTCTTTGCCACGGTGGACTCGTCTTTGATATAGATCGTCTTCAACACCCGTCCGCCGTCGCTCGCTCTCAGTTCCGCACGGGAATAGGTGACGGAATTGCCGATATATCCGTCCTTGGAAACGGTGACGACGTAATCATGGTCGGGATCCACCTTTTCGAACAGGAAATATCCCTGCGAGTCCGTCGTGTAAGTGCGTTCCTCTTCATCGACGCGGACGGAAACCTTCGCGCCCGCAACGGCTTGCTGCGTGACGCTGTCGAGGACGTAACCCGCCATATCCGCATCGGGCTTTTCCTCCGAATCGCGGGAAAGCAGCTTGTTGTCCTTATCGAGCAGGATATAATTGTCGGGAGTCTGCGGTTCGCAAAGAACGCCGTCGAACGTCCAGCCGTACCAATCCCAATCGGTGCCCGACGAGCTGCCCAGCCCGTATTTATCCACCTGACCGAACGAAACGCCGATGGTGTCTTTCTTTTCGATCCCTATCTGAGTGTAGGGAATCATGACCTCCACGCTATACCCTTTATCGATTGCCTCCACGCCGTCGTTGAGGGTGCCGTCGAGGAGAACCTCGTAGTCGATAAGCCCGTTCCAATTTCCCCAGCCGCTGCCCGAGCCCTGCATGATACGGGTCTTGCCGTGAATGCCGAGGTTGATCTGATAATCGTCGTTTTGCGGCTTCAAACCTCCGTCTGCAAGCGTGTCGAGATAGATCTCGATACTGTCGCTGCGGGTAACCGAGTCGTCGTTAGCGTTTCCGTCCGTCAGCAGGATCGTATCTTCCACTTCGAAAAAGAAGAACAGCGCGTCGTTGCCGCGGTATGCTTTCACCGTAGCGGCGTTGCCGTGACCGAAGGTGGCGAGAACGGGTACGTTTTTCCACTGTTCGTCGTCCCCTTTTCCGTCGATCGCAAGTTCGGGCGCGACATAGTTTCCGTCGAAGTCAAATTGACCGCCGCCCGGTTTTTTATCGGGAGTATAGTCCTCGTAGGAATCGTTTTGATTGCCGGAGTCGGAAGGATTGCCTCCGCATCCCGTCGCCAGCAAAGAAAACGCCGTGATCAGCATTGCCGCACGAATCCATTTTTTTCTCATTTTTTGCCTCCTGTATCTGTTTTATTTTCAACGGTTTTTCCCGTTTAACCTTTTACGCCCGAAATCGCCAAGGACTCGATAAAATATTTCTGGCAGGTGATGTAGATAACGAACATGGGAATACTCGACAGCACCGCGCCCGCCATAATCAGGGGAAGATTAGTGCCGCCCGCGTTGTCCGAGTTGATGCGCGCCATCATCGGCTGCAAGGTCATCGTTTCATCGCTCTTCAAATAGATGGCGGGAGCGAAATAGTCGTTCCAGATGCCGATAAACCAGAAGATAATCTGCGCCGCGATCGCCGTCTTGACCATGGGCAGCATAACGGAAATAAACATACGCATATAGCCCGCGCCGTCTATTTTCGCCGCTTCGAAAAAGGCGTTTGACACCCCTCTCATGTACTGAATGAGAAAGAACATCATCGAGATATTCCCGAAAAGCCCGGGCAGGATCAAAGGCCACAGCGTATCGAACATATTGAGAGCCATGAACGCCCTGAATTGCGGCATCATCAGCGCCGCGTAAGGCACCATCATGCCGCTCATTAAAAAGAGCAGCCAAAAATTTTTGTGCGGAAGTTTGAGCTTCGCGAAACTGAACGCGGCCATCGAAGAAACGAAGGTTCCCACCACGATGACGGAAATTTCCACCAGCAGGGTATTCCATACGCCGCGAATCAGCGGCACGACCGTCCAGATTTCCTTATAATTGCTGAAAATCCAATGCTTGGGGAAGAGCACCAATTCGAGGCTGATCGCCTCGTAATCGTCCTTGAAGGAGGTGAGCAGCATCCAGAGATACGGAAAGAGGAGGATAAAGGCGCCGATGATCAGGAGCACGTAAATAATCACGCGCAGAAGGATATGCAACGCCGTCCTTCCCGCGCTTGCGTTTTCATTAAATCGTTTGGTGTTTTCCATAGCCGTTACTCCTCGTAAACCCATTTATCCGAGAGCTTGAACTGCACCAGCGTAATTAGCATGATGACGAGAGCCAAGAGAACGGATGCCGCCGAAGCAAGTCCGTAGCGGCTCTGATTGATGCCCCTTGCCCAGATAAAGTACACGATGGTCTGCGACCCCTGCACGCCCGCTCCGAAGATTTGGGAATCGGCATACGATTGCAGTCCGCCGATGAGTCCCGTAATGAGAAGATAAAAAGTAATGGGCGTAATCAACGGCAGAGTGATCTTAAAGAACTGCTTTACTTTCCCCGCCCCGTCCAGTTCGGACGCTTCGTAATAGTCCTTGGGAACGCCGAGCATACCCGCGAGATAAAGAATCATCGCCGTGCCCATGCCGTTGAGGGAGTTTTTGATGATAATCGCCACTTTGATAAGCACGTCGTCGCTTAGCCACGGGATCTTTTTTCCGATCAAAAGATTGATAATACCGAATTCGTTGTTGAAGATGTATCTCCAAACGATGTTCATTGCCACCGCACTAGAAACCGCGGGCAGATAATACAGGACCTGAAAGACCTTGGAGCCTTTGATTTCCCCCATCCGCAGAAGCCCTGCAAGACAAAGCCCGAGCGCCATGCTGCACGGAATGCTCAAAAGCAGCACCAGCGTATTGAGGATAGAGGTGAAAAAGCTTTTGGAATAGAGGATATGGGTAAAGAGATCCTTATAATTTTTCAGTCCCTGCCACGTCGATTCGCCTGTCAGTATCTTATAATCCTGAAAGCTATACACAAACGAGAACGCCATAGCGCCGATCGTGAAGATACAAAATCCGACGATCGGCGGGAGAATAAACAAAAAGGCAATGATATTCTCCCTTCTCGTAAGTTTGCTGACCTTTTGTTTCGTCATATGTCACCCCAAATTTGCACGCATTTCATCGAGCGCCGCCTGGAACGTTTTGGCGTAATCTTTGCAGGCTTTTTCCGCAGTCACGTTGCCGTCCCACATTTTGACGCTCGTAAGATATTCCGTGAACGAATCATACCAATCGGAAGAATAGGTGTAATAACGCGACCGCACTTTGCCCCCGATCTTGTCCGTATCGCTCCTGCCGTTGATCGTATCCACCCATACGGAACGGGAAGGAGGATTTTTATCCTTTAAAAGCTCCTGCGTGTCGTTGATATATTCGTCGTTCGCCATGCTGGTGATATTGGGCACCTGCTGCCCCAGTTCGTAAAATTTACGCTGAGCGCCTTCGTTGTAGCAAAGATATTTGGCGAGCTTGACGGCTGCCTGCGTCTTGGCGGAGCTGGCGTCTTTATTGATGCAATATCCCATGGAGCCTACCCAGGCGGTGCTCTCCGCGTCGGGATTGTTTCCGTTGTAGGGAACGGGCAGAATATCGTAATCGAAATTCACCGTCTTCCAAAATTCCGCGCAGTCCCAAGGTCCCATAAAGCTGAACACGCAGCCCTGTCCCTTAAAACGCTGATATCCGTTCGTAGAAATCTGATCGGACGCGGTGGGCATTACGTGGTCCTTCAAAGTGAGATCGGCGATAAATTGGATCGCCTCGGAGAAGTGGGGATCGGTGATCTGTTCCCGGCTGGCATCGTCGTTGAAGAAGCTGGCGTTATTCGAATAGACCGCCGCTTCGATCTCGTAATGAGAGATGCCGTAGACGTTGTCCGCCCCGCCGTCGGGATCGATCTGCTTCAACAGCGCGCGAAATTCGTTCCAGGTCATAGGTTCCGTCGCGCTCAGCTTCGCATAGATCGCCTCGCTGTCCAAGCCGTATTTGGCTATCTGCTTATCCAATAGCGTCTTGTTGTATACGAGCGTAAACGGTCCCAGATCCTTGGGCAGACCGTACAGTTTCGCTCCGCTCGATTTTCCCAGCGTGCTTGCGCTCGGGTTATAGTAGTACTCGTCCACCGCCTGCGGCCAAAGCTCGGACAATTCCTCTTCCGTAATGTAGGAAGAAAGGTCCTTCAATTTTCCGTTGGAAACCCATTCCAGAAAATCGTAATCGGGCATATAGAAGAGCTCGGGCAGATTGGTCGCCCTATTTCTCAGCGTCGTCATATAAGTGGACGAACTCTCCGCCTTATACACCACCGTGATATTTTTGTTCTCTTCCATAAACAGATTGACGAGAGTCTGATAATTCTCCTGTTCCGCGGCGTCGCCCCATCCGAAAAATTCGATGGTCACGGGACCGTTGCCGCCCGAGCCGCCTTCGGAATTTTCGGAATCGTTCGACGGATGACTTCCGCAGGCCCCCAGGCTCAGCGCCATAAGCCCTGCCAATAACAACACAGATAATTTCTTCATGTCTTCTTTCCTCCTCAGACTGAATTATTTTTTGGCCTGCCGCTTTCGCGGCGGCGCGTTCTTCCAAGTAAGCGTTTTACGTAATACAACGGTATTACGTAAAACAGGGACGTCCCTGTTTTAGCGTTCTGATTTTTTTCGCTTTTATTTAAACTTACGCATTTTGAACTTAATTATCAATCGAAAAACAATTTTTGTTCTTTAATTATTTATTTTCTGTCATTATTTTATAACACCATTCCTCCCTTGTCAATAGGTTTTTGGAAATTTGCAAAAATTCTCGTTTTAGTTATATGAAAGTTGTTGAAATAAAGGCGAGAAAAAACGCCGGGAATCCCGACGTTTGCAAAGAATGCAGTCTGCTTTTTTTCGCGGAAGGAAACCGCTGCTTCGCGGCGTTTTCCGCAATAAAGTCCTGTTTTTTATTCTGTCTTCAAAGAATTTTATTCGGCGCCGTAAACCTCCTCTTTTTCTCAACACGAAGGGCAAAACTCCGCTTGGCGCCTCCGATTCAAGACAGCTTCTTTTTAATTATAATCCACCATATAGACGAGTCCCTGCGCGAAATCCCCGAATTTCTCCCCAAAGAGATTGAGTCCCCCTTGATGGCGCGCATTCTCTTTGATTCCGATACGGAAAAGGATATAGTTGCCCTTTTGCAATCCCAATTTTTCGATATTGTAAGTGCTGACGGCAGTTTCGTCGAGATATACACACTCCGGCGTGATCCTCAGCGTTTTGATGATGCCGTACTGCGTCGAATAATCCGACCACCAATCGGGATTGAGCCGGCCCCGCCTTCCGCCGTAATCGCCGGGAGAAAGATAGGTGGCGACTTCCACGCCGTTTATCCAGAACGTAATGTCGCTTTCCCAATCGTTGCGGTAATTGGGCGCTTCGCTGCAAAGTTCCATACTGAACGTGACGGCGTTGATGTGCTTGTCTTTCAGCATATAATTGGGAATACGGTATTCGAGGTATCCCTTGCTGAACCAGATCATCTGCGCGTCGTAGCGCAAGGGACTGAAAAATGCGCCGGGCATATCGTCGGCGATGATGATGCCGCGTTCGTCCGCCATGCCGCAGCCCGCCTCCACGTAAGCGTCGCTAAAACTCCCCAGGGGGATTTCCTGCGAAAACTGACGGCTCTTACTCAGGCGCGGATCGGTGGCAAAGTCGAGGGAAAAACGGTCGATTTGGCGCGAGATGAGCTTGGCGTTGCCGCGGGTATTGCGTTTCACCGTAACGCTGATGAACCCCGCTTTTCTCAAAATATTGACGTGAAAAGAAACGGTGGAAACGGGCAGTTTCAGCCGCTTCGCCAGTTCCGCGATCGAATAACAGGAAGAACGCAGCATACACATAATGCGCCGCCGCACGGTGGCGTTGAGCGCCTGTACGATCTCTTCCAGCCTCTCCTCTTCGTCTATCTTTAAATCGAATTCCCTTTCCGCCATACGCGTCCTCCCGACCACACTTTCGGTCGCTTTTATTTTACCACACCCCGACGCCGCTGTCAAGCCCCTCGGCGCGAAGCTTTCCCGCAAAAATCAAAACCCTTTTTTCTCGCCTGTCGCCCCTTGATTCTTAAAAACTTTTTGCTCTCGAAACGAAAAAATCGCCGATTGCCCTTTACGCGTTTTTCTATGGCTGCGCTCCCTCTTCTTTCTCCAATCCTCCCTCCGACCTTTCCCTTTGCTTTTTCCTCTTCTCGCCTATCTCCGCCTTTTATATTCCGACCTCTTCCTTTGGCTTGGTTTTCCCTTCTCCTCCGCTTAGCATCTTTCTACAAAAAAACGCGGACTCTTTCTCGCTCCGAAACAGTCCGCGTTTCTCTTTCTCAAATCATGTTTTCCAAAATCAGCTTGTCCGCTACCAGCGCGATGAACTCGCTGTTCGTCGGCTTCTCCGTCCCCAGATAAATCCTCGTCCCGAAAATCGCGTTGATCGCCTCTATCCGTCCTCGATTCCACGCTACCTCTATCGCGTGACGGATCGCTCTCTCCACCTTGCTCGGCGTCGTTTCAAACTTCTTCGCGATGCTCGGATATAATCCCTTCGTCACGTTGTTGATGATGTACGGCTTCTCTACCGTCAGTTTGATCCCTTCTCTCAAATACCCGTATCCCTTAATGTGCGGCGGTATCCCGATCGATATGAATATGTCGCTGATCTTCTCGTCCAATGTCTGCGGCTTTCTCTTCGCGCTCGCGTACTCCCTTCCTTCTCCTCCTTCCTCTTGCCCTCTCATCAGCTCTTTCATCCGCTCTATCGCTCCGCTGATCGAAAACGGCTTCACCAGATAGTAGTCCGCTCCTTCGTTCATCGCCTTTTCCATCAGCGCGTCGTTCGACACTCCCGTCGCGATGATCTTCGTCGTACCTCCCTGCTTGCGGATCGCACGGATCACTCCGCATCCGTCCGTCCCTTTCAGGAACATCCCTACGACCGCCATCTCCGGTTTCAGCTGCTGGATTTGTTTGATCCCCGCCTCCCCGTCGTCGCCCGCGTACACCACTCTCAACTCTTCGCTGCTCTCCATTGCCTCTTTCAGCTCTTGTTGCAGCGTCACGTTGGACTCCAATACAACTACATTCTTTGACCGCATAATACCGTCCTCTCCTTGTTTTTTCGTCGATCTTTCGACCTCCGTGTTTAACAAGGTATATTATACTACAAATTCCGTCCTTTGTAAAGGATTATTTTACATTATCTATTCTTTTATTTCTGATTTTTTTGTCTTTTTTAAAAATATACTGCCCCTTCTTGTCGCTTTTTGTCG
>ERZ809074.2664-NODE-2664-length-18743-cov-11.466074_pt1 | contig 18743 bp, 14 predicted proteins | sample MGYA00520795_ERZ809074 | MGnify/ENA primary metagenome ERZ809074 (study PRJEB31570, sample SAMEA3212989) | Homo sapiens | biome: human-gut; feature: human gut; material: fecal | place: Sweden | collected 2011 ...
TTATTTATTTTTTATCATATACTCGAAATCTACAGTTGGCCAACTACAAATTAAAATTTTAAGACAACAACATTCTATCGTTTGCAAATTCTCCGCCGCTGGCTTCTTCGAATTTCTGCAATAAATCTGCTACCTTAAGCTTCTTCTTTTCTTCCCCTTTCACATCATAAATGATCTTTCCATCACTCATCATGATCAGGCGGTTTCCGATATTGATCGCATCTTTCATATTATGTGTTACCATCATTGTTGTAAGATTATCTCTGGCTACGATCTTCTCTGTGATGTCTAGTACTTTCTTCGCAGTCTTTGGATCAAGGGCTGCTGTGTGTTCGTCTAATAATAGCAGGCTTGGTTTCTTTAGTGTTGCCATAAGCAGTGTCAATGCCTGTCTCTGACCTCCGGATAATAGTCCTACTTTGGATGTCATTCGATCTTCTAGTCCTAAGTCGAGCATTTGTAATTTTTCTTTAAACATTTCTTTTTCTTTTTTTGTGATTCCCCAACTTAGGCCTCTTTTCTTTCCTCTACGGTTTGCCATTGCCATGTTTTCTTCAATCTGCATACCTGCTGCCGTTCCCATCATTGGGTCCTGGAATACTCTTCCTAACATGTAGGCACGTTTGTATTCTGGAAGATCTGAAATATCCTTGCCATCTAGAATGATCGTTCCTTGATCGATCGGATAGACTCCTGCTACCATGTTGAGTGTTGTAGATTTTCCGGCCCCATTTCCTCCGATGATCGTTACGAAGTCCCCAGGATCTAAGTGAAGATTGACTCCATTTAATGCTTTTTTCTCATTAATCGTTCCTTTATTAAATGTTTTATGTACATTTTTAATTTCTAACATAACTTTGCCCCTCTTTCTATGCTGGTGTCCTGCGGTGTGAATATTTTGATTTGAGAGCAGGAATACCGAGTGCTAATGCTACGATGATCGCTGTGAATAATTTCATATCATCGGTACTTAATCCGAAATGTAAAACAAGTGAGATGATCATACGATATACCATTGCTCCTCCGATCAGTGATGCAAGGATATAAGCAAAGTTAAAACGTTTTCCAAAGATAACTTCTCCGATTACAATGGATGCAAGACCAATTACAATAGATCCTGTTCCCATTTTGATATCTCCGTATCCTTGGTTCTGGGCTACTAAAGCTCCAGATACTGAGATCAGTCCATTAGAAATCACCAATCCTAACACTTTGGATGTATCTGTATTGCCCCCTAAAGCACGTACCATAAATTCATTGTTTCCTGTTGCCCTAAGTGCACATCCGATCTCTGTTCCAAAAAACCAGTACAGAGCTGCGATCACAATGGCTCCAATAATGACTCCAACTACCAATGTTGCCAGTGTCTGATCTACTCCTAACAGATCCATTACCTTTGTAAATGCAGTGTCTTCTCCAAGTAATGAAACATTTGGCCCTCCCATAACTCTGATATTAACGGACCATAATGCGATCATTGTTAAAATACCTGCTAAGATCGCAGGGATCATAAGTTTCGTGTGCAGCCAGCCTGTAACAAGTCCTGCTAACATTCCTCCTACAAGTGCAAATAATAATGTTACAAATGGATTGACTCCCCTTGTAATAAGGATTGCACTGATACATCCACCGAGTGCAAATGTTCCATCGCAGGATAAGTCTGCGATATCTAAGATCCTAAATGTAATATAAACTCCCAGTGCCATGATTCCCCATAATGTTCCTTGGGCTAATGCACTATAAAGATTTGTAATTAATGCCATTTTCTACCTCTTTTCTAAATGCACAGAAGTGCCTCCCGCAAATCGGAAGACACTTCCTGATCTTCTTGTAATCTTACATGCAAGAAAATCTTATTTATTATTCTTTATCTGTCTTTTTCTGTGTTGTTACCATCTTAGCTTCTTTTTTTAACTTCTCTGGAATCTTAATTCCTAATGTCTTTACTGTGTCTTTATTGATGATCAGATCCGCATTTTCCTGATATTCAATTGGCATATCTTTTGGTTCAGCTTTTCCTTCTAAGATCTTTACTGCCTGCTTTGCTGTCTGCTGTCCTAACTTGTAGTAGTTAACTCCGTATGTTGCAAGTCCTCCACCTGTACACATTCCTTCTTCAGCTACGATAAATGGAATCTTAGCTTCATTTGCTACCATGGATACTGTATTGATTCCTGCTGCGATCATGTTGTCTGTTGGTGAATAGATTGCATCAACTTTACCTTTTAAGGATTCTACAACCTGACGGATCTCACTGGATTCTGATACTGTTGCATCGATTGTTGTTAATCCTAATTTCTTTGCTTCTTTCTTCGCAAGTCCTACCTGGAATTTGGAGTTTGCTTCTGCAGAACAATATAACATTGCAACTTTCTTTGCATTTGGAATTAATTCTTTTAATAGATTCATCTGTTTTGCTACTGGTGTTAAATCTGATGTTCCAGATACGTTTGTTCCTGGTTTTTTATTTGATTTCACCAGTTTGGCATCGGCTGGATCTGTAACAGCTGTTACTAAAATCGGAATATCTTTTGATTCATTGGCCATTGCCTGTGCTGCTGGTGTTGCGATCGCTAATACAAGATCGCACTTATCTGTGACAAATTGTTTGGCAATTGTCTGACAATTTGACTGTTCATTCTGTGCGTTCTTATATTCAATCTTGATCTTGTCTCCGTCTTTATATCCAGCTTTCTCAAGACCATCCTTAAACCCTTTGTAAGATGCATCTAAAGCATCATGTTCTACTAACTGAACGACTCCGATCTTCTTCTGGTCTGAACTGTCTTTCTTGCTTGAGCAACCAACCATTGTGGATAATGCTAATGCAGCAACTAATCCTGTTGCCATGACTTTCTTTAATCTCATATTTTTCTCCTCCTTAATATCGTTCCCGATTGCATTCCTTGACTTTAAACTTCTGAACTTTAAAGCTTCAATGCTTTTATGTACTAAATTATAGCACTATGATTTTGTGTCGTCAAGCTAATTTTATTGCTTTATATGGTACATCATATTCCATACAATCTAATATCAATTATTTTATACGCATATTTCTTTATTTCTATGCAAAAAAGGATGAAAGATTTCCCAAATTCTTTCATCCTTTTTCTTCTATCAATTTCTTCTATTGCTGTGCTTCTTCGGCTGCTTTCTTCGCATTCTCTTCTGCAACTGTACGATATTTTATTGTCAGTGTTCTGATCAGTTCTTTTAACTCATCTGTTAACTGCTCTTCTTTCACTCTCCACTCCCAGTTACCACCTACCGTAGATGGTGTGTTGATCCTTGCTTCATTTCCTAATCCAAGATAATCCTGAAGTGGGATGATCACCATATCGCTTCGACTCTCTAATGCAAGAGAAATCAAGTCTAAATGTACAGTTCCTGTTCTCTCGATCGTACTGTATTTTAAATAATGTTCTAAGAACTTCTTGTCATCTTCTGATAATGTCTCATACCATCCAACAACAGTATCATTGTCATGTGTTCCTGTATATACAACACTGTTTTCTTTGTATTTATGTGGAAGATAGATGCTATCATCGTATGCTCCGAATGCGAATTCCAAGATGTTCATTCCTGGGAATCCTGTGTCGTCTAACAGTTTGTGAACACTGTCTGTTAAAAATCCTAAGTTCTCTGCAATAACCTTCTTGTCTCCAAGTTGTTCCTTCATTGCTTCAAAGAACTCAATTCCTGGACCTTTGACCCATTCTCCATTGACTGCTGTTTCATCTTCTGCCGGAATCTCGAAATACTCGTCAAATCCTCTGAAATGATCTAAGCGTAATACATCATATAGCATGAAGTTATGACGTAGTCTGTTCATCCACCATTCGTAGTTTGTCTTCTTATGATATTCCCAATCATAGACTGGATTAGACCATACCTGTCCATCTTCTGCAAATGCATCTGGAGGGCATCCTCCAACAACGGTTGGCTTTCCTTCTTCATCAACTTTAAATAATTCTTTGTGATATGTAAAGGCTGTTCCGTCCAAGGCTACATAGAATGGAAGATCTCCTACGATCTGAATTCCTTTATCATTGGCGTATTTCTTTAACTTGAGCCATTGTTTATGGAAATAATATTGACAAAAAGCGAAATAACTCTCTGGTAATTTGCTCTTTTTCTTGCTCATATACTCTGTATATTCTCCAAGCCAGTACTCATTGTCTTTGACAAATTTCTTATACTCTTCGTCTGGATGGAATCTGAAATAAGCCTTTCTTAATAGTTTTCTATGATTCTGTCTTACTGTATCATAGTCAACTTTCCCCTGATTTTCTTCCTTGATCGATTCGAGTTCCTTTTTCTTAAGCAGTCCTTCTTCAAGTAGTTGTTCTAAGTCAATATAGTATGCACTTCCTGCAAAACTTGAAAACGAAAGATAAGGAGAATTTCCTGCTCCGATCGTTCCTAATGGAAGGATCTGCCAGTAGTTCTGGCCTGCTTCTTCTAAAAAGTCTACAAATTTATATGCTTCTTTTGAAAAGCATCCGATTCCGTAATCTGATGGTAAACTAAATATTGGTAATAATATTCCACTTGTTTTCATTGAATAAATTCTCCTAATTTTTTCTCATGATGCAATATAGTATATCACAAAACATACTCCTTGAACAGAAGTGCCCTTGTACTTAATTTAGTTCTATGGCTTATTTCTGGCTTTCTTCTGCAACAGCTTTTGCTACGGCTTTGCATACTCTCTCATCGAAAGCTCCTGGAATAATATATTCTTCATTTAATTCATCATCACTGATAATACTTGCGATTGCTCTTGCTGCTGCCATCTTCATCTCTTCTGTGATCTGTCCGGCTCTTGCATCTAAGGCTCCTCTGAAGATTCCTGGGAATACTAATACGTTGTTGATCTGGTTCGGGAAGTCAGATCTTCCTGTTGCGATCACCCTTGCTCCACCTTTTTTCGCTTCATCTGGCATGATCTCTGGTGTTGGGTTTGCCATTGCGAAGATGATCGCATCGTCTGCCATTGTAGATACCATCTCAGCTGTTACGATATTTGGTGCGGAAACTCCGATAAATACATCTTTATCTTTGATGATCTCCGTTAATGGACCTGTCTGTTTATCTTTGTTTGTGATCTCTGCCATCTCTTTCTGGGCTGGGTTCATCCAGTCTTCTCCTGGGCATAATGCACCTTTCTGATCAACTAATACTACATTTCCAGCTCCGAACTGTAATAATAATTTACAGATAGAGATTCCTGCAGATCCTGCTCCGTTGATCACGATGTTGGCATCTTCCATTTTCTTTCCGACAAATTTTAAGGCATTTAATAATCCGGCTGCTACAACAATGGCTGTTCCATGCTGGTCATCATGGAAAACCGGGATGTCTAATTCTTCTTTTAAGCGGCGTTCAATTTCAAAACATCTTGGTGCGGAAATATCTTCTAAATTAATACCACCGAAACATGGTGCGATATTTTTGACTGTCTTGATGATCTCTTCTGTGTCTTTTGTATCAAGACAGATTGGAAATGCATCGATATCTGCAAATTCTTTAAATAAAAGGGCTTTTCCTTCCATAACAGGCATCGCTGCTTCTGGCCCGATATCTCCAAGTCCTAATACAGCTGTTCCGTCAGATACGACAGCGACTAAATTTCCTTTTGCTGTATAGCGGTATACATCTTCTTTATTATCACGGATCTTACGACAAGGTTCTGCAACTCCTGGTGTGTAAGCTGTGCTTAGGTCATCTCTTGTCTTTACTGTTACTTTAGAACGTACTGCGATCTTTCCTTTGTTTTTTTCGTGCATTTCTAATGCCAGTTTGTTGTAATCCATTTTGTATCTCCTTTATGGTATGATGTTTCAGATTTTTGTTCTTTTATTATTGTATCATAACATAATTTGATTGACCATGTTTTTAAAAATATGGTATAATAGAAAATTACAATAAAAAAAGAAGAATGCATAACATTCTTCTTAATAAAAGAGCGGGTGATGGGAATCGAACCCACGTGATCAGCTTGGAAGGCTGGAGTTCTACCATTGAACTACACCCGCATACAATGCCCAGAGCCGGAATCGAACCAGCGACACGAGGATTTTCAGTCCTCTGCTCTACCGACTGAGCTATCTGGGCAGTTAAGTTGTTGTCTCATTTCTGCGACTTCTATACTTTATCATATTCCTCGACTCTTGGCAAGCTTTTTTTTCAAAAAATTTTATTTATCAGCCAGATTCCTGTTTTTGTCTTAAAAATCTTGTTTTTTACGGACTCAATTGTCTCTTTGGAACTTTGTTCTTCCGCAAGATTTACAAGGAAATCTGCTTCTACAAGAATCTGATAGTCGATTCCATCGATTTGATCATATGTGTGATGATGTCCGATCAGATAGCAGACTCTCTCTATTTTTGTTTTATCGTACTGTAAGTCTTTCAACATCTTCTGCGCGATTGTTGGCCCTTCAATCTCCTGATATTTTCCTGCACTGCTGTTATATTTTTCTTCGCTTATTTTGATCCCAATATCGTGTGTTAATGCAGCCACTTCAAGAATATCTAAAGTTTTCTTATCTAATCCTTCCTGTTCTCCGATCAGTTTCGCATATGCGTGTACTTTCAGGAAATGCTGGATTCTCTTTGGGTCTCCTTTGTAATAATCGATCATTGCTGTTGTCACTTGATTTTTGTCCATCTGTCCAATCCCCTTTGATACTTTCTTATTTAATATCTTCTTATTCAATATTTTCTGAAAAAGCTAAATAGTCTTTTTTTATTTAATATCCTGATCGCTCTGTCTGCATCTTCTGCCCGTAATCCACCTGTACAAAAATCTGTCTTTACCAGATGCTTATCAAATCCATGTCTATGCCATTCGTAGTCTCCATCATCTAATATGACAAATCCTTCAATCTTCTCTTCGCACTTATCTAACCAGTCTTTGATCTCGTCTTCTCTTCTTCCACTGCTTAGATATTCTGTCTTATCTATGATCTTTAGATCGTATTTTGCTAAAATATCAACCAGGATCTGACACCAGTCCTGTACTGCATCACTGTGTTCTGCCCATCCATATCTCCAGGAAGATGATAAAACGATCTTGGCTCCTGTTGCATCTACGATTTTCTTCAAATTCTTAATATTCTCCTCGTCTACGGAGATCAATTGGGCATCTTCAGATTTTTCAAATAACTGCTGCGAATTTAATACTCCATCTACGTCCAGAAATATAACTTTCATGTCTTTATTCCTCCTTTTACCTTTACGGCTATAAGACATGGTCCTTGTTGAGTATTATACTCTCTTTTCTCGAAAACGTAAATCCTTTTCAAATTTGCTCATTTATAATATTTTCTAATCCACCTTCAATTGCCCAATTCTTAAATTCCTGCATCTGTTCTTTCGTGTACAATTTAGGATTTTCTTCAAAACAGTATTCTTTATCTACCAAATGATATTTGGCTTCTGCCAGTGGATTATAGTTTAAGATTTCATAAGAAACATACTGATAGATTCCATTTAAATATTTTGCAATCCCTTTGATGTTCTCTCTGGTTGCAGTCATGCCTGGAATCATCGGTGTTCTTATGATCACTTTGTTTCTATTTGATGTCTCTAGTAAGTATCTGATATTCTCTTTGATCTTGTGATTTGAAACCCCTGTATAATGCATATGATCTTTCTCTGTTGCTAACTTAAGGTCTGCAAAGATACGATCTAAATATGGAAGAATTTCTTTGATCACTTCCTGCTCTGCATAAAGAGATGTCTCAATCGCAGTGTGGATTCCTTCTTTTTTACATGCTTTTAACAGCTCTTTTGTAAACTTCCACTGTAAAAGTGGTTCCCCACCTGAGATCGTAACCCCGCCGTTTCCGTGGCGGTAAAATGGATTATCTTTGCGGATTTCTTCCATCACCATCTCCACAGTCATCTCTCTGGAATCCATAGCGATCGCTCCCGTTGGACACCACTCAATGATCGTATTCCAGTCTTCATTTTTGTCAGGATGAAGATGAATCTGGTCTTCTTCCAGTGTAACTCCGTGTTCTTTTGATTTAGCAATACAAGTTTTACAATGTATGCATCGATTTTCAAAATAGATTGGTCTTTTGCGAATGGAAATTCCTTCTGGATTCTGACACCACACACATTTTAAAGGACATCCCTTTAAAAAGACTGTAGTACGGATCCCATCTCCGTCGTGCGTTGAAAATCTACGAATATCAAATACTTTTCCTGTCATCTTAAATATCTCCATAACTTGTTCTTGCGATGATCTCATTTTGCAGTTCATCGGCAAGTTCTGTAAAGTAGGCTGTGTAACCTGCAACTCTGACAGTCAATCCACGATATTGTTCTGGATTCTTCTTTGCTGCAAGCAGGTCTTCTTTTCTTACTACATTAAACTGGATATGTGGAATCTCAAGATCAACAAAAGTTCTTAAGAAATTCGCAAACTTATCAATTCCTGTCTCTGTCTTAAAAAATTCTGGAAGGAATTTCATATTCAACAATCCACCATTCGTTGTCAATGTCTTATCTAATTTGGATACAGATTTTAATACGGCTGTTGGTCCTTTGATATCTCTTCCATATACTGGAGACATTCCTCCATCTGCCAGTGGCTCCCCTGCGTATCTTCCATCTGGAGTTGCCCCGACATTTTCACCCATTGGTACATGAGCTGATACGGTATACATACCTGTGTGATATGGACCATTTCGATAATTCTTAAATGTTCTTAATCGATTCTTGAAATAATCTGCCCATTTTGTTCCCTGTTTATCAACTTCATCAATATCATTTCCGTATTTTGGAACTTTATTAACGCACATGGCTCTTAAGATTTCATATCCTTCAAAATTGTTCTTTAATGCATCAAGCATTTCTTTTTGTGTGCATCTTTTTTCATCATACACCAGCTGCTTAATCGCAGCAAGGCTGTCTGCCAGATTGGCAACCTGGATCATCTGAATTCCAGATAAATTATACTTTGCTCCCCCTGCTGTGACATCCATTCCATTTTCCATGCAGTTCTCAATAGAAGCTGATAAGAATGGAGATGGAAGAAGATCAATATGTGCCTTCTCTACTTCTTCACATGCAAGGATCATCTTATCCATAAAATAATTAATCTGTTTCTTGAATGCTGCTTCCAAGTCTTCAAATGTCTCGTATGTTTCAAGATTTCCATAATCTGGTGCGATCTTTTCTCCGGTTAAGAGACATGTTCCACCAGTTAATGTGACTTCCAATGCTTTGTTCAAGTTAAACATTGCAGAGTCACTCCATCCAAGGTTATTTCCCTGTGTTGTTAATTCTACACATCCTACGATCGCGTAGTCTCTGGCATCTTTTTCTTCGATTCCTAATTCTTGAATAGATGGGATCACTGCCTTATCATTAAAGAATTGTGGCATTCCGCTTCCTTTGGCTACGACTCTGACTGCTTCTTTTAATAACTCATCCGATGTTCCTTCGTGAAGTCTGACAGAAAGATTTGGTTGTGGAAGTCCTAAGTGCTTCTGTGATTCTAAGAATAAGAAAGAAAGATCATTATATGTATCATTTCCATTTTCATCCTGCCCACCGATCGCAATATTAAATCCGATTGGGAATCCAGCGAAATATTTAGCTCCGTGAGAATTTCTCATGTATACGATCTCATTAAATTTCAGCCATAAGCATTCAATGATCTCTAATGCCTGCTGTTTATCTAAGATTCCATCTTTGATATCTTTTTCATAATAAGGTGCTAAATGTCTGTCTAATCTTCCTGGTGAAAATGAAGATGCATTGGATTCCATCTGTAAGATAACAAATAAAAACCATGTAGACTGCACTGCTTCGTGGAATGTCTGTACTGGTCTTTCAGAAATATTCTTACAGTTTCTGGCTACTTTGATCATTGTTTGTTTTCTTGTTTCATCTGATTCATTTTCTGCCATATCCATGATCAGATCGTGATAACGGACCATAAAATGTTTGGCACCTTCCATAACGATCTTAACACTCTCATAGAAGTCTTTCTGCCCTTCTTTACATGTCTTTAATTTTTCTTCTGCCTGATCAAGTAGTCCCTGTGGTCCCATCTTTAACCATTTTACACAGTTTGGACAGATATGTCCTTGTGCATGGTCTTTCTGATTGATCTTTACAACTTTAGCGATCTCGTTGATCTCTTTTCCATATCTCTGGTTCAGGACATCTTCTAAGGATTTTCCTTCCCAATATGGTTTGATGACTTTGCGGAATGTTTCAATATCTTCTTGATGCACGTTGAAACGATCCTGCGGTCTTGTTGGAAGTGTTTCAAATTCTTTATCGACCCATGTACTTCCACTCTCCGGAAATACAACTCCATAACGGACTCCGGCTGTACGATTTCCAACGATCAGCTCATCCGGTTCTACACAAATCTCCATCTGTTCTAATGCTGCCTTTAAAGATTTGGCTCTCTGGATGATTCTTGGATCATCTTCATTTTCCTGATATGTTTTTGTGATGATCAGTGCCTGCTCAATTGATGCATATCTTGGCTCTGACAACATTTTATCTTTTAAATCTTTGATTCGTTGTGTCTGATATAATCCATCCATAGTCTTTGTCCTTTCTATTTTTCTATATGATCTTTGTCTGATATTCTTCTAATTTCTTCTTAATTTCCTCTGAAAGTTCCTTCTCACAGATAACTCCTTCTATGTCATTAAAGGTAGCATATACATAGTTCGCTTTAAAATCAAACTTATTACTTTCCATAACAAGATAGCACTGACTGCTTTTTTGTACTGCATCACGTTTCATAATGCCGTCTTCCGGAACATACGTCGTGATCACATTATTGAAAAGATCCGCACCTACAACGCCCATAAAACAAATATCAAATCGGAAATTTTCCATCATCTGTCTCGTTAATTCACCTAAAAATCCATTCTGACTGCGATTAAACTGTCCACCAAGCAAAATAAAATTTACATTTTTTGTTGTTGTAAATAATTCTGCTATATCAAGCATGCAGCTTACCACTGTAATCTGAAGTTCTCTTTTTATAATTTCTTTTGCCAATTCAATATTCGTCGTTGATGTATCAAGAAATATCATATCTCCATTACGAATCAACTCAACTGCTTTTTTTGCAATCTGTTGTTTTTCTTTTATATTCTTATCTTTTCTTGTCGATACAATATTATTATGTCCTGGATGCAATGTATCAGGGCGAACCGCTCCACCATATGTTCTTTTTAAAAGGTTCTTTACCTCCATACTTGCCAGATCTTTACGAATACAATCCTCTGTTACTTCAAAGCGTTTGCTTAGATCCTTTACTTTCACTTTTTCATTTTCTTCTAGCAAACGTAATATTTCCTGATGTCGTTCTTCTACAAACATTCTTTTTTGTTCCTCCTGTTATAAGATCATGTCATTTTTGAAGCATATTTTGACAACATATATAAATTTCCGTTTCTTTATTGATTTTTATTGTTATTTATTATTTTATATTATTTTCATCAATTGTCAAGTCACTACTTTCTCGACTATTTTAAATGACAAATTTTTTATACATAAAATACGGAATTTTACAAATACTAAATTAGAATTTTATTCATTGTTCTAAGGAGGTTTGATTTTATTATGGGAAATAAAGTTCTTGATTGCACAGCTTTGACTCTTACGATCATTGGTGCTATTAACTGGGGACTGATCGGATTCTTTCGGTTTGATCTGGTGGCATTTTTGTTTGGTGATATGAGTTGGTTGTCACGTGTAGTTTATGCACTTGTGGGATTGTGTGGATTGTATATGCTGGCGTTTTACCGACATTGTGGGGATGATGCATAAATAAAGGTTATGATAGAAGATTATCCATATGATTCATATGGATAATCTTCATAACTTTAGTTTATTGGCATCTTGAATTGAAAATTTATCTCCTTGTCAAGAAACATCTTTTGACATAGAATATTGTTTGTAACTGGATTCTTTACTTTTAGAAAGGACGAGATAAATGAAAGTTTTATTATTAAATGGAAGTCCTCGCAAAGCTGGTTGCACTTTTACTGCTTTGACTGAGGTTGCAAATACTTTAAATGCACAGGGAATTGAGACTGAGATTTTTCAGGCTGGAGATCCTTCGATTGAAAATGTGAAGGCTGCAGCTAAGATCATGGAAAAATCTGACGCTTTAGTTATTGGGTCCCCTGTTTACTGGGCTTCTCCTAGTGGTCAAATCATTGAATTTATGGATAAATTCTGTTCTCAGGCTGGTAACTTTATGCTACATAAACCTGCAGCTGCTGTAACTTCCGCACGTCGTGCTGGTACAACTGCAACTTTGGATGTTCTCTTAAAATATCTTGAATATCATCAGATGCCTGTTGTTTCCTCAAACTACTGGAATATGGTTCATGGAAATACTCCTGAAGAAGTAAAACAGGATGAAGAAGGGCTCCAAATCATGCGTACATTAGGAAATAACATGGCTTGGCTGCTTCGCTGTATTGAGGCTGGGGCTGCTGCCGGAGTTGAAGTTCCTGCTACTGAAGAGAAAATTAAAACAAACTTTATTCGATAAAATTTTGAGTTTCTTCTTATTATATAATATCTAAATATAAAAACGGAAAGAAAGGTCAGGCTGCCTTTAAGGCAATCTGACCTTTTATAAATGGTGAATATACATTAAGTATAGAAACAAGCTATTTTATAAAAATAGATTTTTATTTACTGTGCATCCTTGATCTTTTTGATCTCCTCGATCATAACAGGAAGCACTTTCATAACATCTCCAACGATTCCGACATTTGCTACATCAAAAATTGGTGCGTCTTCATCTTTGTTGATCGCTACGATGTATCCTGAATTCATGATTCCTGATACATGCTGTGTTGCTCCAGAAATTCCGCAGGCAATGTATAGTTTTGGTGCAACGATCTTTCCAGACTGTCCTACCTGATGGATCTTTGATACCCATCCATCTTCAATGGCTGGTCTTGTTGCTCCGACAACACCGCCTAAAATGTTTGCAAGTTCTTCAACTAATGCGAAGTTTTCCTTGCTTCCCATTCCACGTCCACCAGAAACGATGACTTCTGCTTCTTCTAGGTTGATCGTTTCTGCGATTTCTTTGACGCTTTCTGTGATCTTAGCTTTGACCACATCTTCTGGTACTTTGACTTCTTTTGCAACGACTTCCCCTTCTGATGGGTTCTCAACTTTCTGGAATGCTCCAGAACGAAGAGTTGCTACCTGTGGAGTACTTGTAATCTTTACATCTTCTAACACAGTTCCGCCATATAGTGGGCATGTGTATACAATTTCTCCATCTTCTGCTTTGACAGCTAAGACATCAGATGCACATCCTACACCTAATTTCGCTGCGACTGCTGGTGCGATGTCTTTTCCATCTTGTGTTCCACCGATAAATACTGCTTCTGGATTTTCGTCTTTTACTAACTGTGTTAAAACTGCTGCATATGCATCCAGATTATATTCTTTATAATCTTCGCTATCGACACAGATGACCTGATCGGCACCTGCCTCTGCTACTTTTTTCGCTGCATCTGCTACACCGCTTCCGATAACAACCGCTGTGACTTTCTCAGCATGTTCTTTGGCTGGTGAGAGCATTTCTAATCCAACTTTCACTGGATTTTCTTCTGCAGTTTCTACATATACCATGATATTCTTATATTCTGCCATGTCCTTTGTTCTCCCTTCCTAGAATACTTTGGCATCTGCCATCATAGCGACTGCTTTTAATGCTGAATCTTCTTCTGTTTCTTCCTGAATCTTGATTCCGGCTTCTTTCTTTGCTGGCTCATATAATTTGATCACCTGAACTTTTGCATTGTCTGCACCGACTTTTTCTTTTTCAAGATCCGCAAGATCAGCTTCTTTGATGTCACCGATTGGTTTCTTTCTGGCTGCCATTTTATTCTTGATCGTTGGGTAACGTGGATCATATTCTGGTTTTGTAACAGTAACAACACATGGTGCAGAAGCTTCTACTGTACGATATCCTTCTTCTGTTTCCTGTTTAGCTGTTACTTTGTCACCGTCTAAGGCAATTTCTGTGATATTTGTGATCACTCCGACTCCAAGTTCATCGGCTAACATGATTCCACCTTGTCCAAGTGCGGCATCTGTTGCTTCCTTTCCTGTGAAGATCAAGTCGAATTTCTGACCATTATCTGCTTCTAATTTTGTTACTACATTTTTTAAGATATTTGCGATTCCTGTTGTGTCAGAATCTTTGAAAGCATCATCACTTACTAAAAATGCGTGATCTGCTCCAACTGCAAGGCAGTTCTTTAAGGAGTTTTTTGCTCCTTCTTCTCCAACACATACGATGGTTATTTCTCCTTCTGAGGATTCTTTTAATCGTGCTGCCATTTCAAGAGCATAGGTGTCAAATGCATTTACAACAGGTGTAACATTGGCTAAATCCGGTGCTCCATCTGCATTTAAATGGATTTCTACAGAATCATCCGGAACCTGTTTCATACAAACTAAAATGTTCATTGTCTTACTCCTTCTTATTTTTATCTTCCAATTGTATTGTTAGCGATTACGATTCTCTGGATTTCGTTACTTCCTTCGAAGATCTGGAAGATCTTAGCATCTCTTAATAATTTTTCTACTGGATATTCTCTGCTGTATCCATATCCACCAAACATCTGGATTGCTTCAGAAGCTACTTCCATTGCGATATCTGATGCATAGCATTTTGCGATCGCTGCTTCTTTGGAATGTGGTAATCCCATATCCATCTTTGTTAAGGCATGTGCAACCATCTGACGAGCAGTCTCTGTCTTGATTTCCATATCAGCTACTTTAAACTGCATTGCCTGATTTTTGATAACTGGTTTACCAAACTGTACTCTTTCTTTGGCATATGCGATACCTTCGTTGATACCACGCTGTGCGATACCTGTTGCAACGCATCCCATCCATGCTCTTGCCTGGTCTAATGTCTTCATAGCGATTGGGAATCCTCTTCCTTCTTCTCCGATCAGATTTTCTGATGGAATACGGCAGTCTTCTAATACAACATCACATGTGTTAGATGTACGGATACCCATTTTATTTTCTTCATTTCCTGTGCTTAATCCTGGAGTTCCAGCATCAACTAAGAACATAGAAATTCCTTTTGTACCTTTTGTTTTATCTGTCATTGCTGTGATGCAATAGAAAGATGCGATACCACCATTTGTGATGAAGCATTTTCTTCCATTTAATACCCATTCATCACCATCTTTGACAGCTGTTGTTGTACCTGCACTTGCATCAGATCCTGCTCCTGGTTCTGTTAAACAGAAAGCTCCAAATCCACCATCAATGATCTTCTGGCATACATGTTTTTTCTGTTCTTCATTTCCTGCGATCAGTACTGGTTTTGTTCCTAATCCACTGGCTGAGATTGTTGTTGCAAATCCTGCATCTGCGATAGCCATTTCTTCGATCAGTGCTGCAACGTCAACTCTTGATAATCCTGGTCCACCATATTCTTCTGGTACTTCTAATGAATGTAACTGCATTTCAATGGCTTTGTCATAAATTTCTTTTGGCCATTCTCCACTAACGTCATATGCTTTACACTGTTCTTTTACTTCGTTTTCACAAAATTCGTGTACATCCTGTAATAAGTCTTTTGCTTCCTCTGAAATTAAATATGCCATCTTGATATCCTCCTAAAATTACCTTAAAAAGCTTTGTCTATGTTTTTTGTTTATGTTTGTCTTATTGTTTTTATATAACTTATAATTTGTAACAGATCTTACCTGGATTTAAGATCATATTTGGATCAAATACTTCTTTGACACCTTCCATGATTCTCATCTGAACTGGTCCGAGAGATTCTGCTAGATAATCCATCTTTCCATGTCCGATTCCATGTTCTCCAGAAATCATTCCACCAAATTCTGTTGCTTTTGCATATACTTTATCCATAAAGACTGCAACCTGTTTCTTAAATTCTGCTTCTTCCATGTCATTGCTGCATGCATAGATATGTAAGTTACCATCTCCAGCATGACCAAAGCTCTTAACTCTGAAATCAGCTTCTGCTTCCAATGATTTTGTATATGTTAAGAATTCTGCGATCTTATTTGTTGGAACTACAACATCGCATTCATCTAACAGTACAGTATCTGCTTCAATCGCCTCAAGTAATGCTCCACGGACAGCCCATGCATCTTTCTTTAAGGCTGGTGTATCAGCAACTAATACATCGATCGCTCCTGCTTCCACTACAACTTCTGCTGCCTGTTCTACGATATCTTCTAACTGTTCTTCAGAATTTCCATCAAATGTTGCCAGTAAATAAGCTCCAACTTCCGTACCTTCCATTTCCTTTGGATAAACCTGTTTTCCAAGGAATTTTTCTGTATCCATTACAACTTCTTTTTCCATGAATTCCAGTGCCTGTGGTGCTAAATGATTCATAAAGAATTTTGGTACTGTTGCGATACAATCTTCCAGATTCTCATAAGGAATGATCAGACTGATCACTGATTTTGGTGCTGGGATCACTTTTAATGTAAGTTCTGTGATAATACCTAATGTACCTTCAGAACCGATCATTAAGTTTAATAAGCTGTATCCTGAACTTGTCTTTGATACAGTAGCTCCAAGTTTCACAATCTCACCTGTTGGAAGTACAACTGTCATAGCTCGTACATAATCTCTTGTACAACCATATTTAACAGCTCTCATACCACCAGCATTTGTTGCTACATTTCCACCAACGGTTGCAAATTTCTCACCTGGATCTGGTGGATATAATAATCCTTGTTTTTCTGCATCCTGAGCAAGATCATTTAAAAGGACTCCTGACTGGATCTTAACTACAAAGTTTTCTTTGTCATATCCAAGAATCTTGTTCATCTTTGTAAGAGAGATCATAACACCGCCACCGATACTTACGGCTCCTCCTACTAATCCTGTTCTTGCACCACTTGGGGTTACAGGAACCTTGTTTTCATTACAGAGTTTTACAACGGCTGCAACTTCTTCTGTCGATGTTGCTTCTACCAAAACTTCTGGTTTTGCTTTTCCGTAGATTGCCATTTCATCATGGGTAAAATCTTCATTGATCTCATCACCCACTAAGACACGTTTCGGAGCGATCTCTTTGAATTTCTCGATCATCTCTGGTGTCACCTTGTTATACTGATACTCACTCATCTATCTTCCTCCTTAAAAGTTAATACCTTTTTTATCTCTTGGAAATGGTGTTCCATTTTCCTAGATCAGTCTTAATCCGAAATAGCAGACAAGACCATAGATCACTGCAAATAGTACGAAATATTTAATAACCTTTGTTAAGATCTCACTTTCTTTTCCAACCGTTGCTGTTGCCGCTGTCGCTACTGCGATACTCTGTGGGGAAATGATCTTTCCTGCGGTACTACCAACTGTATTTGCTGCTACCAGCCAGATCTGGTTGATATTTAATTCTGCTCCTGTACTTGCCTGTAATTTAGAGAACAGAACACTGCTTGATGTAGAACTTCCTGTAACAAATGTTCCAATAGATCCGATCAGTGGTGCAACAAGTGGATAGAAACTTCCTGTTACTCGAACGATAAAATCTGCAATAGACTGTGTCATTCCGCTGTATCCCATGATCTTTGCAGTTGCAAGTACTGCCATAATCGTAATAATTGTTTTTAACATCTGTACGATAGTTTTTCCTAATACACCAAAGATTTCTCCGATCGGACATTTCTGAATGATTCCTCCGATAAATGCTGCTATAAGGATCAAGACTCCTGGTGTTGCAACCCATGTAAATGTATATGGTGTTGCGCCTTCTCCTGTGTAGATCGGTACATTTGATTTGATCGCTGATAATGGATCATGAATCGCTGGTACCAATGTGGATGTCAGTAATAGGAATACCAATACTAAAATAAATGGACTCCATGCAACCAATGCATCTTTGACTGTCAATGATCTTTCGTCTTCTTTTTCTTCGATCTCAACATCAAATTTACTTGATTTACCCTTAAGCATGACTTTCGCTAAGATGATCGTGACTGCCATACTACATACAGATCCAATGACTGCTGGAAGTTCTGCTCCGATAAATTTTGCTGTCAGATACTGTGGAATCAAAAATGAAACTCCAGACATCAATGTAATAAATAAAATTTCTTTATAATCGCCAAGTCCTTTGGCTCCCTCGTGTTTTCCTGTGATGAAAACAAGGAAGAAAGGAACTAAAATTACCATAATTGCTAATTGAAGTACAACGTAAGATGCTGTCATATGAGGACTGAATCCTGTAACATTTGCTGCAGTAACAGTTGGAATTCCGATGGATCCAAATGCAACTGGTGTGGTATTCGCTACCAGACAGATCATTGCTGCAAAAATTGGATCAAATCCGAGTCCGCAAAGGATTCCTGCTGGAATTGCTACGGCTGTTCCGAATCCTGCCATACCTTCCATAAATCCTCCAAATCCCCATGAGATGATAAGAACAAGGATTCTTTTATCCTTTGATACGGAAGTAAGCATCTTTTTGATAAGTTCCATGTTTTTCGTATGTACGACCAAGTTGTAAGTAAACACTGCTGCCACGATAACCAGACAGATTGGCCAGATTGCCATTGCAAATCCTTCTAACCCTCCTGTCAGGACATCAATAATCTTCTGCTTCCACAAAAAAAGTGCTTCAACGGCTGTGATGATCAAAGCGATCGGACATGCTACATGACCTGCCATCTTTAATCCGCTTAATGCAATGATCAGCCAGATGAT
>ERZ809074.2666-NODE-2666-length-18741-cov-17.639784_pt1 | contig 18741 bp, 16 predicted proteins | sample MGYA00520795_ERZ809074 | MGnify/ENA primary metagenome ERZ809074 (study PRJEB31570, sample SAMEA3212989) | Homo sapiens | biome: human-gut; feature: human gut; material: fecal | place: Sweden | collected 2011 ...
AATTGAAACCGCGCGGAGTACACGGAATCAGAGTCCTTTGTCTTTTTTCCGAAATCTCCTTTAAACATCCAAAGCGACAGCGAACCGTGTATTTTTTCGCTGAATCCCACTCCTTTATATCCTTGGAGATAACCAAACCGCATTTCTTTTCCGCAAAACGGACATTTCATTCACCTTTCCTCCTTTGCGGATAAACTATATCCTATTTATTTCAATTTGTCAATATCCTTTTCACGTTTTTATAGGCGAGCTTTTCCGTGACGCGGAAACAAAAGCCCGCTTTTTTCATATCTTCGAAAAATCTCGGCATCTCGTCCGCGCCGGCGTACAAAGGATTTTCCGTACCGTCGAAGTCCGTGCCTATCGCCAAGACGTCCTCGCCGCCTATATTCCCGATATGCCTGATATGGGCAAAAATCCCCTCGCCGCCGATAAATTCCCGCACGAAATCGACGCCGACAAGCCCGCCCGAGTCGGCAATCGCCCTGATCTGCCCGTCCGTTAAATTGCGCTTGTGAGCGCAGACCGCGCGGGAAAGGGAATGACTGGCGATCAGCGGTATCCGATAGCTTTCGGCGATTCTTCGCAAGTCCTCGAACCCGTCGTCCCCCAAATGAGAAACGTCCGCGTAAATGCCGCGCGAAAAAAGCTCCTCTGCCGTCCGTTTTCCGAAAGGCTTTAAGCCGCCCTTTTCCCCGCAGGGGAATCCCAGACAATTTTCGTCGTTCCAGGTGAATCCGAATATTTTTACGCCCGCCCTTTCCGCCTCGTCCAGCCGCGAAAGATCCCCCTCTAAAATTCCGCCGTTTTCGATCGTGAGAACGGGTCGGACGCCCGCCGCCGTCAGTTCTTCTTTTGCCGCCGCGAAATCGGAAAAATATTTTTCCGCACGGCGCCACGGCTCGGGACAATCCGAGGGCGTAAACAGCGCGAAACACTGCAAAAAACAACCTCCCCCGAGCAATTTTTCGAGGGAGATCTGCGAAGTTGTCCTATGTAGAAACGTCGTGCCGCCCTCCGCTTCCCGCGTGAGCGTATCGCAATGTAAATCGCCGTAACGCAGAAGAAAACGCTCCTTTGTCACGATTTGGCTTTGCCCTTAAACAGGCGCAGAATCATCCGAATCACCTTCGGCGGCTTCAAACAAATGATTTTTGACATCTTTCTCCTCGTTGACCGCGGCGAGCAGCACCCCGCCGTCGCAGTCGATTTCGGCGTTTTCGCTCACGCCCACATTGGAAATGCCGCGGCAGCTGCCGTAGGCAAGCGTCAGATCCTCGGTGGGATAGAACAGCCCTCTATTAGTCAGTATATGCGCGTCGCCGCCGAAAGGCAACAGGGAAACGGTCTTTCCCTGCACATTTTTTAAGATAAATTTTCCGCTGTGCATAGAAAGAAGAGCGTTGTTCGTCGACATGACGCACTCGACGCCCGCAAGACAAGCGCGGTAGAGAAGGTGCAGATTGCCGATAAAATGGTCCTCCCTGCCCCCGCCCCCGCCGTAGATCTCGATCCCCTCGATCTTTCCTTCGGCGGCGAACGAAAGCATTTTTTCCAAAGCGATCTCCCCGTCCGTAAAATTTTTCTCGGCGGGAAAAACTTTTGCGGGATAAGGCGCGGGAATCTCTGCCGCGGAATCGAAATCGCCGAGATTTTCGTCGATCCGCACTTTCCCCTTTGCCCAATTATATGCCCCGTCCGCGCAGATGACGAACGCGGACGAATCGTCTATTTTCTTTTTGTACGGTTCCCCGTTTAAGAGAATGATGCCCTTCATAAATTCCGTTTCCAATAAATGATTTTCTTCCTTTCCCTTGCGGCGCTTTCGCTTTTTCAAAACTCCGAACAATCAAACAATCCGCGCAGGCAAAAGCGCTTCGCCGTCTTTCCTACGTAAGCCGCACCCTCGCTCCCTCTTGAAGGGGGGCTGAACCCGTCAATTGTTTCTGAGCGCCCCTATGGCGGCGCGCCTGTCGGCGGCTTTGAACACCGAACTGCCCGCCACGATGACGTTCGCGCCCGCGCGTTTGATTTCCCCGACATTTTCGCTCGTCACGCCGCCGTCTATCTCTATCTCTAAATCCCATTTATTAAGGTCCGCAAGAGCGCGGATCGCTTTGATTTTTTCGAGTACTTCGGGCATGAACTTCTGCCCGCCGAAGCCGGGAAATACGCTCATCACCAAAGCCATATCGCAAAGGGGAAGGACGCCCTCAATTGCGGAAACGGGCGTATCGGGATTGATGACGGCGCCGCATTTCGCGCCCGCCGCTCTTATCAGGGCAAGCGTGTCTTTTAAAGTTTCTCTGCACGTTTCGGCGTGTACGGTGACGATGTCCGCGCCCGCCTTTACGAAGCGTTCGACATATTTCTCGGGGTGTACGATCATCAGATGGCAGTCGAGCGGCAAAGAGGTGCACTTTCGGATGTCCTCCACCATCTTGATGCCGAAGGTGATATTATTGACGAAAACGCCGTCCATGACGTCGCAGTGCACGACGTCCGCGCCGTTTGCTTCGAGGTCTTTTACTTCCTCGCCCATTTTCGAGAAGTCCGCCGACAGAATGGACGGCGCAATTTTGATCTTTCGCATACTGTATTCTCCTGATTTTCCTTTGTTTCTCCGCATGAAAACGGATCGGAACGAGCGCTTTTTCTGATTCTATACTCCCTTCGCGCCTTCCAAGTAATTTGCCCGAAGCTGACCGCAGGCGCCGCCTATATCCGAGCCGATCTGCCGCCGAAGCGTCGCGCTCAGGCCTCCCTTTTCGAGGATTCCCAAAAATCGGTAAGCGTCCTTTTCGCCCGTGGATTTCAAAGTCCGCTCCTTGACCTCGTTGAGCCGAATGAGATTGACGTGACAGGGCTTTCCCTTTAACAGGGAAATCAGCGCGCGGGCGTGCGCCTCGTCGCAGTTCTCCCCCTCGATGAGCGTGTATTCGAAATAATACCGCCTGCCCGTCTTTTCGAAATAATAGGCGCAGGCTTTCAGAATTTCCTCGATTTTATACGCCTTTGCGACGGGCATCACCCGCGCTCTGTCCTCGTCCGAGGTCGCGTGCAGAGAAACGGTGAGATTCAGGGGAATCCCCTCGTTCGCCAAGGCGTACATCTTCGGCACGAGTCCGCAGGTAGAAAGAGAAATGTTGCGGGCGCTGATGTTCAAGCCCTCCGCCGACGTCGCGTTTCTCAAAAATTTAATCGTTTCGTCGTAGTTGTCCAAAGGCTCTCCGCTGCCCATCAAAACGATGTTCGTGACGGCGCGCGCTTCCTTTCCCCGTCCCCCTCCTTCCGCGTCCTCCCTGTGCAGGGCGTTGACGACGAGGATCTGCGACAAAATCTCGCCCGACGAGAGATTGCGGACGAGTCCGTTCAAGGTGGACGCGCAGAACTTGCATCCCATACGGCACCCCACCTGCGTGGACACGCATTGGGTATACCCGTACTTGTACTTCATCAGAACGCCCTCGACGAGATTTCCGTCCGCGAGGGAAAAGAGATATTTCTCCGTGCCGTCCGAGGAATAAAAAATTTCTTTGACGCGGACGGGCTCGTCTTCGTATAGGCTTAAAAGCCGCTCTTTAAAGTCCTTGGGAAGGGAGGTGACGTCGGAGATTTTTTTGCCCCGCGTCAAGCCCTCGAAAAGCTGCTTGGCGCGGAATTTCTTTTCTCCCGAATTAAGGACGAGCGCCTCTGCTTCCGAAAAATTCAGATCCTGTAAAATTTTCTTCAACGCAGTCCTCCTTTCTCCCCGCGGCGGCTTTTTTCGCCCCCGCCGCCTTGCCTTCCGCGTTTTTTCTTGTGTCCTAACAGCCGCTTCTCCCGTCGAAAAAATTTTTCCGCCCTTTCTCCCGCCGAACGCTCAAAGCGCCCTCTTCCTTCTCATTTTCGCCACGTAAAATCCCGCGCCGAACGCCGCGTCGGGCAAAAATTGCAATCCGTATTTCTTCTCTTCGTGGACGAGCGGACTAGAAATTGTTTCAATCTCAAACTCGGGCGCGCCCTTTAAGAACGCCTCCACGATCCCGTCGTTTTCCTCTGCGAACACCGAACAGGTGGAATAGTACAGCGCGCCGCCCTTTTTCACGTATCGGGAACAGGCGGAGAGGATTCCCTCCTGCGCTTTTTTCAAGGAAGCGAAATCCTCCTCTTTTCTGAAAAGCTTGACGTCGGGATTTTCGCTCACCGTACCGAATCCCGAACAGGGCACGTCGCAAAGCACGCCGTCGAATTTTTCCCCGTAAGCGGGATCGAAAACGGAGCTGTCCTTTTGAAACTCAAAGACGTTTTCCGCGCCCATGCGCGCCTTGTACTGCCGTATCAGTTCCACGCGGTGCGGGTGCAGTTCGAAGGCGGTGACGCGGCCGCATTTTTTGGAGAGCAGCACGGATTTTCCGCCGGGTGCGGCGCAGGCGTCCAATAATTCGGCGCAAGGCTCCACGACGCCGCAGATCGCCGCGCTCCCCACCGACTGAAAGGTATAATCGCCCCTGTCGAATCCCTCGTCCCGCACGAAATTTTCGAAAATAAACAGATGCGGGAAGGGCGTTGCGACGTGCTTTTTAGACAGATATTTTTCCTCGCCGCGCTCGAACCGCACGCACACGCCCGCGCTTTTCGCCGCCGCGATCGACGGCGCCCTCTCTCCGTACTCCCCTTTCAGCTTCCGATAGGCGTACAGGGGATAGGAAAGACGAATACACACGCCCTCGTCCCCCGAAGGAATCGCCTTGTCCGCCGCCGCGCGGTCGAACCGCCGCAAAAAGGCGTTGACGAATCCCGCCACCCCTTGCTTGCCGAGCTTTTTGCAAAGCTCCACCGCGCAGTCCGTCACCATATAGCGGGTTTTGTCCAGATAGAGGAGCATATAGAGGGAAATCTTCAAGATCGTCCGCACCACGAGTTTAGGCGCCTTGGGCGCAAAATGACGGATACAAAAACTCAGATATCCGTCGTTTTCGAGGACTCCGTACACAATTTTCACCGTCCGCGCGCGGGAAAGCTCCTCGATATAAGTATCCGCGATCGCCTGTTTCACGTGCGCGCCGTCCGAATAGATCTTCGTCAGAATTTGAAAGGGATCGTATACGGGATTGCTCAGCATGAAAACACCTGTCCTTTCTTCACCTTGCGCCCGTTGAGAAAATCGCTCCCCTTCATGCGCCTGCCTCCCGCCGCCTGCACCTCGGCAAGCTTCACCGCGCCGTCCCCGCATTTGACCAAAAAGCCCTGTTTGGGGGTATCGGAGAGAATCTCCCCCGCCGCCGCGCTTTCGCTTCCTTCGGGACAGACCGCCCTTTCGGCGCAAAATACGTTCAGCCGCGCTCCGTCTATCTCCGCGAACGCCGTCGGCTCGGGATTCATGCCCCGCACCAAATTTACGATTTTTTCGGCGGGCAGGGAAAAATCTATTTTCGCGCTTTCTTTTGCGATTTTCCGTGTCAGAACGGCGTCCTCGTCCCTCTGTTTAACGAGCGTAAAATTCCCTTTTTCGATCGATGGGAGTGCGTTTAAAAGGGCTTCTGCGCCGAGAAAGGAGAGGCGGTCGGAAAGTTCTCCGAACGTTTCCTTTTCTCCGATTTCGGTCTTTAAGGAAAGGAGTATATCCCCCGTGTCGAGCCCGAGCGCCGTCTTCATGACGGTGACGCCCGTTTCCCTTTCGCCGTTCAGCACGGCGGACTGAATGGGAGATGCGCCGCGGTATTTAGGAAGAAGGCTGGCGTGGATATTCCATACCCCCAAGGGAAAGAGATCGAGTACTTCCTGCGTGAGAATCTGCCCGTAGGCGCAAGTGATCAGGATATCCCCGCCCAGCGCCTTCAAAGCGTCCGTTTCCGCGCGTATTTTTTGAGGCTGAAAAACCGTCAAGCCCCTTTCGAGCGCGAACGCCTTGACGGGCGGGGGCGCGAGGATTCCCTTCCGTCCCTGCGGCTTGTCCGGCTGAACGACGACGCCCGCGACGCCGTACCCCTCTTCGATTATTTTTTTTAAAGGCGCCACCGCAAACCGCGGCGTGCCGGCATAGACGATTTTCATAAATATCCTCTCCTTTCGCCCGCGGTCCGCGGCGGGAAAAAACGCGCGGCGGAAACGGTGGAAACATTCCCTTTCACGCCCTTTCTCTATCGCCCGAAACGGGATTTTTTATTCCGCTTCGACGTGCTGCGCGCGGTCGATATACAGCACTCCGTCCAGATGGTCCAGCTCGTGGCAGACGGCGCGCGCGAAAAAGCCCTTTGCCTGCAAAATCCTGTGCTCGCCGTGCCGATCCTGATAGGAGAGTTTCACCTTCATGGGTCTAGAAACGACGCCGCGCTTGCCGCGCACGGAAAGACACCCCTCCCAGCCGCACTGTTCTCCCTTTTCGGAGATGATTTTCGGGTTGACGAATTCGAAGAATCCTTCCTCGACGTCCACGACGACGGCGCGCCGCAAAACGCCCACCTGCGGCGCCGCGAGTCCCGCGCCCTCCTCCTTTCGGAGGGTTTCCTTCATATCGTCCAAAAGCGTCCACAGGCTCTCGTCGAAATTCTCGACGGGAAAGCTCTTTTTGCGGAGCGTTTCGTCCCCTATCTGCACTACGTTTCTGATTGCCATATAAACTCCTTTTCGTTTCGGCGACAGGCGGTTTTTCCTCCGCGATCGCCCGATTCGTCCTTCGAATTTTTTTAACTCTGTCTTCCCGCCCTCTTTTCGCTTTGCCGCGCGTCCGCGCAACTTCCCCGGCTTAAAAGGCGGGCGTCAGCTCAAATTGGTCGGGTTTTCCTCCACGGACACCAATACGTCCCGCGTCCTCGCTTCCACGCACGCGTCGTAGATCTGCGGCAAAACCGACGTGTCCGACAGCCGCATCAACACCTGATAGCGAAATTTATTCTGTATGCGCTTGATGGGCGCGTGCATTTTATGGAAGAACAGGAATTTATCCGCGTTTTCCGTATACAATCTTTCCAGCGAGAAATACACGCCGCGCAGAGCCTCTATCGTCTTTTTGTCGTCCTCGCCCGTCACCAGAACGCGGACGATCTTGGAAAAGGGCGGAAACGCCGTCGCCGCGCGCAGGGAGATCTCGTTTTGATAAAACCCCTCGTAATCGTATGCCACAGCATAGCGCAGAACGTCGTTTTCGGGGCTGAACGTCTGCAAAACCACCCTGCCTTTTTCCTCCGCCCTGCCGCTTCGCCCCGCCACCTGCGTGATGAGCTGAAAGGTGCGCTCGCCGCTCCTGTAATCGGCGAAATGCAGACTCATGTCCGCGTCGAGAATCCCCACCAGCGTCACCGAGGGAAAATCGTGCCCCTTGGCGATCATCTGCGTGCCCACGAGAATATCCGCCTTCTTTTCCCCGAACGCCTTTAAAATTTTGTAGTGCCCCTCCTTGCCGCTCGTCGTGTCGTTGTCCATGCGCAGAATACGCGCCGAGGGATAGAGTTTTTCCAGCTCCGCCACGATCCGCTGCGTGCCCGTGCCCGCATACGAGAGCTTATGTCCCCCGCAGTCGGGACAAACCGCGGGCACGCGGTATTTCGCGCCGCAGTAATGGCATTTTAAACAGTCCTCGTCCCTGTGATAGGTGAGCGCCACATCGCAGGCTTCGCATTTGGCGACATAGCCGCATTCCTTACAGATGACCGTCTGAGAATAGCCGCGGCGGTTTAAAAACAAGATCGCCTGATTGCCGCCCGCGAGGCATTTTTCCAGTTCCTCTTTGAGCGCCGCGGAAAACGCGGAGTTGTTTCCGCGCCGCACCTCCCGCCGCATATCGGCAATGACGATTTCGGGCAGCGGCTTTTGGTTGATGCGGTTTTTCAGCCGTATTAAGCCGAACTCCCCGTCTATCGCCCGTTTATAGGTGTCCACGGCGGGCGTCGCGCTGCCCAGGACCAGCTTGCAGCCGTTGTGCTTCGCGCGCAGATACGCCACGTCGAAAGTGTTGTAGCGGGGGGCGGTTTCGCTCGAATAGCTCGAATCGTGTTCCTCGTCGAGAATGATGACGCCGAGATTTTCAAGCGGCGCGAACACCGCGCTGCGCGCGCCGATAGCGATTTTCGCCTCGCCCGATCTCAGCCGCCACCATTCGTCGAATTTTTCCCCCGCGGAAAGCCCGCTGTGCATGATCGCCGCATTGCGCCCGAAACGGGAACGGAGCTGAGAAAGCATCTGCGGCGTGAGGGAAATTTCGGGCACTAAAAAGATAGAGCTTTTTCCCTCTTTGAGGCATTTGGCGATCAGCGTCAGATAGATTTCCGTCTTGCCGCTGCCCGTCACGCCGTGCAGGAGCTGCACCGTCCGCCCGTCCCTTTCTATCCGCTCCACCGCCGAGCGCTGTTCGTTTGTCAGAACGCGGTCGGGGTGTTCCTCTTCGAGTCCCTTGTACGGATCGCGCAGGAGCTGTTCCTTCGTCACTTCGACGTAGCCTTTCTTTTCGAGCGCGGCGACGCCGCCCGGAAAAAGACCGTTCAAAAATCCGCAGTCCGTCTTGCCGTGTTCCGCGAGATATTCCGCGGCGCCGAGTTGATTTTTTGCCGTCTTGGAAAGCTTGATTTCGGAAAAAGGCACCTTCAAAGCCGCGTAGTTGCGCCTAAGTTCCCGCACCTTTCCCGTGCGCATTTCCGAGGGCAGAAAGAGCCGCAAAGCGAGGGCTTTGGGCACGCGGTAGCGGGCGGTGAGCTTTTCCGCGAGGGCGAGGCATTCGCCGTTTAAAGCGGGAAGCTCGTCGGGGCAGGGAAAAACGCGCTTCAATCTTTCGGGCGGACAGTCGGAAGCGTCTTTGAGGCGCATGACGAAGCCGGCGACTACCTTGCCGCCGAAGGGCGCGCGGACGCGGCTGCCCGCCTTCGTGCCCTCGTCGCAGAGATAATCGTATATTCTGTCCGTTTCGCCGGATGCGATGTCCACTATTACTTCCGCTATCATAAATCCTCGACACCTGTCTTTGTCCGCCGGAAATCTTCCGCCCGCATTCCCTTCCGCGCACGAAATTTTCCCGCATCTTTGCGGCGGTTTCTTTTCAATCCCGTAAGGGGCTTTTCAAAAAAGGAATACGCAGGGGAAACTCTCGTCCGCCGCAGAGAACGTTTCCCGAAGAGTTCGCCGCGAACACGGAAAAAGTTTCTCCGTGTTCCTCCGCCGCTTAAAAAACGATTGCCCCGAAAAATTCGAGGCAACGCACAAAAAACGCAAGGGAATGAAAAATTCAGTCCTTGGCGATGATGACCTGACCGTCCGCGATGTCCCTGCAAGCCGTCAGGATCTCCTTGTCCCTGCCCGTAAAATCGTGAATGCCGCGGTTTCTTTCCGCCTCGATGATCTGGCGGGCGCGCTTGGACGCCACGACGCAAAGCGCATAACGGCTGACGGGGTTTTCCTCCGCGCCCAATTTTCGGATCAATACGTCCACTGCCGGTTCGTTTATCATACTTGTCACACTCCTTAACTGTTATTTGATTCCGCCCAATCGCCAAAGGTCTTTTTTCAAAATATTCCGGGCGGATTTTTCATGCAAATTTCTATAAAGCGCCGCGGAAAAACGCGCGCCGTTCCCATCGCCGTATCGCGGTATTTCCTCCCTCTTTTCCCTTTGCGGAATTTTTCCAAGCCCGCGCGTCGTCTACTTGTTCTTTTCGTCGTCGATGATCTCTTCGAGTCGGGAAAGGGCGTTTTCCAGCGTATCGTTCACCACTACGTAATCGTAAAGTTCCTTTTTGGAAAGTTCGTACTCGATGCGGGCAAGACGGTTTTTAATCTGTTCTTCCGTTTCCGACCGCCGTCCTTTGAGCCTCTTTTTCAGTTCCTCTTCCGAAGGGGGGACGATCATAATGAGAAGGCACTCGGGAAAAAATTTCTTTGCGTTGAGCGCGCCGACCACGTCGATTTCGAGAATGACGGATTTTTCTTTGAGCGCTTCGCGGACAAAGGATTTGGGCGTGCCGTAGAAGTTGCCGAAATGCTCGTCGTATTCGAGGAACTCGCCCCGATCGGCGCGGCGCAAAAATTCTTCCCTCGTCAAAAAGAAATATTCCCTTCCGTCCCGTTCCCCCTCGCGCGGCGCGCGGGTGGTGCAAGAAACGGACGCCGCGACGTCCCGCCGCTTTTTTAAAAGTTCCTTCACGAGAGTTCCCTTTCCGACCCCCGAAGGTCCCGATATCGCCATCAAAATGTTTTTCATAAGCTTTCGGTAAAAACCCTCCGCGCCCTTTCCGACGCCCGACTTTCGTAAAATTCCGCAGTTCCGCCGCCTTCGTCTTTCGCGCGGTCCTTCAAAGCGCTTGCCGTTTTCCCTTTCCCGCGGCTTTGCTCATTCGAGATTCTGCACTTGTTCCCGGATCTTTTCTATTTCGTTTTTCAGCGCAAGTCCCAGACGGGTGATCTCGATGTCGTTGCTCTTGGAACAGGTGGTATTGGCTTCGCGGTTGAATTCCTGAACGAGGAAATCGAGTTTTCTGCCCACGATCCCCTCCTGAGAAATGCTGCGGAACTGCGCGATATGGGAAAAGAGCCTCGTAAGCTCCTCGTCGATATTGCTGCGATCGGCAAACGCCGCCACTTCGGTGAGCAGTCTGCCCTCTTCGGGATTCACGCCTTCGAGATATTCCCGCACCCTCGCCTCCAATTTTTCGCGGTAGGCTTGCGAAACTTTGGGAGCGAGCGCGGCGATGTCCCGCACCAGGTTTTCGATGGTTTCCATGCGGAAAAGCATATCCGCTTTGAGCTTTTCGCCCTCGATTTCCCGCATTTGATTGAGATGGGAGAGCGCGTCGGAAAGCGCCGTTTTAAGAGCCGAAAGGAGCGCTTCGTCCGCCGCTGCCGCGTCGTCCTGCTTCAAAACGTCGGGATAGCGCAAAACGGAAGTCAGCGTCAAATCGTCTTGGAGGGACGGAAGCGCCTCTTTGAGCGCCTGCGCCGCCGCGGCGTACGACAGGGCGAGCGGGACGTCCACCGAGAGAGCGGCGGGCTTTTCGCGTTTGTCCTTCACCGAAACGAACACGTCGACGTGGCCGCGCGTCATCTTGTCGCGTATCGCGCCGCGGATGACGTCCTCGTACGCCATAAAAATTTTGGGCGCCTTGACGGATACGTCTAAATAGCGGTTGTTCACAGTCTTAATCTCGCAGGTCAGCTCGATGCCTCCCTCCTTGCATTCCCCTTTTCCGTACCCCGTCATGCTCAACATACGAATCTTCCCCGTCCTTTTTTCGGCGTTTTTTTCATCCCCGTCTTTAAGTTCCTACTATTATAGCAGACTTTCGAGAAAAATTCAAGCGGTATTGCGATTTTTTCCCGATTTTTTTGAGAAACCGACAGGGGAATTTTCTTGCCTTCCCTTCTCTCCGCCCGCTTTTTCCTTACGTCTTTCTTCGCCGCGGCGAAAATTCTCTTTTCGATCTCGTCAAAAACGGCGTTCCGCCCGCGCACGGCGCGAAAAAGGAGTAGCCGCCGTCAGCCGCGGATAAATTTTTTCACCGTCTTTTCTTCGGCTGCGGGATTGAGCAGATAAACTTGTTCCGCTATTTTTTCCTCCGCTTGCGCGGGGGAAATTTCGAGCGCGTTTTTCTCTAATTCCCCGCCCCAAAAATCTTCCGCCGTCGTGAAAGCCGTGCTGTTCCAGCCGTATTCCTCCCCGCGCTTGTTCACCTTCCGCGTGCGGCCGCACATGGTGATCAACAGTTTCATCTGCAAATCGACGAGCGCTTTTTCAAACGCGGCATTTTCTCCCTTTGAAAATCCGCCCGCCGCTTTTAGCTCGGGCACGGACAAGGCGCCGCGCTCTAAAATCGCTTCGTAAATGCGCACGGCGGGGCGACTGAGTTCCCCGTCCCGATACAGTTTAGAAAAGTCCTTTCCCTTGCGCCGCACGGCGAGAAAATACGGATACCATTCCTTCGTGATATAGCCGCTCGCGCGGAAAAACACCTTGGCGTAGGCGACGTCCGATTTTTCCTCCAAAACGCGCATCCGCCATTCCCAGGGATCCGTTTCCCTGTCCCCCGTATGCCATTTGACGGGAAAATCGGGAATCTCCTGCCGCCAGTCGAAATCAATCAGCGCGAAAATCCCCTTATCGCTGCCGCCGCCCATCGAAAAGCCGCATCTTTGAAGCGCCTCGTAAAAATCCGAAAAATTCCTGATCTCCATTCTTTTTTCTCCCGTAAATATCCGAAAAAGCGGAGTTTCGCTCCGCCTTTTTTATCCTTCCGACTCTGTTTCGTCCTCTTTCAAAAGCCTTTCAAACTCCGCCTCGTCGATAATTTTTATGCCGAGTTTAAGCGCTTTTTCCAGCTTGCTGCCCGCGTCCTCGCCCGCGAGGACCAAAGTGGTCTTTGCCGTCACGGCGCTTTGGCAGACGCCGCCTAAGGACTCGATCAGCTTCTGCGCGTCGCTTCTCTTGTATTTGGACAAACTGCCCGTCAGCACCACCGATTCGCCCGCAAAAACGCCGTCCCTGACGCTCTCCGTTTCCGCTTTCGGCGTTACGCCCGCGGCAAAGAGCGCGGAAAGCTCTTTCCAATTTTCTTCGTCCTGAAAATAGGCGATGACGTTGTTTGCCGTAATGCCGCCGATATTCTCCAAGGCGACGAGTTCCTCATAGGTAGCCGCTTTCAGTTCCTCTATGCTCTTGAAACGCTTGGCGAGATCTTTTGCCGCGACTCTGCCTATTCCGTCGATTCCCACGGCATAGATGAAGGCGTCGAGGGAAACCCGTTTGCTCTTTTCCACGGCGGACAAAAGATTGTTTATCTTCTTCGTCTTAAAGCCTTCGAGATCGGACAGGTCCTCCGCGGTCAGACGATACAGATCGGAAAAGTTTTTTACGCCCTTTTTGTCCATTAGAAGGTAAGCGGTGCTCTCCGAAAACCCGTCGATGTCCATCGCGTTCTTGCCGGCGTAATGGTCCAATTTCGCGGCAATGCGGGGACGACATTCCCGATTCGGACAGAAAAGGTGCGCGCCCACTTCGTTTAAGGGCGACCCGCAGGCGGGACAAAAAGCGGGCTTTTCTATTTCCCTGCTGTCTTCCGTATGCTCGGTGGCGCCTAAAATTTCGGGAATCACCTCATTGGAACGGCGTATCAGCACGCGCGAGCCTATCTTTACGTCCTTTCTCACAATGTCCCCGTAATTGTTGAGAGTCGCCTTGCGGACGGTGGCGCCCGCGAGTTCTACGGGCTCCAAGAGGGCGAGCGGGGTCAGTTTGCCCGTCCTGCCCACCTGCCAGACGACGTCCACGACTTTCGTCGTCACCTCTTCCGCTTCGAACTTGAACGCCATCGCCCAGCGGGGGAATTTATCCGTATACCCCATCGCTTCGCGCACGGCGGCGTCGTTGACCTTGATCACCGCGCCGTCCGTCAGAACGTCTATGTTTTTGCGGTCCACCTCTATCTCGTCGATGGCGGCAAGCACCTCGTCCTCGGACTTGCAGATTTTAAAATACGGGAACACCTTAAATCCCTCGCGGACGAGAAAATCGTGCGCTTCCTCCTGCGAGAGGGACTCGCCGCCCGACATATAATTGATGTCGTAAAAATAAATATCCGGCTTTCTTTCCGCGGTGATTTTCGGATCGAGATTGCGAATGGCGCCCGCGGCGGCGTTGCGCGCGTTCTTCAAAGGCTCCGCGGCGGTTTGATTGTATTTGTCGAGCACGGAAAGGCGGATGACGGCTTCTCCCCGCACTTCCAAAACGCCGGGATAGGAAATGCGCAAGGGATAGGATTTGATCGTCAATACCTGCGCCGTCACGTCCTCGCCCACCACGCCGTTGCCCCGCGTCGTCGCGCGGACGAATTCGCCGTTTTCGTAGGTGAGGCAGACGGTCAGACCGTCGAACTTGTATTCGACGGTATACGCCGCGTCCCCGCCCGCCGCCTTGGAAACGCGCGTCAAAAACGCCCGCATTTCCTCGTCCGTGACCGATTTATCCAGGCTATACAGCCTCGCGATATGGCTGTGGCGCACGAACGCCTCGATGGGGTCGCCTCCCACCCTTCTCGTCGGACTGTCGGGATACACCTCTCCGCTCTCCGCTTCCATGCGTTTGAGTTCGTCGTACAGGGCGTCGTATTCCTTATCCGAAACGGACGGATTGTCCAGGACGTAATATTCGTGCGCCCAGCGATTCAAAATGTCGGTAAGTTCTCTCTGCGTTTTCATAATACTCTCAATTTCTCAAAATATAGTTCCGCGCCGTCCGTCGAAAGCCCGCCGAACAGGACGAAACGCCGCGGCGCGCCCCGAACGTCCCGTCATTTTTTGATCGTCAGCGGCGCCAGGGAGGCGGAAAGCTGTTTGATTCCAAGCCCCGCGAAGGCGATGTCCAAAATCATATTCGCGCCCGCGCCGCGGACGTTTACGATCGTGCCCAATCCAAATTTTGGATGCTCCACCTGCACGCCCGTCTTGAAGGCGGACAGATCCTTGCCCCCATTCGCTTTCGGCTTGCTCGTTCCGCTGCCCACGCCCCCGTAGGTGAAGGCGCCCGAAGACTTGGACGCCGTCGAACGGGAAGCGCCGTAAGAGCCGCTCCTTTGCGCCGTCCCGCCATAGCCTCCGCCGTAATTTCCGCCGTTCCAGGCGCTTCTTTGCGGCGCGGAATTCTGCCTGTCCCCGTACCCGCCGTAAGAATTTCCATACGAGGAACCGTACCTGCCGCCGCCGTATGCGGCGTTGCCGTACGAATCGGGATCGTCGTCGGAAAAATACCCGTCGTCCTCCGCGTATCCCCGATAGCCGAGCTTCGGCTCTTTGGGAAGTTCGAGTTCCGAGGAAAGTTCTTTGAGGAAGCGGGAACGCGCGGTCGGCTCCCGCTTGCCGTAGAGATACCGGCTTTTGGAGCGGGTGAGATACAGTCTTTCGCGGGCGCGGGTGATGGCGACGTACATCAGCCGCCGTTCCTCCTCCATATCCTCCTCGTTTTCCGTCGCGCGGGAAACGGGCAAAATATTTTCTTCCAGCCCGACGATGAACACGCAGCGAAATTCCAGACCTTTCACCGAATGCACCGTGGCGAGCGTGACATAGTTGCTTTCGTCCATATCGTCCGTATCCGAACTCAGCGTCACCTGATTGAGATAATCGGTGAGCGAGGAGCCGGGATTCAAGCGGCAGTATTCGTCCACGGAGTTGATAAATTCGTCGATATTGGCGCGCTTGTTGATGCTTTCGTCGCTTTCGTCGGCGTACGCCTCCCGCATCTTCGTGTCCGCGACGATCTTGCGCACGAGTTCGTTGACGGGCAAATCCTGACTGTCCACGATCCAGCCTTTCACCTGATCGGCAAACGCCTGCAATTTCTGCCGGGTGCCCGCGTTGAAGCTCATCAGTTCCAAATCCCAAAGGGCGTCGTAAACGGAAAGTTCCGTTTCGTAAGCGTAATTTTCCAGCGCTTCCACTGTGCGCGCGCCGATCCCGCGCTTGGGGAAATTGATGATGCGCACCGCCGCCTCGCTGTCGAAGGGATTGTTGACGAGCCGCAAATACGCGAGCAGATCTTTGATCTCCTTGCGCTCGAAGAATTTGAAGCCGCCGAACACCTTATAGGAGATGCCGTCCGAGGTAAACTCCTGCTCGAAGGATCGCGTCAAAGCGTTCAAGCGCATCAAAATGGCGAAGTCGGAATATTTATATCCCCTGTTCATCAGCCCCGCTATCGTATGCGCTATGTACCTCGCCTCGCCGCTCTCCTCCTCCGCCTCGAAAACCTGCGCCTTTTCCCCCTCGTCGTTCTTCGTCCAGAGCGTCTTGTCCTTGCGGTGCCCGTTATTGTGAATGACCGTATTGGCGAGCTTTAAAATGTTCTTGGTGGAACGGTAGTTGCGTTCCAGCTTAAACGTTTTCGCGCCGGGAAAAGATTTTTCGAAGTGAAGGATATTTTCGATTTTCGCCCCCCGCCAGCCGTAGATGGACTGATCGTCGTCCCCCACGGCGAACAGATTGCCGTGTACGGAAGCGAGCAGACGGACGATCTCGAACTGTACGGAATTGGTGTCCTGAAACTCGTCCACGAGAATATAGCGGAACCTGCCGCCGAGGTACTCCCGCGCGTCCGCGTTGTTTTTGAGGAGTAGACGGGTTTCGTTTAAAAGATCGTCGAAGTCGAGGGAGTTGTTTTCCCGAAGGTGCTTCTGATAGCGGGTGTATACTTTCACGACCTCGTCGATATCCCGTTCCGCCGCGTATTCTGCGGCGTACTCGGCGGGCGTAAGCCCCAGCATTTTGGCGTTGCCGATATGCCATTTGACGTTCTTCAACAGTTTTTCGTCTTCGTATTCACATTCCTGAAAGGATTTTTTGACGATATTGGAGCGCTCCGTTTCGCTGTAAATGGAAAAATTCTGATTCAGTCCCGCCTCGGAGGCGTACATTCTCAAAATCCGCACGCACATACTGTGAATGGTACACACCCACATTCCCCGCGCGTCCACGATTTTTCCGATGCGCTCTTTCATCTCGTTCGCCGCCTTATTGGTGAAGGTGATGGCGAGAATCGCCTCGGCGGGCACGTTCATATCCCCGATCAGATGGGCGATGCGGGAGGTTAAAACCCGCGTCTTGCCGCTGCCCGCCCCCGCCAGCACCAGCACCGCGCCCTCCGTCGTCAAAACGGGTTCGATTTGTTCGTCGTTGAGTTTATCGAGTATTTCAGTCGTTTGATTCATAAAAATATTATAACATACCGCCCCGCGTTTTGCAAGCTTTTCGGGAATGGATTTGAGGTGGCAATTTTCGTCGCCGGATCGTTTTTTGCCCTCTTAAAGAAGCTTTTTTCCCGCCGAACGCGCCTGAACGCTTTTGAAGTTTCGCGGCCCGTTCCGAAAAAAACGACTCTTTGGAAAAAACCGGCAATCGCGGCTTTCTTTGCGTTTTTATGGGCGGCGCTTTCAAACTCGCGCGGGAACGCCTCGGAAAGGTTTATGGCCGTCCTTTTTCGCGCCCCCGCGCGAAACGGGGATATTTTTTCGCTTACGCCTTTTTGGAAATGGAATCGAATTCGCATTCGCGGCGGAAGCGTTCGAGCGCGCGGAGGTATCTTTCGCTCAAAGAGAGCGTGTAGCGCTGTTTTTCTTCGTAAGAGAGGGTGTCGTAATATTCTCTGTCGGTGAGTCTGCCGATGGCGTCGCTCACTTCGCCCTCGTTGACCAGCAGTTCCTTCACCTTTAAGTAAAACGCATCCTCCTTTTCTCCCACGAGCGTTGCGGATACCTTGCTCTTGAAATACCGCCCCGCTTTGCTTTCGTTTAATCCCTGCTCTTTCGCTTTTTCCATTTGTGCGTTCAGTTCGTCCTTGCACTCGTTCCAGAATCCGTTTTTCATGCGGAGTTTCGCCTGACGCGCAAGCCCTCTTAAAGTGCGCTGCTGTGTCACTTTGTACTTCACCTCTCTTTTTTGTGTTTTTGTATTTATTCCGACCAACCGCGATTCCCCTTTCAAAAGAGAATCTCCCGGGTCTTTTCCGTTCGTCGGGGCGCCGTCTTTTGATACGGACAAACTCCGTCCGCGCTCTTTCAGCCGCCCTTTTTCTTTTTCCGAAATATGTTCGCCTGGAACTATTTTCGGACGCCTTGTTTTTCGGTTTCGACGCCTTGCAGACGGCACACCGCCCCCCGTGTTTTTGCCTCCTACGCCCCTTAAAAGGGAATCGGGCGATTTTTTGCCGGATATAGCGCGGGCGAAAAGGAATTCCTGCGATCCCAAAGGACGTGCAGCAAAAGGAAAATTTGCCAACGAAAACACATTTGACTCTTTTCCCGGCAAGCGAATATTTTTCGCGAAATCCCGACTTTTTTCGCTCCGTTTCGACATATATCTACAATTTTTGCAAATAAAAAAGCCCACCGCATATGCGTGAGCTTTCCTCTTTCGTTAGTTTTTGTTTCTCTTTCTGGCAGCCTCGGACTTCTTCTTTTTTCTTACGGAAGGCTTTTCATAAAATTCCTTCTTTCTTAAATCACCGATGATGCCGTCGCGGGAGCACTTTCTTTTGAAACGGCGTAACGCGCTTTCCACGTTCTCGTTTTCTCCTACTTTAACCGTAGACATTCCTCTCAACCCTCCTTCGCCTCAGGCACTTTTTGTTACCTTGATATTATATCAGTCCAAAACTTTTCTGTCAAGTCTTTTACCCGATTTTTTCCAACCTTTTTCGCGGATTTTTTCACAAATCGCAAAAGGCTTGCCGCCGAGAAGATCGAAACATCTAAACGCTCGTGTGCGATCTATTTCTTTGCTTCACTTCGGGCTTCTTTTCGAAATTTCTTTCTAAAAGTCCTTCTGATTTTTAACTATCTTCCTTTTAAACAGAATCGCGCAGCTTCGAGCGAATATCCTCGCCGCACAAGCTCGGATGGAATACATAGGAACGGAATCAACGCCTTTTTATTTTTCTTCTTTGCCTCTATATTAGCTCTATAACTTTCCTTAATAATTTTGTATATTGGATAGTAAACTCCTTTCCGCTGTAAAAGATATTAAATACGCGAGAGCTTAAATGAAGACGCCCAGCAGAATCTCCTTCTCTATACCTTACGTATCGGATTCCGTCTTCCTCTAATATCATCAAAACTCCATAATAGGTAGATATGCCCAAGGAGGTTTCCTTAATTTGATTGCTATCATAGAGCAATTCCAATGAAATCTCTGTTTTCTTCCATTCTTCCAAATCTTTTTCCTCTAAACTATCGTTAGTACCGAGCGTTTCATAAGCCGAATTGAAAATAATATCCAACGTACTCCATATTTCAT
>ERZ809074.2679-NODE-2679-length-18651-cov-16.410142_pt1 | contig 18651 bp, 15 predicted proteins | sample MGYA00520795_ERZ809074 | MGnify/ENA primary metagenome ERZ809074 (study PRJEB31570, sample SAMEA3212989) | Homo sapiens | biome: human-gut; feature: human gut; material: fecal | place: Sweden | collected 2011 ...
GGTCGCCCAGGCCGATGGTGTCGAACCAGAACACGTTGTTCAGAGCGTGGTGCAGACCGGTGGGGATGAGCAGACGGTTCAGGAAAGCGTAGATGCCGGCGCCGATGCCGCCCATGCCAGCGATGCCGGTGCCGATGGCGACCAGAGCGTCGAAGATGACGGGCCAGACGAACAGCAGAACGACAGAGACAACGATGGAGATCAGGCCGGTGGCGATGGCGACGAAGCGCTTGCCGGAGAAGAATGCCAGCCAGTCAGGCATCTGGGTGCTCTTGAACTTGTTGTAGCAGGTTGCGCCCACCACAGCGGCCAGAATGCCGATGAAAGAGTTGCCGGCCACTTTCTGGAAAGCGATGTAGGTAGCGGTGCCCTCTTCGAGGCTGCGCACCATGCTGACCACACCGGGGTTCAGCAGCTGCTGCATCATCAGATAGCTGACCAGACCGGCCAGACCAGCGGTACCATCGTGGTCATCCGCCAGGCCGACGGCCGCGCCGATGGCGAACAGCCATGCCATGTTATCGATCAGTGCGCCGCCTGCCTTGACCAGCAGGAAACCGACGGTGTAAGCCGCGCCGGAAGTTGCTGCACCGGGAACGCCCATAACGCCCGGAGCAAAGGCATAACCAAGACCCATCAGGATGCCGCAGATCGGCAGCACAGCGACGGGAAGCATCAGTGCCTTGCCCAATTTCTGGAGATACTTCATCATAAGACACATTCCTCCTTAAAGAATGTTTGTGTTATGGCGGCTCCTGGTTGAAAGCCGTCCATAATTTCGTAACATCATCTTAACACATTTTCAGCAAAAAAGAAAGTCGTTCCCATCAAATTTTCATGTTTTTGCCTCAAAAGTCCCTATTTGACGGTTCAGGAGTCAAAAGTTTTTGGATTTTTTGCGCAAAAATCCAATTTATCTTTCCTCACGCTTGAAAAATCTTTTCTTTTCGCGGCTTCTCCGGCAAACACCTTGCATCCCCGGGCGGAATCGGGTACAATCCTATATAAGTACAACACTTTTCAAAACAGGAGGATTTTCCGCAATGGAATGGACTGATATTCGCCTGACCGTGGCCAAAGCCGATGCCGACAACGCCGAGGCCGTGGCCACCATGATCGCCGAGGGCGGCATTTATATTGAAGACTACAGTGACATTGAGCAGCAGGTGGCTGAGATCGCCCATGTGGATCTCATTGAGCAGGAGCTGCTGGATAAGCCCCGCGACCAGGTCATCATCCACATGTATCTGGAGCCGGGCGCTTCCCCCGTGGAAACGCTGGCCCTCATCGCCGCCCGGATGGAGGCGGCAGGCATCCCCTACACCGCCGAGACCGAGGGCGTGGAGCAGGAGGACTGGCAGAACGGCTGGCGCAAATATTACCACCCCATGGACATCGGCCAGCACCTGGCCATCGTGCCCTCCTGGCAGGAATATGACACCGACCGTGTCAAGCTCATCCTGGATCCCGGCCTGGCCTTTGGCACCGGCGGCCACGAGACCACCAGCCTCTGCCTGGAAGCGCTGGACGAGCGGGTCAAGGGCGGCGAGCGGGTGCTGGATATCGGCACCGGCAGCGGCATCCTGGCCATTGCCGCCCTGAAACTGGGCGCTGCCAGCGCCGAGGGCGTGGACATCGACCCGGTCGCCGTCCGTACCGCCGGGGAGAACGCCGCCCTCAACGGCGTGGCCGACAAGCTCACCGTTCTGGTGGGCGACCTCTCCGACAAGGCCAGCGGCAAATATGACATCATCACCGCCAACATCGTGGCAAACGCCATCATGTCCCTGGCCCCCGCCGTGCCCGGCCTGATGGCCGACAACGGCGTCTTCATTGCCAGCGGCATCATTGACAGCCGCAAGGACGAGGTGCTGGCCGCCCTGAAAGCCGCCGGCCTCGCCGTGCAGGAAGTAAAAGAGAAGCGCGGCTGGGAGTGCATCATTTGTAAGAAGTAAAACCTCTCAGACGCTCCGCGCCAGCCGTTCCCCTTTCGGCACTTCCGTGCCACCTCCCCCGGCCGGGGGAGTCTTTCCGATCAGGGGAGCCCTTGGCATAACGGGTCAGCTCTGCTGACTGCGAATGGCTGCAAAACAAATCAACGGGAGTTTATAAAATGCCTCATCGTTACTTTACCACCGAGATCGCCGACGGCGCGGCTGTGCTGCGCGGCTCCGACGCCCACCACCTGGCCCGGGTGATGCGGGCAAAACAGGGCGATACCGTCATTTTATGTGACGGCAACGCTGTGGAGTACACCGCCACCATCACCGGGTTCGGGGACGAGTGCGTGGAGTTCCGCGTGGAACCGGGCTACCCCAGCGCCGCCGAACCCAGTGTGGAAGTCACCCTGCTGGCGGGCTACCCCAAGCAGGACAAACTGGAACAGATCATCAAACACGGCGTGGAGCTGGGCTGCACCCACTTTATCCCGTTCTTCAGCCGCTACTGCGTGGCCGCCCCCAAAAAAGAGGAGCAGAAAAACGAGCGCTACAACCGCATCGCCTTTGAGGCCGCCAAGCAGTGCGGCCGGGGCGTGCTGCCGGATGTGGCTCTGCCCCTTCCCAATTTCGGGGCGGTCTGCCGCAGCCTTACCGGGTACGACCTCGTGCTCTTCTGCTATGAGTGCGGCGGCGAGCCTCTCCGCCAGCTGCTGGCGGAGGCCAAGCCCGCTGACGGTAAAAAGCTGAAAATCGCCCTCATCACCGGTGCCGAGGGCGGCTTTGCCGCCGAGGAAGCCGAAATGGCCGCCAAGGCCGGAGCCAAGACCGTCGGCCTCGGCCCCCGCATCCTCCGCTGCGAGACCGCCCCCCTGGCGGTGCTCTCCGCCGTGATGACCCTGACGGGGAACCTGGAGTAAGCCATCAGACGCAAAACCGCCCAGCCGAGTATTTTGCTCGACCGGGCGGTTTCTTTTTGTTATTCCAATTCTTCCTCCTCCGGGAGGGCATCGGCCTCCAGCAGGGCTTTTTTGGCCTCCAGCAGGTTCTGGGGGCTCATGGAAAAGCTCCGCAGGCCCAGCTGCAGGTACTGGGTGGCGTTGGCCGGGTTGCCCACGGCAAGGCCGCAGATCGTCACCGGGACATTGCCCTGTTTGGCGGCGCCCATCACCATCCGGATGAGCTTTTTCATGGCTTTGCTGGCCGGGCGGTAGTAGTGCTCCGCCGGAGCCAGCTCCCGGTCCACCGCGTGGGTATACTGGGTCAGGTCGTTGGTGCCGATGACGAAGAAGCCGCAGCCATGGGCCACAAATTCTTCCGCCGTCAGGCAGGCCGAGGGCACACTGAGCATCACACCGAACGAGGTATCCTCATTGAACGAGACGCCCCGCTCCCGCAGGCGCTGGCGGCACCGCTCCACCACCTCCATGGCGGCGTCCCAGTCTTCCACGTCCGTCACCATGGGGAACATGACCCGCAGCGGGCCCCGGGCCGCCGCCCGCATGAGGGCGCAGATCTGCGTTTCAAACTGGCGGGGGTTGCGCAGGCTGTTGCGGATGCCGCGCAGGCCCAGCTTGGAGGACTGCAGGCCCTGGTAGGCGTCCGCCATGGTGCGGTCGGCACCAAAATCAAAGGTACGCACCGTCACCGGGCAGCCATTGGCTGCGGCGAGGCAGGAAGTGTAGAAGAAATACTGCTCCTGCTCGTCCAGAATGCGGCCGGGCAGCATCATGTAGCTGCTGCGCAGCAGACCTACGCCGCAGGCACCAGACTGCATGGCCGTGTCGATGTCCTCCGGGCCGAAGCAGTTGGCCAGCAGCTCAAAGGCGGCACCATCCCGGGTGCGGTTGGGCAGGGCGCGGAGCGCGCTCAGCTCCTCGTTCTCCCGCTGCAGCTCACAGATGCGAGTCACCGCCTGCTGGCGGGCGGCGGCATCCGGGTCCAGGATGCACTCCCCCTTGGTGGCGTCCAGGATCACGGCACGGCCATCACAGTCGTCCAGAAAACCCTGGCCCACCTGCACGATGCCGGGGATGTTCATGGCCCGGGCAATGATGGCGGCATGGCTCTGGCCGCTGCCCTCGGAGGTGATGAGTCCCAGGATCATGCCGGAGGGCACACCGAACAGGTCGGTGGGCATGAGGACATCTGCCGCCAGGATCACCGGGTGATCCAGCGCCATCCAGACCCGGGGACGGTTGCCCAGAATATTGACCACGCGGCTGGTGGCGTCCAGGATATCCACGCTCCGCAGCTGCATGTAGGCGTTGTCTTTCATATTGGCCAGCCGCTCGGCATAGCGGCGGCCCACCCGGTCCATCGCCTCGGCGGCTCCCACGCCCGCCTTGATCTGAAAACGGACTTCATTCATCATGCCCTCGTCTTCCAGCATCATGCTCTGAAACAGGAAGATGGCCTGCTCGGTGGGTGCCGAGCGCTCGGCCATGGAATCCAGCTCGGTCTGGGCCGTGTGGATGGCCTCGTCCAGCATCCGCTGTTCCCGCTCCGGGTTGAACGGCCCATCGCTGAACGTTTCCACATGGCGCTCCAGACGGCTCACCTGGCCCAGCACCAGCCCGGGCGAGGCAGAAGCTCCCTTGTAAACTTTCATTTCTCGATCACCTCCGGCAGCACCGGGCCCGTCAGCACACGATACACCAGTGCCTGTAAGAACGTGTTGGGCAATAACGCGGCCCGGGCGGCATCCGCCGCGCGGCCGCTGCCCTCAAACAGCGGGGCAAAGCTCTCAATGCGGTCTTTTTCGCATTTTTCCAGAAACGCCTTGCCCAGTGTCTCCGTGGTATAGAACTGTGTGGGGTCCACGCCCACATCCTCGGCGGCGGCTTCCAGCGGGGCCAGCTCCGCGTCCTTGAGGTTGGCCAGCCGCAGGGCCAGGTCTGCCGTCAGGGTAACGGGGTATTTTTCCCGCACGGACTTCTGCTGCTGGCCGAACTGCCACGCAAAGGCCGCCGCGTCCTGGCAGCTCCGCGCGTCACAGGAGACGGCGTAGGCGCAGCCCCGCAGGTAGCCCATGGCCCGGCGGGTATCGTAGTAGCCCAGCTCCATGTTCCGCCGGGCCGTGTCGGGGTCAAAGTGGAGGATATCGCCCAGCTCCCAATAGCTCCTGATGAGGGTGGTGGGCAGGCCCGTGCGGTTGGGGCGGGTGATACCCACGCCCTCCAGGTCCACGCAGACCAGCTCGTCGGCCCCCATCTTCTGGGCCAGCGCCGTGGGCATGTTGTCCCGGTAGCCGCCATCCAGGTAAGAGACGCCGTCAATGATGTGGGCCCGCAGGGCGGGGAAGCAGGCGGCGGAGGCCAGCAGGTAGTCCTTGACTTTGCCGTGGGGGATGTCGTCCAGCGCCAGCTCCCGGGCCTTGAGGCCCCGCTGCTCCACCGTGACCAGACCCAGCCGGATGGGGGAAGCACGGAGGGCGTCCTCGTCCAGCACCCGCTCCACGATCTCTTCCAGCGGGGAGACATCCATGCCGCCCTGCCGCACCACGTCCCGCAAAAAGGCGTGGAGTTCTGAGAGGTCGGCGTTCTGCTCCGGCAGCTCCATCACATCCTGGCTGCGGATGGTCAGCCACATATCCCGGGCCGTCTCATAGAGGTCCAGCGCAAACATGGCCCCGTTCAGGCTGCCCACACTGGTGCCCGTGATAATCCCGGGCCGCCAGCCCAACTCCGTCAGGGCACGCCATACGCCCACCTGATAGCTGCCGCGGGCACCGCCGCCTGCCAGCACCAGTGCCCGCACCGGGGCATGGACAGAGTGATTTCCAGGTTGATTCCAGGCCATGGTCCGCACCTCCCTCTGGTCGGTTCCAGTTTTTCAAATTATAGCATACTTTCCGGGAAAATTCTCTCTGTTTTTGCAACAAAAAAGAGGGAAGTTTTTTGCTTCCCTCTCCAGTTTCTTTGTTGGCGTTACGGATTTTGTTCCATCCAGGCTTTAAACCGGGCTCGGACGGCGGCTTCCTTGCCGCGGGGGATGGGCACCCGGGCCCCGCTCCGCATCCGGAACTCGCCTGCCGCCAGCTGCTCTGCCGCCGCCAAGTTGACCACATAGGAGCGGTGGGGCTGCAAAAAGCGGTCGTCCGCCAGCAGGGGCTTTGCCACCTCCGCAAAGGGCACCCGGAGGGAGAGGGAGGGCACGTCCTCCCCAGTGGCAAGATGGAAATGCACCACATGGTGGGTACACTCCAGATACTCGATGTTCGCAAAGGGCAGCGCCCGCAGACCCGCCGCCGTGGACACCGCGATGACCGGGCCGTACTCCGGCTCAGTGGCACGGTCCAGCAGGGCGGTGAACTGCTCCGGGCGGAACGGCAGCAGCAGGTACTGCATGGCGTCCACCCGGTAGGCATTGTAGGCGTGGGCGGGCGTGTGGGCAAAAAAGGCCAGCGGGGCCCGCGCGCCGTGCCGCCGCAGGGTATCGGCGGCTTTCAGGCCCGCCGGGGCGTTGCCCGCCGTCAGCTCCACAAGGTAGAGCTCGTACCGGGTACCCTCGGCGTCCCGGGCCAGCAGGGCGTCCACCCCGGGCAGCTGCTCCACGATGCAGGCATCCGCCCGGCGGGCATAATATTCCAGACACTGCCGCTCCACCCGGCCGCGCAGCACCGGGTCCGGGCTGCACACTGCAATGTGAAAGATCATGGTTTCCAAAAGCCCCCTTTCCGGGCTGTGTGCCGCACCGCTTGCATTTTGCGGGCAGCGAGAGTATCATAACAGAAAAGCACCAGACTACAACAAAAAGGAGACGCCGCCATGAAACAGCCGCTTGTCAGCATCATCCTGCCCGTTTACAACGCCCAGAGCCATCTGGCCCGGTGCCTGAGCAGCATTTGCGCCCAGACTTACCAGAACCTTGAGATCATCGTCCTCAACGATGGCTCCAAAGACCAGAGCCTGCCCGTGTGCGAAGAGTTCCGCAAAAAGGATTCCCGCATCATTCTGGTGGACAAGGCCAACTCCGGCGTCTCGGACACCCGGAACCTGGGCCTGAAACTGGCCACCGGCGAATACATCCAGTTTGTGGACAGCGACGACTACATTGACCCGGATTACACCGGGCATCTGGTGGCCGCTGCCGAGGAGCACCACGCTGACCTGGTCATCGCGCCCTACAAAATGGTCATCCCGGCAGGTGCTTCCAAACCCGAACAGGTATTGGAAAAGCTGGAGGACGAGCTGGGCGTGATGACCGTGGCCCGGCCCCCGGAAGTGCGGGAATATGGCTTCCTGCCCGCGGGCGTGTATGACAAAGACCACTTCGCGCTCCGGCTGATGGACAAGCCTGCCTCCTATTTTTACAGCGTGCTCTGGAACAAACTCTACCGCCGCATCCTGCTCACCGGCAACGACATCTGTTTTACCAGCGAGGTGCGCTGGGCGGAAGACCTTGTCTTCAACATGCAGTATATCCAGTACGCGGAAGTGTTTGTCGCCATCGGCACGCCGGGGTACTATTATGTGCAGAACCCTCAGAGCATCTGCCACACCCAGATCAACCCGGCCACCATCGTGCAGAACAAATTACAGATGTTCCGCTATTACAAAGATCTTTACACCCGGCTCGGGATGTACGAGGAGGTACGGCCCCAGCTGTACAAGTTCCTCGTGGACATTGCCGAGAGCACCTACCCCTCCGGGCCGTTCAAAAAGGCCATCGACGAGGCAAAGGCGTACTGGCGCGCCCACAAACAGTAACACAAAAGGCGAGTGACCCTGCGGTCACCCGCCTTTTTTCTGCGATTGAGCGCCCCTGACAGGGGAGCTGGACACGGGAAAGCGCGGCCTGAGGGTTCAAGCCCCGATGGCGGCGCACTTCTTGGCCAGCCAGTCGCGCTCTTCCTCGGTCAGGCGGGGAGCCAGCTTGGTGAAGACCTCGCGGTGGTAAGCGTTCAGCCAGTCCAGCTCGTCCCGGGTGAGGACGCCGGGCACGACGGGGGAGGTGGCAATGGGCACGAACATGATCGGCTCAAAGCCCAGGAACGTGCCGTACTGGTTGTCGGCCTTGTGGACGCACATCAGCTCGTTCTCAATGCGGATGCCGACCTGGCCGCCCTCGTAAACGCCCGGCTCGTCGGTGACGATCATGCCCGGCTGAAACACGACGGTGTTCCGGCCGTTCAGGGCATGGGGGCCCTCATGGACGTTGCCCACAAAGCTGACGCTGTGGCCGGTGCCGCAGCGGTAGTTGATGAGGTGACGCCAGAGCGGCTCCCGGGCGATGGTATCCAGCATGTGGCCGTCGCAGTAGTTCAGCCAGACGGCCTTTGCAATGTCGATGTGGCACTGCAGCGTCCAGGTGTAGAACAGCCGCTCGTCCTCGGTCAGCTCGCCCAACGGGTAGGTGCGGGTGATATCGGTGGTGCCGTCCAGATAGGTACCGCCGCAGTCCACCAGCAGGAAGCCCTTCCGCTCCAGCTTGGCGTGGTCTTCCTCGGTGGCGTGGTAGTGCATCATGGCAGCGTTTCCGCCGTAGGCGGCGATGGTGCCAAAGCTCTCCACAATGAACTTGTCCTGTGCGCTGCGGTACTTGTGCAGGATCTCGTCCACGGTCAGCTCGGTCAGCTCCTCACCGGCAGCCAGACGCTCTTCCAGCTCTTTCTGGAACCGGACCATGGCCACGGCGTCCCGGATGTGGGCTTCCTTGGTGTGGGCCAGCTCCACTTCGTTCTTGATGCCTTTCATGGGCAGCAGGGGGTCGGCCTCGTCTTTCACGGTGAGCGCTTTGTTCTCTTTCAGGGTCTCATACACGGCAAAGTTGACGGAAGCCGGGTCGGCCAGCACGGTCTGGGGCTCGGTCTCGGCCGCCAGGAAATGGAGCACGTCGTCGTACTCGGCAATGGTCACGCCGTTCTCTTTGAGCTCGGCTGCCGCTTCCGGCTTGAGGCGGGCGGTGTTGAGGAAGAGGACCGCGCGGTTTTCGGTGACATAGCAGTAGGCCATGGCGTAGGGGGTGCACTGGATATCCATGGCACGGAGGTTGAGCAGCCAGGCCAGGTTGTCCAGCTTGCCCACCAGCTGGGCGGTGCAGCCCAGCTCCTTGAGCTTTGCCCGCAGCTGGCCCAGCTTCTCGGCGGGGGAGAAGCCTGCGTACTCTTTGGGCAGGACCCAAGCCGGGGTGGCGGGCAGGGCCGGGCGGCCCTCGGTCCAGAGCTCGTCCTCCAGATCCAGCGTTTTGATGCTGCCGTGCTTTGCTTCCAGAGCCTTCTCCAGCCCGCGCACCAGCCCGCAGGAGGCCGTCAGGCCACACAGGCCCAGCTTGCCGCCCTCGGGCAGGACCTTGGCGCAATATTCTTCCACGGTGGGCACGCCCGGCTCGCCCATCTTCTGGAGCTGGATCTCGGTGCCGGCGATCTCTTTCTCGGCCTGCACAAAATAGCGGCCATCGGCCCAGACAGCACTCTCGGTCATGGTGACGACAAAGTTGGAGTTCTCGCCGTGGAAACCGGAGAAATAGGTCAGGGAGGTGTAGTGCTCCGGCAGATACTCGCTGGCGTGGGGGTCGCCCACGGGGATCAGGTAAACATCCACACCGTTTGCTTTCATGGCGGCGCGCAGGGCGGCCAGACGCTCAGGAACAGAATTCATGCTCATTGGGTAAAGCCTTCTTTCCAAATCTTACACTTTTACAGTTGCCGGAAGAACGTCCGGCGGCGTTGGTTTGCTGCTTCTTATTGTAACATCCCCGCGCGGAGAATGCAATCCGCATCCCCTCTTGACAGTTTGTATTTGTTGTATTATACTCAATAATACAAACAGGAGGAATGAAAATGCTGTTCCGGTTGGATTTTCAGAGCGCGGTGCCCATCTACCGCCAGATCCGGGATCAGGTTGTGCTGGCCGTGGCGCAGGGGGAGCTGACCCCCGGCGAGCGGCTGCCCACCACCCGGGCACTGGCGGAGGACGCGGGCGTCAATGTAATGACCGTGAGCAAGGCCTACCAGCTGCTCAAGGCCGAGGGATATCTCGTCACCGACCGCCGGGCCGGGGCCGTCGTCCGCGCCCCGCGGGGCAAGGCAGCGGGCCTGTCTGCCGACCAGACCGCCCGGCTGAAGCTGCTGGCGGGCGAGGCACGGCTGGCCGGGCTTTCACTGGACGATTTTGTGGCGGCCTGCAAAGCCGCCTTTGGCGAAACGGAGGACTGAACGATGGAGACCATGAGTGGATTTATGCTGTTGACCTTCTGGCTCTGCGCGGGCGTCAATTACATCATGCTGCGCAACATGAGCAAGCGCCAGAAGGGCCTGCTCCTGGGCGTCACCCTGCCCCCGGAGGCAGACGCCCTGCCCGAGGTGCAGGCCATTGTAAAACAATATCGAACGGGGCTGGGCACCCTCTGTCTGGTCTGCGCCGCGCTCAGTGTGCCGCTGGCCTTTGTGCAGGAGACCGCCATCGCGCTGACACTCTGGATGCTCTTCTTTTTTGCCGGGCTGGCCCTGCCTTACCTGCCCCTGCTGCGGGCCAACGCAAAGCTCAAGGCACTGAAAAAAGCCGCAGCCGGGCAGAATGCGCCCACTCGTGTGGTGGACACTGCCGCTTCGGCCTTTGCACTGCCAAAGCCCATCGGGCTGTGGACCCTGCTGGTACCGCTGGTGCTCTGCCTGCTGCCCATGGCGCTGCCCGGTCTGCCCCGGGGCCTGATGCTGGTCTGCGGCATTGACGCCGCCTGCGTCCTCCTGCTCTGGGGGCTGGGGCGGTGGACGTTCCGCCGCCGGGAGGATATGGTCACCGAGGACTCCGCCCGCAACCAGACCCTGCTCCGGGTGCGGCGGCTCTACTGGGACCGCTTCTGGCGGCTGAACCTCTGGGCCATGGCCCTGCTCAACCTCTTTCTGATTCTGGGCTACCGCTCCGAGGCTGCTATTTTGGGCGGGACGCTGGGCTTTACCGTCCTGCTGGTGGCGGCGACGCTCTGGATGGAGCTCTCCGTCCGCCGGGCGCAGGCCGCGCTGACGGAGACGGCTCCCATCGTGGCCGATGAGGATGACGCCTGGGTGGGCGGTATCTTCTACTATAACCCCACGGACAAGCGCTTCCTGGTCGCCAAGCGGATCGGCCTTGGCTCCACCGTCAACCTCGGCACCTGGGCGGGCAAACTCTACTATGCCTTTGTCGGCCTTGTGCTGGTGGTCTGCCTTGCCATCGGGCCCATCTTCGGCATTGTGGACAGCATCCCCGTCCGGCTGGAGCTCTCCGGCAGCGCTCCGGTCTGCCTCGTGGCCTCCCATGGCCAGAGCGAAAAATACCGCTTGGACACCGACGCCATCACCGATGTCCAGCTCCGGGACACCCTGCCGGATGCCGCCCGCACCTGGGGCACCGGGATGGACCACTATTTGCAGGGGGATTTCTATGTGATCGGGGAGGGGAACGCCCGGTTCTGCCTCGACCCCACCCAAAAGTGTTTTCTCCGGGTGGAGGCAGGCGGGCAGGTGTATTGGTTCACCGGAGATTCCGAGGACCACACCGCCGCCATTGCGCAGGCACTGCAATCCACCGTTCACCCCTGATGCAAAGGGCCGCGGGAGCCGAATTTTGGCTCCCGCAGCCCTTTCTTTTTGTCATTTGCCCCAAAACGCAACCAATTTGCAAAAAATGTTACAATTTTTTCTTCAAAAACGGCGTTTTACCATTGACAGCCTTGTTATAATAGAGGAGTAAGATGTTTGAGCCAGCACTCTGCGGCTCTGTGTGCTAAAAAGAAAGAGGCATTTGAATCATGACCAAAATTGATATCTTCTCCGGTTTCCTGGGTGCCGGCAAAACCACCCTGATCAAAAAACTGATCAAGGAGTCCTTTGCAGGCCAGAAAGTGGTGCTGATCGAGAACGAGTTCGGCGAGATCGGCATTGACGGCGGCTTCCTCAAGGAGTCCGGCATCCAGATCAACGAACTGAACGCCGGCTGCATCTGCTGCTCTCTGGTGGGCGATTTCCGCGCCGCCCTGCAGCAGGTGGTGGAGCAGTACCACCCGGACCGCATCGTGATCGAGCCCTCCGGCGTGGGCAAGCTGAGTGACGTGACCCGCGCCGTGGAGGGCGTGGCCGAGCATCTGGATGTCCAGCTCAGCAGCTTTGTCACCGTGGCCGACGTGAACAAGGTCAAGATGTATATGAAGAACTTCGGTGAGTTCTACGACGACCAGATCAGCCATGCAAGCTGCATCATCCTGAGCCGTACCCAGAACGCCACCGAGGAGAAGATCGCTGCTGCCGTGGCCATGCTGCGGGAGAAGAACCCCACCGCCACCATCGTGACCACCGCCTGGGACTCCCTGACCGGTGAGCAGATCCTCAAGGCCATGTCCACCAAGGACGATTTCAAGGCCGAGCTGATCGCCATGGCTGCCAAGGCCAACGAGGAGCACGCCCACGAGGATGAGGAAGAGGAGCACGAGCACGAGCATCATCACGATCATGAGGACGGCCACGATCATTGCTGCTGCGGCCACCATCATCATGACCACGATGACGACGAGGATGACGATGACCACGACGAGCATGAGCATCATCACGATCACGAGGACGACCACGATCATTGCTGCTGCGGCCATCACCACCACGACGAAGACGACGATGACCATGACGAGCATGAGCACCATCATCACGACGGCCACTGCTGCCATCATCACCACCACCATGACCACGACGCCGACGAGGTCTTTACCAGCTGGGGCGTCGAGACGGCCAAGAAGTTCTCCAAGGCTGACATTGAGCACGCCCTCACCGAGCTGGACACCGGCAATTACGGCATGATCCTCCGCTCCAAGGGCATCGTGGACGGCGGTGCCGACGGCTGGCTGGAGTTCGATTACGTTCCCGGCGAGTGGGAAGTCCGTCAGCGCGGTGCCGATGTGGGCGGCAAGCTGGTGGTCATCGGCTCCAAGCTGGATGAGCACGCCATCGCCACGCTGTTTGGCTGCTGATGCCCTCTTAAGCCAAGACGAAAGTATAAAAGGAGAATCCCATGGCAAACGAAATTCCCGTTTACCTGTTTGTTGGCTTCCTCGAAAGCGGCAAGACCAAGTTCATTCAGGAAACATTTGAAGACCCCAATTTCGACTCCGGCGACAAGACCCTGCTGCTGGTCTGCGAGGAGGGCGAGGAAGAATACAACCAGAAGAAATTCGCATTCCCCGGCGTGACCCTCTACAATCTGGAGGACAAGGCCGAGCTCAACCCCCAGAACCTGGCCAAGCTGGCCAAGGAGGCCGATGCAGGCCGCGTGGTGATCGAGTACAACGGCATGTGGCTGCTGCAGGATCTGGCCAACAATCTGCCGGAGAACTGGATCGTGTACCAGTGCATCGCCACGGCGGACGGCACCACGGCCTTGACCTACGCCCGCGACAACTCCATGCGCAGCCTGATGCTGGACAAGATCGCCCGCAGCGAGCTCATCGTCTTCAACCGGGCCGAGGCCGTCAACAACGACGCCGCCCGGCAGGAACTGCACAAGCTGGTGCGTCAGGCTTCCCGCAAGTGCGATATCGCCTACGAGTTTGCCGACGGCAGCGTGGCTTACGATGATATCCCCGACCCGCTGCCGTTCGACCTGAACGCCCCGGTGGTGGAGATCGGCGATGAAGACTTTGGCATCTGGTATATGGACTGCCAGGACGAGCCCGAGAAGTACACGGGCAAAACGGTCCGCTTCCTGGCGCAGGTCTGCCAGACCAACCGGGCCGGCAAAAACAGCTTTGTGCCCGGCCGCTTTGCCATGACCTGCTGCGTGCAGGACATCCAGTTTGTCGGCTTCCCCTGCGTTTACGACGGCTACAAAGCCCTGGAGCAGCGTGCCTGGGTGCGCGTGACCGCCAAGGTCAACTACAAGTTCCACAATATCTACCGCGGCAAGGGCCCGGTGCTGACTGCCCTCTCCGTGGAGCCCGCTGAGAAGCCCCTGAACGACGTTGTGACGTTCTCTTAAATTCGCCCGTCTGCTTTGCGGACGCCTCTCCCAAACAGAGAGGCAAGGGCCGGTCTATAGCCAGTTGGCTTTAGGAGGTTGCTATGAAAGCTTTGTTCCGTATCCTGGGCACGGCGGCTGCCGTTGCTGTCACCGGCGCTGCCATCGTTGTGCTGGATCAGATCCTCAACGACAAGGCCCCGCTCCATGTGGAGGAAATCGAGTTCCCCGAGGACGCCGAAAATGACGCCGAGGAGGCCGCCAAGACCGCACAGGCTTACGCCGAGGGCGAAGTCAAAGCGGAGGGCGAAGCCAAAGCGGAGGGCGAAGCCAAAGCGGAGGGCGAAACCAAAGTGGAGGGCGAAGCCAAAGTAGAGGGCGAAGCCAAAGTAGAGGGCGAAGCCAAAGCGGAGGCCCCCAACCCGAACCCCGTGGAGGTCGGCCCTGCTGTTGCTCCCAAAGATGAGAACGGCAAGTTCGACCCCACCAAGATCGCGGAAGCTTCCGACTTCGGCGATTGGGAAGAGCAGGGCTGCAAGGGCTGATCTGCATTTTTTGAATCCGTAACATAAAACCCCGGCGGAGTCGAACGATCCCGCCGGGGTTTTGCTGTAACTTGCTGTATTTTCTTTTACATGGCGATCCAGCCCAGTGCATTTGCCACCGAGCTGACCAGAATGATGGCCGCGAAAACGGGGCAGAGATACTGGATCATAAAGTTGAAGATGACCTTGCGGCGGAACGGTTTGCCGCTCAAAGTGACCTCTTCCTCGATCTTTTTTACACCGATGACGCGGGAGACCAGCAGGCAGGTGGTGATGGCCGCAATGGGCATCATGACGGAGTTGGTGAGGAAATCAAAGAAATCCAAAAACTGCATCCCGAACACGGTCACGCCTGCCAGCGGGCCGTAGCCCAGGGCCGAGAGGCTGCCCAGCACCAGCATGATGACGCCGATGAGGACGGTGGCCTGATGACGGTCCCAACCCAGCTCGTCCTCAAAGGTGGAGACGGCGCTTTCGGTCAGGGCAATGGAGCTGGTGACCGCTGCAAACAGCACCAGCGTGAAAAACAGGATGCCCACCACGGTGCCAAGGCCCATGCTTTCGAACACCTTGGGGATGGTAATAAACATCAGGGCCGGGCCAGCCTGCAGGGTATCGGGGTCGCCGCCGGAGAACGAGAAGACCGCCGGAATGATCATCAGGCCCGCCATGATGGCAATGGCCGTGTCAAAAATTTCGACGTTCTCGGTGGACTCCTCAATCGAGACGTCCTTTTTCATATAGGAGCCGAACGTGACCAGAATGCCCATGGCGATGGACAGGGAATAGAACATCTGCCCCATGGCCGTGACGACGGTCATCCAGGAGAAATTGGCGACATTGGGCACGAGGAAATACTTCACACCCGCCAGCGCCCCGGGCCGGGTGACGGAGTACCCCGCAATGATGACGGAAAGCACCACCAGAATGGGCATCATGACTTTGGAGACCCGTTCCACGCCGTTGCGGACGCCCGCAAAGATGATCGCCAGCGTGAAGATGGTGAAGATGACAAAGCAGATCTCCGCCGAAGCACCATTGGAGATGAACGACGAGAAATAGCCGTCCGTGGCCAGCTCCTTGCCGTGCCCGGCAACGTAATCCGCCAGGTACCGGATGACCCAGCCGCCAATGACCGAGTAATAGGGCACGATGAGGATGGGGATGATGGCGTTGATCCAGCCGCCGAACGAGAGCCCGCCCTTTTTGCCAAAGGCCGCGAAAGCGCCCACCGGGCTCTTCTTGGTCATCCGGCCCAGAGCCGTCTCCGCCACGATCATGGTATAGCCGAACGTGAACGCCAGCAGAATATAGATGAGCAGAAAGATACCGCCGCCATACTTGGCCGCCAGATACGGGAAACGCCAGATATTGCCAAGGCCAACGGACGCGCCTGCGGCCGACAGCACAAAGCCGATCTTGCCGGAGAACGCGCTCCGCTTTTTGTATTGAGGTTCCATGTTTTTCTCCTTTTCCAAATTCCAAAACGAACGAATCCAGTGTAGCACAGGCCATCGGCAAATTCAATGCACCGGAACAGTATGTTGCCATGCCCGGCCCCGCAGGCGTTCTTGTGTTCCCCCCGCCGCCGTGTTACAATAGTCTCAGGCGTTTTTCGTGTTTTTTGTCAAAGTCGGTCGGTTTTTGCCGTGCTTTGCTTTACGAATTGCACTTTATTGAAAAATTTCAACTCAAAGGAGAGATTTCATGGCGCAGACCAGACAGGATATGGGGAGCGGCAATGTCAAAAAACTGCTGCTCCAGCTCATGATCCCCGCCGTTGTGGCTCAGGTGGTCAACCTGCTGTACAACATCGTGGACCGTATTTATATCGGCCATATTGCGGGCATTGGCGCGGCGGCGCTGACGGGTGTGGGCCTGTTTGCCCCCATCCTGATGCTGCTCAACGCGTTTGCCATGCTCATCGGCGCGGGCGGCGCGCCCCGCACGGCCATCGCGCTGGGGCAGGGCAACAAAGAGGAAGCCGAAAAGATCATCGGCAACAGCTTTACCATGCTGCTGTTTTTTGCCGTGGTGCTTACCATCGGGTTCTATGCCGGGGCTCCCTTCCTGCTGCGGCTCTTTGGTGCCAGCGAGGCCACCCTGCCCTATGCGCTGGCCTACAGCCGCATCTATATCCTGGGCTCGGTCTGTGTCCTCCTCGTCATGGGCATGAACCCCTTTATCACCACCCAGGGCTTTGCGAAGATCAGTATGCTGACCACCGTCATCGGCGCGGTCATCAACATCATCCTGGACCCCATCCTCATCTTTGTGCTGGACATGGGCGTGCGGGGTGCCGCCATTGCCACGGTGCTCAGCCAGGCCGTGGGTGCCTTCTGGATCCTGCGCTTTCTCACCGGGAGCAAGACCATTCTCCGGCTCCGCAAAGAGCACCTGCGGCCCGAGGGCCGAGTCATCCTGCCCGTGATGGGGCTGGGCATCTCCACCTTTGTGATGCTTTCCACCGAGAGCCTGCTCTCCATCAGCTTCAGCTCCAGCCTGGCCCGGTACGGCGGTGACGTAGCCGTGGGTGCCATGACCGTCATCACCAGCGTGTCCCAGCTCTGTACCCTGCCCATTCAGGGCATCTGCCAGGGCGGCCAGCCGGTCATGAGCTTCAACTTTGGCGCGGACAACAAGGCCCGTGTAAAAGAGGCGTTCCGTTTCCAGTTCACCCTCTGCTTCGGGTACACCACCCTGTTCTGGCTGGGGATGATGCTGGTGCCCGGGCTGGTGGCCGGCATCTTCACCTCCGATGCCCCCCTCATCCAGTACACCACCTGGGCTATGCGCATCTACATGGCCGGTATCTTTGCCATGGGCGTTCAGATCGCCTGCCAGCAGAGCTTTATGGCGCTGGGGCAGGCCAAGGTCAGCCTCCTGCTGGCCTGCCTGCGTAAGCTCATCCTACTCATCCCGCTCATCTTCCTCCTGCCGCACCTCCTGCCGGACCCGGTGTTCGCGGTCTTCCTCGCGGAGCCCGTCAGCGACATCACGGCGGCCAGCATTACGGTGTTCACGTTCCTGTCCCGGTTCGATAAAATTCTCGATCGGGGCGCGGCGAAAGTCTGAGCGTATTTCTGGAAAGAAAAAATCCATCGCTGTTTTTGACAGCGATGGATTTTTTGTTTGCGGCTTTTATGCGTTGGTCTTCTCATCCTCCGCGACACGCTCCGGGGCCTCGGCCTGAACACGGGTCAGCATATCCATCTCGGGCATCAGCTCATGGCTGACCACCGAGAGCATTTCCTCCAGCTTTTTGCAGTCCTCCGGGGAGAACCGCTCCCTGGCACGCTCAATGACGGTGTGCAGGTAGGAATAGCTGATGTTGTAGTAGTTGATATACTTCTGTGTGGGGCGGAGATGGTACTCCCGGCGGTCCACCGTGGACTGGATCTTTTCCACATAGCCCTTGCGGACCAGGCTGCCGATCTTATAAGCGGCATTGGGGGTGGAAATGCCCATCATCCGGGAAAACTCGGCAATGGTGGGCTCTCCCATGGCCATGATGCCCTCCATGCAGAACGACTCCACCGTGGTCAGGGTCGCCTCCCGGGTCGCAAAGCGCTGGAACACGCTCTGGTAAAAATGCAGTTTGAACTTGGTGTAGACTTCCTGAAACACTTCTTCCAGCAAGATGAACGCCCTCCTTGTGGCAAATTAACTCAATTTCTTTTAGTATATCACGTTTTGGAGGGAAAAATCAACGCTTGTCGCAAAATTTTCAGCGAACAACTTTTTTGCCGTGGCCCGTCCGCACCCGGATGACGCTCAACACGATAAGCTCCAGGAAAATGGCGACGCCCAACAGTACCAGAGAGCTGACCAGATTGGCCCGGGCACCCAGCACGGCCTCCGACAGGCCGGTGAGGACATAGCAGCCCGCCGAGACACCGGCCACCGTCAGCGCATAGGGCAGCTGGGTGGAAACGTGGTTCACATGGCTGCAATGGGCACCAGCCGAGGCCATGATGGTGGTGTCGGAGATCGGGGAGCAGTGGTCACCGCAGACGGCGCCGGACAGGCAGGCCGCAATGGAGATGACCAGCATCTCTCCCTCCGGGAATGCATGGCAGACGATGGGGATGAGGATGGAGAACGTGCCCCAGGAGGTGCCGGTGGCAAAGGCCAGGAAGACGGCGACCACAAAGATGATGACCGGCAGCAGATACTGCAGCGCCGCGGCCGAGCCGCCCAGCAGGTTGGCAACGTAATATTTTGCACCCAGCAGGCCAGTCATGCCGG
>ERZ809074.2683-NODE-2683-length-18645-cov-13.330931_pt1 | contig 18645 bp, 18 predicted proteins | sample MGYA00520795_ERZ809074 | MGnify/ENA primary metagenome ERZ809074 (study PRJEB31570, sample SAMEA3212989) | Homo sapiens | biome: human-gut; feature: human gut; material: fecal | place: Sweden | collected 2011 ...
ACAGAGAAAGCATTGTCTCTGTTGCATTTTGAAGGGAGTGAAACACTATGACAGCGAACCCGATTTTGCTTCAGAAAAAATATAGCCGTGTTATTGAGTGCTTTGCAAAACAACAGGGACTTTCGTTGGATGCAGCACTGGATTTCTTTTATCATTCCCAAGTCTATCAGCTGATTCGTGATGGTGTTTCCGATATGCACTGCATGAGCGATGCGTATCTGGCAGAGGAATTGGAACAGGAATATGCAGAGAAGATTCTGGTAAACTGTCAATAACAAAAGTTTAAAATTCGTATTTATTCGTGATGGGGTGCTACAAAAATGATTGATTTTGACAATCCAAATACATTTCCTAAAGAATTGAGAAATTGGGGAATTGAATTTGAAAAGATGATACTAAGAAGAGTAAATGCAGATAATATTAAAGAATGGTGGCAAATTAAACACCAGTTACAGGATATTGGAATTGATGAATCAAGTTTGGTTACTGATTTTGTTAAAGAAAATATGGATACAGAAATTGCAGTATGTCATTGTACACGTATTTTAGATGAGGATGAGTACTGGAAAAATGGTCTTACAACTGCGGGAGGAGAAAATAATGCTGGAGAGAAACGATTGCGAAAACTTCTTGTAGATATAGGATTAGATGATAATAAAATAGAAGAAGTTTTTTCACATATACATTATTTGTGGAATCGAGATAAACAATCCAGAACAAAGTCAGTACATTTCTTTGTTGATAAAAGTCAAGTATATAAGAACGATCAATTAAACAATTTTGCTATCAATTTAGGGGGCGAAATTTTGCGATGGTCTTTGGAGGCGATGGGCAAGGAACTGTATAAAGAAGAACCTTATAAGCGTTTATGGATTATGGGAACTCCATCTGTAATAACATTTAAGGTAAAATTAGGGGATATTCATGAGATATATCTCAATAGTTTAATTGCTGAAATAGTCAAATATAATATAACGAAAGATCTTTTTGGTTTTGAGTATGAATTTGAATTTACCGGAATGACAGTGGGTGATGTTCCGCCACAAAATATTTTAAGAATCGAAGAAATAAAAGATTACATACAAATGCAAGAAAAATATCCGGATTATGAGGGGTTCTATGATGAGTTGAAAAGCTGAATGGTTTTGATGGGCATTTATCGCCAGGATGTTTATGAGATTCCACCGGATGCCATTCGTGAGCTGATCATCAATGCCATGGTACATCGTAGTTATCTGGATCATGGTACGATACAGGTTGCAGTGTATGATAACCGATTGGAAATCACTTCACCAGGAAAGCTGCCAATGGGACAAACTATGGAGCGTATGAAAGAAGGCTATTCTAAAATCAGAAATGAAGCTCTTGCGCATGCGTTTGCTTATATGAACCTGATTGAGCATTGGGGAAGCGGCATTCCAAGAATTATTGATAAAGTAAAAACTGCCGGACTTCGGGAGCCGGAGTTTATTGGCGGCGAGGTCGATTTGCGTATCAATATTTATCGAGGACAGATTGATACGAATAACGCCACAAACAACGCCAATGGCGTTATAAATGGTGTTGGTGGCGTTAAAAGTGGCGTTGATTGCATCAATAATGGCGTTGATAGGGTGGAAAGAGGCACTAATGGCATTGGAGTAGCAAAGAAAACAGAACAGACACAGATAGAAAAATTGTTACAAGTGATAGAGAAAAATCCATCTGCAACGCAGGCATATTATGCAGAACAAATCGGTGTGTCCAAAAGGACGGTTTCTCGAATGTTTGTTTCGTTGAAGGAAAAGGGCGTATTGATTCAATGTGGATCAACGAAAAAATCAAAGTGGATAATTAAGAAATAGGAGATGCAGCATGGATACAGCCAGAATCGCAGATTTGCTGCACGGAATGAATATCCTGATAAATAAAGTCAAAACGTGGAGTATATAAATGAAATCCGTATCAATCTACGCACTAACAAGAAAACAAAATTTATCCAACCTTTCTCGCCTGGAATGTCACTTATCCGAGCGGGATAGACCGTTAAAAATGCGGGTGTGGGAAATAAACAGTATGCGGGCGCTGGTGGATCAGCTGGAGAAGTATATGCCGGAGGTATATCGGCTTCGGCTTTTCTATTCGTTCCAGATTCTGCGTCTTGGCAAGGAGTTTGATCTGCTTCAGGTGAAGGAAAACCAGATCGTTAATATTGAACTGAAAAGCGGGGCGGTTTCGGAGGACGCCATACGAAGGCAGCTGATCCAGAACCGGTATTATCTGGCGATTCTTGGAAGACCGGTTCGGTCTTATACCTATATAAGCAGTCAGAACCGCCTGGTCCGTCTGACGAATCATGATCATATTGTGGAAGCGGAATGGAAGCAGCTGTGTGCGGAATTGCAGGAAAAGAGTGCAGATTTTTCTGGGAATCTGGAAGATCTGTTTCAGGCGGAATGGTATCTGATCTCTCCGCTGACGCAGCCGGAGCGATTTTTGAAAAAAGAATATTTCCTGACGGCGCAGCAGAAAGATATTGAGCGTCAGATCTTAAAGAGTATTCGGATAAAACGAGGCGGCTATTATCATTTCAGTGGACTTCCGGGAACGGGAAAGACACTGCTTCTTTATGACATCGCCATGAAGCTTTCCGGCAGGCAGATGGTTTGCATAATCCATTGCGGGGCATCAGGGCAGGAATGGAAAAGGCTTCACGAGCGTTTGAGGCGTATCGTCTGGGTGTCCGATTCTCAGATTACGGCAGAAATGCGATTGGACGAATATGAAACGGTTTTGGTTGATGAGGCGCATTTATTGGATAAGGAAACGCTGGAGAACATCGTAGAAGCAGCAGGAAAACGACCAGTTATTTTTACCAGCGATTGTGAGGATCAGCTATCGCCAGAAGAAGTGGATCAAAGCGTAAAGCTGGGAATCGCAAAGCTTCCTGAAATCCAGACATTCCGGCTGACCAACCGGATTCGGACGAATGAAGAAATTTCCTCTTTTGTTCAGAATATGATGCACATTCCGGACTACAAAAGCGGCAGGAGGTTTCCGCATGTGACTGTGTTTTATGCCAATGATGACCAGGAAGCTGCAAATCTGATCCAGGATGGGAAGAAACAAGGGTATCAGCACCTGTTGGAAAGTGAAGTGGCTGAGAAGGCATATGACAGTGTGGCAATAATATTGGACGGGAATTATTTCTATGATTCCAAGAAATATCTGCGTTCGAAGAAACGGACAGTGCGGAACTTATTTCATCAGTTAAACAGTGCAAAAGAGAAGCTGATGCTGATTGTGAAAAATAATGAGCAGGTTTATGCAATATTGTTAGGATTGCTGTAAGGATCATGCTTGACTTTTTTTCTATTGAGTTCCAAAATAGAGAGGAATATGTTTTTATAAAATATCAAAGGAAAAGAAGTCAGGAGCAAATGATGAGCAAACGAAGAATTTCCCTGATTCTGGGACTTGGCATGATACTGGCCATGGGAACAACCGCCTGTGGCAAACATCTGCCAGCGGAGTCGGAATCAGAAGCGATTAATATTCAGGTAGTGACCCGGGAAGCGGCTGCGGAGACCATGGCAGAGGATCCATCTGCTGCAGGGATAACGGAAGAAGAGACTTCTGCTGCGGAGGAAGAGACAACCATGGAGGTTGTGGTTGCGGAGATTGATGACGCAGAAGATCCGCAGGCGGATGCGGTTGGCGGCGGAGCGGTAAATGCAGCAGAAGTGGTACAGGAAGTACAGCGTGAGGAAAGCCAGATCCAGGAGACAGGAGCTGGAGCAAATACCAATTCTGGTTCCCAGAGCGCACAGCTGCAGACCAGCAATGGCATTGATGTGGCAAAATACCAGGGAAAGATCGACTGGCAGAAGGTGAAAGCCTCTGGAATTGATTTTGCCATGATCCGTGTGGGATACCGGACCCAGAAGACAGGAGAGATTTTCGAGGATCCTTATGCCAGATATAATCTCCAGGAGGCTCAGAAAGCCGGGATCAAACTGGGAGCTTATTTCTTTTCCACTGCGATCACGGAAGAAGAGGCCAGACAGGAGGCTGTGTGGGTTTCTCAGATTCTGGCGAAATATCCGATCACTTATCCAGTTGCCTACAACTGTGAGGGGTTTAAAGATTCGGAAAATCGTCAGTATGGGCTTTCGAAAGCAGACAGGACAGCCCTGGCTGTGACATTTCTGGACTATATCAAGGAACAGGGCTATGACCCGATGTTTTACGCAGCGAAAAATGAACTGACTGGAAGTACGGACTGGGATACTGCCCAGTTATCTGGAAAATACCCGATCTGGGTCTCCCAGTATCCGGATGTGCCCTACCCTCAGACTGCCAGATCAGATTATAGTGGTTCCCATACCATGTGGCAGTATACCAGCCGGGGAACGGTAGATGGAATCGCCAAATCCGTTGATATGAATGTGGCTTATTTCCGGCTGGATCAGGAAAATCAGGCGAAGGACAGTGAAGCTCCGGAGCAGATCGCAGGCGGCCCTGAACTGGGAATCACCTTTCAGGAGGTGCAGGAGACGGTAACAGCCAAGATCGCCACCAATCTTCGGACAGAGCCTGGAGTAAAGGATGATTCGACGATTGTTGCCCAATTGAAACATGGAGATACCGCCACAAGAACGGGAATCGGTGACAATGGCTGGTCCAGAGTGATCTACCAGGGACAGACTCTATATGCATTGACCAGTTACCTGACCACAGATTTGAATGCTCCTGCACAGACAGAAGGCAGCCGGAAAGAAACGATGGCAGAAAGTAACAGTACAAAAGCAGAAAACCAAGCACCAGCGGGGCAGCTGACAGAGACCATAGGGCCGGATGCAGCAGCTTCCAATGAAGAAACCAAAGAATGGGATTTCTCGAAAGTGGTATTTACGGAATGTCAGGAAGAAGTTACCGCTAAAATCGAAACAAACCTGAGAACAGAACCAAGCACCAGAAGTGACGATACGGTTGTGGCGAAGCTGATCCACGGAGAGACGGTGGTTCGGACTGGTATCGGAAGCAATGGCTGGTCCAGAGTGGAGTATAACGGCCAGACCTTATATGCAGTCAGCAGTTATCTGATGATACCAGAGGAGTAAATTGTGGGAAAAGTTTTTGTTATACAAAAAATATAGTTGTATTTCCTAAAAAAGTATGCTAAACTTTATGTGTTTGACTATAGGAGGTGTGAATAAGTATGCTGAAGATTATTTTAACCATCGTGTTTGTTCTTATATGTATTGCTCTTACTGTGATCGTATTACTTCAGGAAGGTAAGTCCCAGGGACTTGGAGCCATCGGCGGTATGGCAGACAGCTATTGGGGCAAGAACAAAGGCCGTTCCATGGAAGGTACGCTTGAGAAGTTTACAAAGTTCGCTGCCATTGCAGTTCTTTTACTGGCACTGGTGCTGAACATCATTTGGTAAGATAAGACAGACACTCTTGGTAACAAGGGTGTCTTTTGTGTAATAAGGGATTTTTATTCGTTGGATTCACAGGAGGGAATTGTGACAGAAGAATTATTAAAACAGAGAAAAGAAATGCTGGTACAACTGGTTCATGATAAGACCTATGTACCGATGAAATTAAAAGAACTTGCTATGCTGCTTTCTGTGCCGAAGGAGCAGCGGGATGAATTAAAGGAAGTTCTGGATATTCTGATCGCGGAAGGAAAGATCGGAATTTCTAAGAAAGGAAAATACGGCAAGGCCGAGGAATTTGCACTGGTTGGAACTTTTAGCGGCCATGCAAAGGGCTTCGGCTTTGTGACCATTGAAGGACGGGAACAGGATGTCTTTATTCCGGCAGACAAGACAAAAGGTGCCATGGACGGGGATAAGGTCCAGATCGTCATTGAAGGCGAAGCCAGAGGAAAACGTGCAGAAGGAGCAGTCTTACGGATACTTGAGCATGCCAACAAGACAGTGATCGGGTTCTATCAGAAGAATAAAAATTTCGGCTTTGTGCTTCCAGACAATCAGAAGCTGGGACAGGATATTTTTATCCCTCAGGGAAAAGATATGGGTGCGGTTACTGGACATAAGGTGATCGTGCGGATCACGGATTTTGGTGATGACCGGAAGAAGCCGGAGGGCGTGATCACGGAGATCTTAGGCCATGTCAATGATCCGGGCGTGGATATTTTATCTATTATAAAAGCTTACGGGCTTCCTGAGGGCTTTCCAGACGAGGTGATGGTCCAGGTAGCCGGTATTCCGGATGAGGTAGAAGAAGAGGAGAAGAAGAACCGACTGGATCTGCGTCATCTTCAGACCGTTACCATTGACGGAGAAGATGCCAAGGATTTAGACGATGCCATTTCTATTTCCAAGGAAAATGATGACCATTATACGTTGGGTGTTCATATTGCTGATGTGAGCCATTATGTGACAGAGAACAGTCCATTGGATAAGGAAGCATTAAAGAGGGGAACCAGCGTGTATCTGGTTGACCGGGTGATTCCGATGCTTCCACACAAGCTTTCCAACGGCATCTGTTCCCTGAATGCGGGAACCGATCGTCTGGCACTCAGCTGTCTGATGGAGATTGATGGGAAGGGCAATGTGATCGGACATCGGATCGCAGAGACGCTGATCCAGGTTGACCGCCGCATGACTTACACAGCGGTCAATGCCATTGTCACTGACCGGGATCCGGATGTGATAGAGGAATACAGGGATTTTGTGCCGATGTTTGATCTGATGAAAGAACTGGCGGATATCCTGAGAGAACGGAGAAAAAAACGCGGCTCCATCGATTTTGATTTTCCTGAGAGCAAGATCATCCTGGATGAGAAGGGAAGACCGGTGGATATTAAGCCTTATGAGCGGAATGCGGCAACCAAGATTATTGAGGACTTTATGCTGATGGCCAACGAAACCATTGCAGAGGATTATTTCTGGCAGGAGCTTCCGTTTTTATACCGTACCCACGATTACCCGGATCCGGAAAAAATGAAGCGGCTGGGAACCTTTATCAATAACTTTGGCTACACCATCCGTACCCAGAATGGCGAAGTACACCCAAAGGAGCTGCAGAAGCTGCTTGACAAGATTGAGGGAACCCCTGAGGAAGCGCTGATCAGCCGGTTAACCCTGCGTTCCATGAAGCAGGCAAAATACACCACCGTCTGCACTGGACATTTTGGTCTGGCGGCCAATTATTATACCCACTTTACGTCTCCGATCCGCCGTTACCCGGATCTGCAGATCCATCGGATCATTAAGGAGAACTTGAGACGGGGGTTGTCTGACAGGCGTTTTGCCCACTATGACAGCATTCTGCCGGAGGTGGCAGTCCAGTGTTCTTCTATGGAGCGGAGAGCCGATGAGGCAGAGCGGGAGACCGATAAATTAAAGAAATGTGAATATATGTCCAAACGGATCGGCAAGGAGTATGACGGTGTGATCTCCGGTGTGACCAACTGGGGACTTTATGTGGAACTGCCCAATACCGTGGAAGGACTGATCCGGGTCAATGACCTGACGGGAGATTATTTTGTGTTTGATGAAGAACACATGGAACTGGTGGGCGAGATGACCAGAAAGAGTTATAAGCTGGGACAGAAGATCCGGGTTCAGGTGGCAGACACCGATAAATTGACCAGAACCATTGATTTTATACCGGCAAAATGGCAGGAAGAGGATGAGTAAGTATGGGAAAAGAGAGTTTTAAACTGATTGCTAATAATAAAAAGGCGTATCATGACTTTTTTATTGATGATAAATACGAGACAGGCATCGAGTTATTTGGAACCGAGGTCAAGTCCATCCGTATGGGCAAATGCAGCATCAAGGAGTCCTTTGTCCGCATTGAGAAGGGCGAAGTGTATATTTATGGAATGCACATCAATCCATATGAGAAAGGCAATATTTTCAATAAAGATCCGTTAAGAGTCCGCAAGCTGCTGCTTCATAAGACCGAGATCAACAAACTTGCAGCAAAGATTGCGGAAAAAGGCTATACACTGGTCCCTCTTCAGGTGTATTTTAAAGGAAGCCTGGTAAAAGTGGAGATCGGACTGGCAAGAGGTAAGAAACTGTACGATAAACGGGATGATATTGCCAAGAAAGACCAGCGCAGGGAAGTGGAGCGGGAATTTAAGCAGACATTCCGTTGATTGGAGGACATGGATCGATGAAACGATGGTTTCGGCTGATCGGCGCTGCGTGTTTTATGGTGGCGGTCAGCCTGTTGTTATGGGTCTGCGGATATGACGGAAGACTGCAGTTTAATAAGGGTCTGGTGTCCTTGTGCTGCTTTGGTGTGGCATATCGATGGCTGCCAGAGACATTCCGGCACTGGAAACAGGACAGAAGAAGGTTTTTCTATTCTTATGGGATCTCTGTATTTCTGGCGCTGACAGAGGTGATAGGTCTCTGGCTGTGGAGAAAGGAAAATACTGATCTGGCGTTGAATGGTGCCATGGCTGTCATAGTCCTGTTTTTTTGCGTATGGATACTGGCGGCGCTTCTGGAGCCGTTTTTTTACTGGCTGTCAGGCTGGGATTTCTTAGAAAAGGGAATGAGTGTGTCTCTTCCGAAGATATTTTTCTTTTCCTGGATAGTATTTACAGCGGCTTATGTGCCTTGCCTGCTGGCATTTTATCCGGGACTTTACACCTATGATATGAGCTGGCAGTGGCAGCAGTTTCTTGGATATGGGTATACTACACACCATCCGCTGATCCACACGTTTTTTGCGTCCTGGCTTATTGAACTGGGCAATCAGATCTTTGGAGATTATCAGAAGGGACTATTTTTACATTCCGTTGTCCAGATGCTGATCATGACAGGCAGTATGGCATTTGCCATGACATTTTTGGTAAAATGGAAGGTACCGAAAAACATCTGGATCGGGATTGGGTGTTTCTTTGCTTTTTTCCCATTCTTTCCGGTTCTTGGAATCAGTACCACGAAGGATACAGTATTTGGATGCCTGTTTTTAATGACATTTGTCTGTATCTGTGATATGGAGATTCAGAAACAGCTTTACAAAGGCTGGAAAATGGCAGCCTTTGTGATTCTGGCAATTCTTGCCTGTCTGTTCCGCAACAACATGGTCTATGGACTGGCTTTGATGGAAATAGGACTTTTCATGATCGTGGTATGGCGGATACACAGGAAAAAAGTCATAAAACCACTAGCTGGCGTTTGTGCTGTGATTGCAGTGGTGATTGTCGGAAGCCATCTTGGTTTTGCCGGTCTTGAAAATACATTTCATGCGCTTAAAGGAAGTAAGGCTGAGATGCTGAGTCTTCCTATGCAGCAGATGGCCAGAGCTTATGTGCGCCATACAGATGAGCTGGATGAGGAAGACCGGATGGAGATGGAACGGTTTTTTGAAAAAGACTGGCTGACACGATACAGATATTATTTGTCAGATCCGGTAAAAAAAGGTATGAACATGGAACTGGTAGAGGATGAACCCGTAGAGTTTTTAAAACTGTGGGCGCGGCTTGGAAAGCAGTTCCCATCAGAATATATAGAAGCCCCTCTTTATAATACTTTTGGACTCTGGTATCTGGGCGGCGATTCCAGCTGCTATATGGAATATAAGATGACCATTTCCTTTGACGAGAAGCATCATGTGGAATTGCAGAGCAAGCTTCCGGCTGCCCAGTCATATTATTCCTGGTTCCAGGATCAGAACCTGCACCGGTATCTGCCAGGCGTCAGCATGATTTTTTATACATCCTTTTATCTGTGGCTGATCCTGTTATGTGGCTGGTATCTGCTGGTGCAGAAGCGGTATACGCATCTGTTTGGCACTGTATTTTTACTGACTTATGGGGCAACGCTGGTATTTGGCCCCTGCATTCTGCCCCGCTATTGTCTGGGACTGATGGTAAGCGCACCGGTTCTGGCGGCGGTGACATTTATAAAACAAAAAGAAATGTGAGAAATTTTAGGTTTGACACGCCACATAAATTGTGCTAGAATAACTCCTACAATATCCAGTAAGGGCCTGTACTGGTTTCGACAGGGGTCATGCAGCTGGTGAAGCTATCCCCATGCGATGGGTTAAATGGCAAAATTAAAATTAAACGCTGAAGATAATTTAGCATACGCTGCCTAATGGCAGCTGTCAGCCCTAGTGCACTCACACATTAGGAACCTGGCATCGACTATGTGAGAAACGACACATGCAAAGCTTTGAGCATGCGGGCGTATCATGAAGCTACTAAAGTGTTCAGGGTGTTAGTTCCCGGGGCATGGAGGGAATGTCAAAGAACTGACTATGATAGTAGAAGAACAGGGAATTGATTTTTGGACACGGGTTCAAATCCCGTCAGGTCCACTTAAAGTGCTACAGTGCCTTGGTGAATGGTGCTGTAGCACTTTTTTTATCTGTCGTGCCATACAGCATTAAAATAAACTGGATGGAAAGATGGATTTACGTGTGCTGAATATATATCTGGGAGATATGAAGGATGCCATTTATCATCCACCGACCTATTTTGATAATCAATATGAGGACGAATGGTTAACCGATAAAACTGCCATCCAGATGATCCGTGATGTGGATCATTCGGAGGTAATAAGCGCTCGTCTGATTGACAGTCCGGTATTAGGGCCGATATCTCCGAAAGAATTGTCTGGTGGAGTGAAAACCCTGATATTGATTGCTTACGACACTGGAAACAAGGTTTTTAATGCTTCGGCCTGTGGAGATAACTGTGCTCAGTGGCTTTTACGGTTAGGAGAACAGAAAGAAGTGACAATTAATCTGAGGCATGTGATGAATTTTGGTAATGTGCCATTTCAGATTAAGATCTTAAATACAGACAGTATCGTAACGAATATGTTGGAATTTGTCCAGATTGCTGGAAATTTTGTATAGGTAGGGACTATGAGGGGAAAACATAGAGTTATTGTACAAAATAATCGTCTACACTATGAATTTGAAATCAAGAGAAATATTACGATTATCCGTGGAGATAGTGCAACAGGGAAAACGACCTTAATCAATATGCTGAGACAGGCGGAAAATCTTGGTAATTCCAGTGGAATTGAAGTAAGCTGCGATGTGCCGTGCAGAATTTTGGAAGGTTCAAATTGGAAACTGATTTTAGAACATACGGAAAACAGTATATTTTTCATTGATGAAGAAAATGTTTTTGTTCATACCGTTGAATTTGCATCTTGTGTAAAAGATTCTGGTAATTATTTTGTACTGATCACCAGGGAGAATCTATATGGACTTCCATATAGTGTAGAAGAAATATATGGAATTCATCCAGCTGGAAAGTATCAGAATACCAGGAAAATATATCAGCAGATGTATCAGATCTATTCTAAGTTTCAAAATCTTCCGGTGCATCCAGATAAAATCATTGTGGAAGATTCCAATTCTGGATATGAATTTTTTAATACGATCGGCCAAGAAAATAATATTTTGTGCGAAAGTGCAGGGGGAAAGTCCAATATTTTCTCAAAGCTTCAATCTATTGGCCAAGAAACGGTTTGCGTTATAGCGGATGGCGCAGCTATTGGCCCGGAAATGAATCGGTTATATGAGATAACAGAACGAAAATCGAATATTGTTTTATATTTTCCAGAATCCTTTGAGTGGTTGATATTAAAATCGGGTCTTGTCACAGATGGTGATATAAAAACGATTTTGCAAGAGCCGGAAGCATACATCGAAAGTAAAGATTATTTCAGCTGGGAACGATACTTTACAAAATTATTGATTGAAAGAACCCAAGATACTTACTTACAATACCAAAAGACAAAATTAAACCCTGTATATCTGCATGATAAAATCAAACATACGATCATAAGCGTGATGCAGGGCATTATATTATAAGTTACTTACAGCAACATCATTTACATCATAGGAGGACATCATCATGAAAAGCGCATTGACAAGAACCCAGGCATTGGAGCTTCTTTGCAAATACAACAAGGAGCCATTTCATCGTCTTCATGGACTGACGGTAGAAGGAACTATGAGATGGTATGCGAAGGAACTAGGCTATGGAGAGGATGAAGAGTTCTGGGGACAGGTGGGATTGCTTCATGACATTGATTTTGAACTATATCCAGAGCAGCATTGTGTGAAGGCACCGGAACTGTTAAGAGAGGCAGGTGTCGGTGAAGACATGATCCATGCCATCGTCAGTCATGGTTATGGTATCTGTGTGGATGTGGTACCGGAACATGAGATGGAGAAAGTTCTGTTTGCTGCAGACGAACTGACGGGACTGATCGGGGCAGCAGCGAAGATGCGCCCGTCCAAGAGCGTGATGGATATGGAGGTTTCCAGCTTAAAGAAGAAGTTCAAAGATAAGAAGTTCGCAGCTGGCTGTTCCCGTGATGTGATCAAGCAGGGGGCAGAGCAGCTTGGATGGACGTTAGAGGAACTGATGGAGAAAACGATTCTGGCTATGCGTTCATGCGAAAACTCAGTCCAGGTGGAGATGGAAACCTTGGTGTAGCCCACAGGCGGACACTTGTAAGCCCGTGGCGAAAAAACTGCTTGACAGATCAACAGAAGAGGAGTATTATCCACATAAAACTGTCTCAAAAGACAGACACGCTGATATAGGAGAATACGATTATGAAGAAGGTAGTGAAATTTGGCGGAAGCTCTCTGGCGAGCGCAAAGCAGTTTAAAAAGGTGGGTGACATCATCCGCAGTGATAAGTCCAGACGTTATGTGGTTCCGTCTGCACCAGGTAAGAGAAACGACAAAGACGAGAAAGTAACGGATCTGTTATATGAATGCTACGATGCAGCAGCATCTGGCAGCGCTTATAAAAAAATCCTGGAGAAGATCAAAAAGAGATACGAAGAGATCATTGATGGACTGGATCTGAATCTGAATCTGGATCACGAGTTTGATAAAATCGAGGAGAATTTTCTGGCGAAGGCCGGCAGAGATTACGCGGCTTCCAGAGGTGAGTATCTGAATGGTCTGGTGATGGCAGAGTACTTAGGTTATGAGTTCATCGATCCGGCTGAAGTGATCTTCTTTGATGAGCATGGCGTATTTGAGCCAGAGACTACCAACAAGGAACTGGCTGAGAGACTGGAGCATGTGGAGAGAGCCGTTATCCCAGGCTTCTATGGTTCCAAGCATGACGGTTCTGTTAAGACATTTTCCAGAGGTGGTTCTGATGTAACTGGTTCCATCGTGGCAAAGGCCATTCATGCAGACATGTATGAGAACTGGACCGATGTATCTGGTTTCCTGGTTACAGACCCAAGAGTAGTCAAAGATCCAGAGGTGATCGAGACCATCACTTACAGAGAGCTTCGTGAACTGGCATACATGGGCGCAAGCGTTCTTCATGAGGATGCCATCTTCCCGGTACGTAAAGAGGGAATCCCGATCAACATCCGCAATACCAACAAGCCGGAGGACAAGGGAACTCTGATCGTAGAGAGTACCTGCAGAAAGCCAAAATACACCATTACCGGAATTGCTGGTAAGAAGGGCTTCTGTTCTATCAATGTTGAGAAAGCCATGATGAATGCAGAGGTTGGGTTCTGCCGCAAAGTGCTTCAGGTCTTTGAAAATTATGGAATTTCCATTGAACATATGCCATCTGGTATCGACACCATGACTATTTTCGTTCATCAGTCTGAGTTCGAAGAGTTTGAGCAGTCTGTGATCGCCGGTATCCACAGAGCCGTAGAGCCGGATTTCGTAGAGATGGAATCCGATCTGGCGCTGATCGCTGTGGTTGGACGGGGCATGAAGGCCAACCGAGGAACTTCCGGACGGATCTTCTCTGCACTGGCTCACGCAAGAGTCAATGTGAAGATGATTGACCAGGGCTCCAGTGAACTGAACATCATCATCGGTGTGAAAAACTCTGATTTTGAGGCTGCCATCAAGGCAATTTATGATATCTTTATCACAACTGAACTGTAAATGAAATGCGGGGGCGGTGCCGGAAGGTGCTGCCCCTGTTATGATTTCCATTGAATAAAAAATTTCCACAACCCAGCTACTTGAATTTCTCATCAAGATAGTGTAAATTAGTGATGGAAATGTAACTATTCAGTAGGTCTGCGCACATGCTGCGCTGACCGCAAGAGCACATAGGCTGGAAAGCAAAAATCCCATCAGCGAAGCTGATCTGGAATGGATTTTTGCTCGTAACTATGAAGGTACTGAGTAGTTACGTGGAAATAAAACTATTTACTTGGAGGTAAGTGATCATGGAAGAGGCAGCAAAATTATTTGATATGAAGGTACTTCATGTAGGAATCAATGCGACAGGTGAAGAGCAGGCTCTTGGCTGGGCAGAGGAATTCTTAAAGTTCTTCGATCTGCCAACCAAGAACGGCAACAGCTCCGTATTCGCCGGTACTCTCGTTGAGATCATGAAAGGAAACGGACGTGGAACCGTAGGCCATATCGCTTTTGGTGTAAACGATGTTGACAAAGCTGTTGAGTATTTCAAAGAGCGTGGTGTAAACCCGATCGAGGAGACCAGAAAGGTCGTAGATGGCAAGACAACATTTGTTTACTTAGATAAAGAGATCGCAGGCTTTGCAATCCACTTAAATCTGGTAAAATAATGAGTAATGTTGTAATTGTAGGCGGAGGCGCGGCCGGCATGGCCGCAGCCATTGCCGCTGCAGGAATCGGACATGAAGTCCACTTATATGAGAAAAATGAAAAACTGGGGAAAAAGGTCTACATTACCGGAAAGGGCCGTTGTAATGTAACGAACGCCTGCGACATGGAGACTATGCTGCAGAACGTGGTGACCAATCCCCGTTTTTTATATAGTAGTTTTTATGGGTTCACCAACCAGGATATCATGGATCTTCTGGAACGGAACGGCTGTCCATTAAAGACGGAGCGCGGGAACCGGGTATTTCCGGTATCAGATAAGTCTTCTGATGTGATCTCTGCTTTAAGCCGTCAGATGCGGGATCTGAATGTGGATGTCCATCTGCATTCAGAGGTGAAGGATCTGTTGATAGAGGACGGACACTGTGTGGGAATCCGGCTGAAGAAAAATAATACCAAAGTTTTTGCGGATGCTGTGATCGTGGCAACGGGAGGCATGTCCTATCAGGCCACCGGCTCTACGGGAGATGGTTATGATTTTGCAAAAGAATGCGGCCATACAGTGACAGAGCTGTCTCCGGCTTTAGTGCCATTTGAAGCGGCAGAGGATGATGTACGCAGCCTTCAGGGAGTGTCATTACGGAACATCGAGGCAGTGATCTACGATGGGAAGAAAGAACTCTACCGGGAATTTGGCGAGATGTTATTTACCCATTTTGGAGTCAGTGGTCCGGTGCTTTTGAGTGCCAGCAGTTATGTAGCCAAAGCCATCCGCAAGCATCCTTTAAAACTGGTGATTGATTTAAAGCCAGCCTTAACCGAGGAACAGCTGGATACCAGGATTCTGCGGGATTTTGAAGGATTTCTGAATAAACAGTTTAAGAATTCTCTGGCACATCTGCTGCCATCTAAGATGATTCCGGTGGTGATCTCACGAAGCGGAATTTCTCCGGATAAAAAGGTCAACGAGATCACCAAACAGGAGCGGGCGGCTCTGGTTTCTGTTTTAAAACAATTCCAGGTAACCTTAACCGGACTTCGGGATTACAAAGAAGCTATTATCACCCAGGGCGGTATTTCTGTGAAGGAGATTAATCCCACTACCATGGAATCCAAGAAGGTTTCCGGCCTTTATTTTGCTGGAGAAGTGCTGGATCTGGATGCGGTGACGGGTGGCTTTAACCTTCAGATCGCCTGGTCCACCGGATGGGCGGCGGGTTCCCATATTGAATACTGTTAAAGGAGAATATATTTTTCATGTCATCAACGTATAATATTGCCATTGACGGACCTGCAGGCGCTGGCAAAAGCACGATTGCCAAGCTTGTAGCGGCAAAGCTGGGATTCATTTATGTGGATACCGGAGCCATGTACCGGGCGATGGCACTTTACTTTTTAGAGAATGGCATCCAGCCGGAGGATGAAGAAAAAGTGTCTGCCGCATGCGGACAGATCGACATTTCCCTCCGCTATCAGGATGGCGTTCAGCAGGTGATCTTAAACGGCAGGGATGTGTCCGGCAAGATCCGCACAGAAGCGGTGGGCAATGCTGCATCGGTGGTATCTGCTTACCGGGCTGTCCGTCAGGCGCTTCTGGCATTACAGCAAAATCTGGCAAAGACATCTAATGTGATCATGGATGGCCGTGATATCGGTACCTGTGTGCTCCCACACGCACAGACCAAGATCTATCTGACGGCTTCCAGCCATGTGCGGGCCATCAGAAGGTACAAAGAACTGACAGAGAAGGGCCAGATGTGTAATCTGGAAGAAATTGAGCAAGATATTATTGACCGGGATTACCGGGATATGCACCGGGAGATTGCGCCTTTGACCCAGGCGGCGGACGCGGTGCTTCTGGATTCCTCTGAGATGACCATCGATCAGGTGGTGGACAGCATTATCGGAGCAGCCAGAGAGCGGGGGCTTGACTGATGGAAGTGATCGTAGCGAAAACCGCCGGATTCTGCTTTGGCGTAGAGAGGGCAGTCAATCAGGTTTATGACCAGATAAAACATGGAAGCGGCCCGATTTACACGTTAGGTCCCATTATCCATAATGAAGAGGTGGTGCGGGATCTGGAGGAAAAAGGTGTGAAGGTCCTGAATTCAGAGAATGAGATTTCAGCTTTGACAGAGGGAACTGTGATCATCCGCTCCCACGGCGTGGGAAAACACATTTATGATATGCTGAAGGCACAGGGAGTCCAGATCGTGGATGCTACCTGTCCTTTTGTCAAGAAGATACACCGGATCGTCCAGGAACAGAATCTTCAGGGCAGACGGGTGATCATTATTGGCGATGAGACCCATCCGGAAGTGGAGGGCATCAAAGGATGGGGCGATGCGCGCACAATGGTCGTAAAAAATGAGGAACAGATGGAAAAACTGCCATCCTTCACAGGTGAAAAGCTGTGTATCGTATCCCAGACGACATTTAATTACAATAAATTTAAAGATTTAGTTGAAAAATTTGAGAAAAAGGGTTATGATATACTTGTTTTAAATACGATTTGCAATGCAACACAGGAAAGACAAGTGGAAGCTGAACGTATAGCTTCGCAGGTAGATGCTATGATCGTCATCGGCGGGAAGAATAGTTCTAACACCCGCAAACTGTACGAGATATGCCAAAAAGAGTGTAAGGATACTTATTACATTCAGACACTGGACGATTTGAATCCTGAGAGTGTAAATTCTGTGCGCAGCGTAGGTATTACAGCAGGGGCTTCGACCCCCAAGAAAATCATTGAGGAGGTTCATACTAATGTCAGAATTAAGTTTTGAACAAATGTTAGAGGAATCATTAAAAACAATACGTACAGGAGAGATTGTCACTGGTAAGGTCATCGATGTAAAAGAAGATGAGATCGTTTTAAATATCGGCTACAAATCCGATGGCATCATCCCGAGAAACGAGTATACCAATGAGTCCGGCGTAGATTTAAGAGATCTTGTTCACGTAGGTGACGAGATGGAAGCAAAGGTTGTAAAAGTAAACGATGGCGAGGGCCAGGTTGCATTATCTTATAAGAGACTGGCTGCTGACAGAGGCAATAAGAAGTTAGAGGATGCATTTAATAACCATGAGGTTCTGACTGCTAAAGTTGCTCAGGTTCTGGACGGTGGTTTAAGCGTTGTTGTAGATGAGGCCAGAGTATTCATCCCAGCAAGCCTGGTATCCGATACTTATGAGAAAGATTTATCCAAGTATGCTGGTCAGGATATCGAATTCGTGATCACTGAGTTCAATCCTCGCAGAAGAAGAATCATCGGCGACAGAAAACAGCTGATGGTTGCTAAGAAAGCAGAGCTTCAGAAAGAGTTATTCGAGAAGATCCATGCTGGCGATGTTGTAGAAGGTGTGATCAAGAATGTAACTGATTTCGGTGCATTCATCGATTTAGGCGGAGCAGATGGTCTGCTTCACATCTCAGAGATGTCCTGGGGCCGTGTAGAGAATCCTAAGAAGGTATTCAAGGCAGGCGAGAAGATCAAAGTTCTGATCAAAGAGATCAACGGCGAGAAGATCGCGTTAAGCTTAAAGTTCCCAGAGCAGAACCCATGGGCTAACGCAGCAGAGAAGTATGCAGTTGGCAACGTAGTAACAGGTCGTGTAGCACGTATGACTGACTTCGGCGCATTCGTTGAGTTAGAGCCAGGCGTAGATGCATTACTGCATGTATCCCAGATCTCCAGAGAGCATGTAGAGAAACCAGCAGATGTATTAGCAATCGGTCAGGAGATCGAGGCTAAGATCGTTGATTTCAACGAGGCTGACAAGAAGATCAGCTTAAGCATGAAGGCACTGCAGGCTCCAGCTGAGGATGCTGAATAATTGAAGATTGATTTGTAACTCTGAAGGTACTGAACAGTTACGATGATTAATTTTGAGAGCGTTGATAGTAATGTCAGCGCTCTTTTTTCATGTCATAGGAAACTTCGTCCTATGACATGAAAACGCTCCGCGGGATGCGCACTCGCGCGAAGAAGAAACATGTCGCAAGCGACCGCGCTCGGCGCGAGAATGTGCCAAGGCACATTCTTTCTTGCTTTATAGGAAAGACCGCCTTTGGCGTTCTGTTGAATTGAAAATAGCCCGCACA
>ERZ809074.2698-NODE-2698-length-18587-cov-8.053907_pt1 | contig 18587 bp, 9 predicted proteins | sample MGYA00520795_ERZ809074 | MGnify/ENA primary metagenome ERZ809074 (study PRJEB31570, sample SAMEA3212989) | Homo sapiens | biome: human-gut; feature: human gut; material: fecal | place: Sweden | collected 2011 ...
CCATCGTATTCCCTGGGACGGATGGAATTGAAACGTTCATTATAAATCCGGCACAGTTTTTCCCTCCGTTCCTGGTCCCTGAAGATCCAGTCCTTAAATGCTTCCTTGATTGCATCCTGTTTCTGGGTTGCCAGCATGGTTTCTTTTTTATTCAATACACGGATTTCATTTCCCTCTGCATCAATCTTTGTGTCATAGATCCGTACATCTTTTAAGTTCAGGGTTTCTTCCAGAATCTTATAGGCATTGATCCGGCTGGTTCCATACGTCGCTGTGGTCAGCACATTCCGGTCACTGTCCGCATTTTTACCGCTGATATTCCATGCACCGCTGGCTTCCGAATACCGGATATCAATTATCCTTCCAACCAGATAACCCGGGGTATCAAATAGTTCTTCCATAAAATCCCGGTATATTTCCGGGGCAATCCATGTGGCTCCGATACGGACTTCAATCTCTGACGCATCAAGGTCTACCGGCTGTACCTGTTCCAAAGCATGTACATTGCTGGTAAATTCAGGATGGTTTTCCGCAAAGATTCTTGCTGTTTTCAGCTTCTCCCGGACATTCCCGGATAAATATTCATCCGCAGTCTCCCACTGTCCATTGACCGGATCCCGGAAAATAACACCTGTCAGTTCTTCGGCGACTTTCTCTTCCGGCTTACCTGTCAGCCCTGCCATATAAGGAAGGTCAACCCTGGCTTTTTCATTCAGGGAAATCGTCAGGGCTTCCGCCGCAGTTTCCACACTGGTCACAGCTACTGCTTTCTTAATCGTCCGCTTGGTAAACATATCCGCTTTCCGTTTCAACGTACCGTCTTCATTAAGATCCTCCAACGAACAGAGCAGACAATAAGAAGAGTCATCGGAGAATGCCCGTTTGTTTGCATTGCTTCCGATGACCCCATATTTTTCCGTATAGGCATCATAAACCTGATTCAGTTTGACTTGAAGCTCCTGTATCGCCTCATCCGTCGCAGCTTCCTCCATCTGCAGGGCAATCAAGTCCCGGACTACCTCACGGATCTCCACCATACCCTTTACACGTTCCGCAGTAGCTGCCGGCAGTTTCACCGGATTCATCAGGGAATTTACCCGGTAATAGATCTGGTCATCCACCACAGTAAAACTGTAGTTCCGGACAGCTGGATCTGCAGGAATGCTTTCCATGATCTCATCCAGTTCTGTTTCTGCCGTTACTGCCGGAACCATCGTTCCTTGGATTTTCGCTGCGGCATCTTCCAGCTGTTCTGTCAGATCTGCCCCTTCCAGCGGAAGGCAGGCAGTCTCCATGCCATATGGTCCTGACACCTCTGCCATCGTTCCAAGTACCATTTCCGGGTGAGTAATAAAATACTGGTTTATGGTAATCCCATTCTTATCCTCTCCAACAGCAACCCATTCCGGCTCTTCCATGGAAATACTCTCCCTTTTCTGGAAAAACAGGATGTCTGCACTGACTTCGGTTCCCGCATTCGCCTTAAAAGCTTTGTTCGGAAGACGGATCGCACCGAGAAGCTCTGCCCTCTCTGCAAGATACTTCCTTACCTCCGGCGATGCTTTATCCATGGTTCCCTTGGTTGTGATCAGTGCCGCAACTCCACCCGGTCGTAATTGATCAATGGTCTTTGCAAGGAAATAGTCATGGATCATAAAATGATACTTGTCATACTGGCGGTCATTCACTTTATAGGAACCAAAAGGGACATTTCCGATTGCCACATCAAAGAAGTCATTGGGATAATCGGTCTTTTCAAATCCTTTGATCTGGATATCTGCGTTTGGATAAAGCAGTTTTGCGATTCTTCCGCTGATGCTGTCCAGTTCCACTCCATAAAGCCGGGACTGCTGTAACTTATCCGGAAGCATTCCAAAAAAGTTTCCTACACCCATGGACGGTTCCAGGATGTTTCCCTTTTCAAACCCCAGGTTCTGAAGCACCCGGTACATGCTCTCGATGATAACAGGCTGGGTATAATGGGCATTCAACGTGGATTCCCTTGCCGCCGCATATTCATCTTTGGTAAGCAGATCTTTCAGTTCCTGATACTCGTCACTCCAGGAAGCTTTGTTTTCATCAAAAGCATCCGGCAAGCCTCCCCAGCCAACATAGTTTGACAGGATTTCCTGCTCCTCTGGTGATGCATAACGGTTCTCGCTTTCACATTTTTTCAGAACCTGGATTGCCATCACATTGGCTCTGAATTTTTCCTTTGACGTTCCATAGCCCAGCTGGTCATCCGTGATATGAAAATTGACCGCCGGTATCTCCGCAGATAATGCACGTTCCCTTTCCCCATACTCATTCCAGACACGTTCCGATATTTGCCGGAAATAGATGGATTCATTTTCCATAATACTGTAGCTGACCTCCCGGAGTTCTTCCAGGTTTGCTGCATTTTCAATATCCTCATGGTATTGAAAATAAAGGGCTTCCCGTTCCAGTACCATCTCCAGCCGTTCCAGTTCCGGTTCGGACATCCTCTCCCAGATATCATCTTTTTCCGTATGGATGGTAAACCCTTCCCCGTCATCATGGTATTCCACAGTGTAATGCAGGATATCCTGCTCTCCACGTATCTCACAGGTAAAGTCATACTCCGTTGTCCTGCTCACAGAGGAATACTGGCGGTTTACTAAGACCAGGTTCTGCACGTCTTCTGCCCTTAATGGCTGCCCGCTTTCTTCCGGCTTATCTTCCACATTTTCTTCCGCAGGAACCTCTTCATGAACTTCCTCAATCTCTTCCGGAACTTCCTCCGTTCCCAGTGATTGCTTTACTTCCTCCATATCAGCAAGCCGCTGTGCTTCCTGCCGTTCTTCATACTTTTCCAGTTCTTCCGGTGACAAAAAATCATCCATCCGGATCAGCTGCCTTGTCCTGGAAGCTGCCTGTTTCCACTTGATAACTGTTCTCAGGCTCGGGTTGGAAATCTGCCCTTTGCTCAAACGGATTCCTTTTGCGTCATGCCACTCATCGGAAAGATCGCTTCCCTGGATGCCCGGCGTACATCCTCCGTCTCCGTACTCATGTTTTAAAAAGTCAGCTGCTTCTTTCTCATCATGGTGTTCCATGAAAAACTCATAGATACGGTTCCTTCCACCAGCTACATTTCCGCCTCTTCGTAAAACAGAGTCGATCTCATCCTGCGTAATAAAAGCCATTTCCGGCGGTGTTACAGTTTCTTTCTGCCGGCTCCAATCGAGCGTCCTTCCAAGGTCATAGACCCTCTGCTTGTATATCGGATTATTCCGGATCTGGTACCTCATATAGTTTTCCGGATGACGTTCCATATCCCGTTCCAGTTCCACAAGCATCTGGTAATACTCCCTTGTCTGCTCCCGGTCATCCAGACCTGCACGGAACCTTTCGGTCGTTTCTGTATGGCTGTATATTCCCCGGATAGCCCCGGTATCCCGGAAATGGAGTGCCAGCAGGCTGGAAAGCTCATCGCATTCCACTTTAATGGAATTTTGCATAATCACGTTGGAGACATAAGTCCCCGCATCATACATATCCTGAATGCGGTTTGCCGCTTCTTCCCAGGTAAGCATACGGTCATAACCTCGTCTTGCAGATTCCCCACGTCGGAATCGCATCCCGTCCCCGTCATACCAGACGCTGAATTTCTGGCCGGAAAACTCAAACCCTTTCCCGCCGGTACCATATTCCTGAATGAGAAAACTTCTCAGTTCCTCATGGTCAATTCCTTCCACAAGTTTTGCAGTGATATGGAATAACGTATTCTTCCGACCGCTTCCGGTACGAAGCACATCATCCACGATTTCATCTGAAACAAAAAAAGCGGCTGGCTGTGTGAGTGCAGCTGCCGCTTTCCTGATCTCTCCAAACTGTTCTTCCTCTGTGGGGAACAGGCTTAATTGTATATAATCTCCTGAACTACCAGTTCCTCTGCCTGTGCCCGGATCCGGTTCATGTGACGTGTCCAAGCCATGCTGTCGGCTGATTTCTCCGGTGCCGGGTCTTTCTCCAGAAGCTGCATGGTCAGGTCTTCCACTTTCTGTCTGGCTTCGCTGTCTACTTCCATCAGATGGCTGTCCAGTCTGTTCTGCAATGCCAGTATGCTGAACCTGGCTTTCTTGTGGTTCCTCAGATATTCCTTCCGCATCATCCCGTATTTCCCGATGGTTCCTCTGGTCTCCTCCAGTTTGATATCCGGGATCAGATAATCCCCGTTCCTGCTGTAAGTGATCTCTCTCATGCTCTGTTTCCTCCTTGTTTTCTTCTATCTCTGTCTCTGGTGTAATTTCTTCACTTTCACGAATTAACGTGTTAAATTCATTATAGACCACTTCCGATCCTTTTGCAACCGTTTTCCGGTCATTTTCCAGATCCATAAGGACATACCTTCCAATCTGCATCAGAATCGGACGGCAGATTTCATTGACCGCTGTGCCAAGGTGCCCAAGTACACGGAGATCATTAAAATCCGTGATGTGCCGCAGGCTGTCCGCAGACAGGTACGCTTCCGTATCCATCCCGCACCGCTTTAAAAGGACATACCATACACTGTCCGTCATAAGGTCCCTAAACTCCACTTCCTGGTTCTGCTCATCCAGTTCTTCCAGGAATGTCCCCTGCACATCCTGTTTCAGTTCATCAAACGCATCCGGAAGCCACTCCCGTACACTTTCCTGTGCTGCCTGATACAGGGTTCCGGCAAGCCCGCCATCTCCTTCGTCCAATCCATACGCTCTCTGCAGATAATCTGCCGCAAGGGAACGGTCATCCTGTGGCAGCACCCATAAAGCCGGGTCTTTCCCCAGATTCCTCACCTTATAAGTATCCGAAATATCAAACACATACCGCAGGCGGTTCTTCGGGCCGGATGTAAAATCAATCAGGGCAATCCCTTTTGACCCTTTTCTAATCCATCGGTACATCCGCTTATTCCATACCTCCATGGATGCCACAGCAGTTGCTTCCGGTCTCTGGGCAAAGATCAGGAGCTGTTCATCAAAGGTGTATTTATATAACCGGGATGCAGTATCCAGAAAACGCATCCACTCTTCCGGCTTTGCTGCAATGTCCTTTGCGACTTCTTCCGTCAGCTGTTCCATGGCATATAATTTATTTGCCATACCCATTCATCCTCCTCTCATTCTATCGTCGTTTCCCGTTTTTTCTTCACACCGGATGTTTTCTGACCGGATGCGATCTTTTTCTGGTTTTCCTCCAGTGATTCCTTGATTGATTTTTTATGTGGTTTTTCATATCCGTAATTCTCTGCTTCCTTTTCTGCTACTTTCAGATTGATATCATTCAGATCCACAGAGTATTGAACCTGCTCCATAGGAAGGATCTTTTTTTCCCGGAAAGAAAAATAAGACTGGCCATTTCCAAGAATCACATGGTCAATCACAGGGATTCCTGCCAGCATACAAAGCTGCTGCATTCTCCCTGTAAGTGCAATATCATCCTTCGATGGGTTCAGGCTGCCACTTGGATGGTTGTGGAACAGAAGGATGGAAGCGGCATTCGATAAGAACGCCGCTTTTAATACTTCCCTCGGATGCACCAGTGACTGGTTCAGTGTCCCCATACTGATGATGGTCATGTTAATGGGAACATTATCACTCCGCAGATGGACCACTCCTACCACTTCCCGGTCATAGTCTTTAAAGGTATCTCCCAATATTCGGATTGCATCTTCCGGAGTAGAGATCTCTTCCTCACACAGGATCGGGGCTTCTTTTACAAGCCGAACCGACACCTGGTCAATTCCGTATTTTCTTTTCACGTTCCGATGCTCCTCTCTTTAAGGGGATTTGAAGAATGAACTCCCGGTCTTTTTGTGACTCCAGGCATTTCCGGATATGTCCGGATAACCTTTTTCTTTCTTCCTCTTTCATTTTGCTGCTCATTCCCCTTCTCCCTCCACAACCTCTTCCATAACATCTGCAATACGTCCAAGTTCCGTTACAAGGGAAGGAAACTCATAACTGTTCCTGGCTTTTCCAATCTGATCCAGTAAAAATTCCGGTACATTGTTGATTGCCTCCGCTATCAATGCTTTTACCCTTAAATCCTGAAGAGTCAGAAGTTCTTTGAGTCCAAATTCTTCACCAAAAACTTCCTTATACCTGATTAACTCGCCTTCAAGGCTATCCGGTTCTAACCGTCTTTCAAATTTTTCTCTTATATCATCACCATATAAGCACCATTCTGACATATACATTCTCCTCGCTTTCAACAAAGCGGGAACCGTAGCCGCAGTTCCCGCCCCAAAATATTTTCTTACATTACCATAGCCGTATCTCTCGTTTTACCCTGTGGCTTTCCCAGGACATTCCCGGCTTTCACCTCTTCCTTCGCCTTTTCCAGCTTTCCATGAAGACCCGTTTTCTCTGAAGGCTTTCCTGCCGCAGCCGCTTTTTCTTTATCCAGACGTGCTTCCCGTTTCTCCGCATTTTCCATCACGGCTGTTCTGCCATCACAGAACTGTACTTTATCCGAAAGAATATCTTCCAGTGCTACTTCTGTTGCATTGACTTCTTTTACCATGGCATTCAGGGCTTTCACATCGAAATCCCCATTATCCGGCAACAAAAGTGTTTCATGGATGGAAGAAGGCAGAATATAAAAATCGCCCTTCATAAACTCCCCGATCTGTTTACGGATATCCTCATGCAGGATCAGGGACGCCGCATTCATTTTCGCTTCATTTGTCAGGCAAAACATGGGCATGAAAAATTCCTCTGCCTTTCTGTCTCCGTTCAACAGATTCTGGGGTCTTTCTCCTAAAATTGAAGACTCCATTAGATCATTCATTGCGTATAAAGCCGGTCCACGGTTCTTATCTGATGCCATCGCATCCTGATGGAGAGTCTGGACATCAATCTTCCATGCCGCTAAAAGTGCTTTAGTCACAGAAACCGAAGCAATGCCGTCTTTATTTTCCGACAGGTTGACCGTGTAATAAGCAGCGAAATCACCATGCATGGTCACAGCCTTATCTTCCAGCCATTCTTTGTTTTTTTCCGGGTCGCACATCCTGATCTGCAGCTTATCTTTGACATTTCCATAATCCAACATGCCATTTACATCGACTGACAAATCCGTATCCATATTTTCAATCCAGAGGTCTGCCACATCCCCTACACAGATATCCGGATCTTTCCCGTTCCGGTATTCCTGATAAAAGGAATCCAGATAAATATTCGGTGTGATATTGGTGTCTTTTGAAGGAATAACCATCGCCGTCAGGGTCAGCCCGTTTTTCTTTACCACTTCCTGCAGATGGATGTTGGCATCCGCATATTTTTCCGGAAGATAGTCTCTCACATTGTCTTTTACATATTCAAAAAAATCTTTTCTGTTCATCATACGCAATTACCCCCTTCTGATCATGTGCTGGTTCATTCTCTTTTTGTTGACTGCCTGCTCTGCTTTTTTCTGGTATGCCATCATTCTCTTGAATGATCTCTCCTGCATTTCTCTCCCAGCCTGCACTGTGTTCATTGTTTTCTTCATATTCTTTACCTGTCCTTTCCTGATTTTTGCTATGATAAAAGGGAGCCCTGAATTAAGGCTCCCTGCTCATATAAGGTTACTATTTTCTTTTTCTCTTTCTTCTGGCTGCCAGAAGTCCGGCAATGCCGCTTACAGATACTGCCAGCAGCACCACCGGAAGCCAAAGATTTGTCTCATCCCCGGTCTTCGGGTTACCGGCTGACGGTGTTCCCGGTGTGCCTTCCGTTGTCTGTGGCACTTCCGGCTTGTCATTTGTCAGATCAAAGGTCACTTCCACAATCGGTGTGCTGTCATCTTTGTAGGCAAATACCACCTCATGCTCAGTTTTATCCAGTGTGTATCCATCCAGCGTCTTGGTTTCCACCAGATAATATTTCTTCTCACCGGCAAATTTACCGTCTTTGTAATCAGCGATCTCATAAAGGCTGCTCTCCGCATGACCGGCAGCATCCGTCTTTAAGGTCTCCAGTACCTTTCCTTTGCTGTCACGGAGTTCAAATTCCACACCTTTTAACGGCTCTCCAGTTTCCTTATCTGTTTTATTCAGGATCACTTTACCTTTTGCGGTATCATCCTTCATAACAACGGTCTGGATCTCACCGGTATCTTTCACTTCAAAGGAGACATCGGCTGTCAGAATAAATCCTTTCGGTGACTGTTCCTCCCTGAGTGTGTATCTGCCAATCGGCAGCTTCTCCACATAATGCGGCTCCTCTGTGGAAGTCCAGCTTTCTACTACCTGGTCATTTTCATCCAGGATCGTCAGCTTCGCACCCGGAATCTCCTGGTCTCCGGTGATATCCGTTTTGCTGATCTGCACCTTTGTCACATCGTCTTTCATTTCATGCTTCTGGATTTCTGCAGTATTCTCGATGGTAAATTCGACGCTTTCTGCTGTAACATATCCATCTGCAGGTTTGGTTTCTGTCATGGTGTAGGTCTTGCCGACTACCAGTTCTTTGATCACATGGGCTTCTTCTGTGGATACCCATTCATCCACAACATTTCCGTCCTCATCAGTAACTTTCAGGTGGGCACCCGGAAGTTCCTCTCCTGTTGTCAGGTCGGATTTTGTCAGCTCCACGGTTGTCGCCTCATTTTCAAAAGTAAAATCATAACTTACCTCTGCCTGGTCCGCACCGGCATATTCAAAGGTGAAATCCTGTTCCTCATTGGTGGTCACAAAACCATCCGGGGCATACAGTTCTTTCACATAATAGTTTCCGTCTACCGGCAGGTCTGCCGTAAAGGTGATCTGACCGTTTTCATCGGTAGTCTTAAGCTCAATGAGCGTATCTGCTTCCATCAGGACATCGCCGCTGGCATTTTTGATATCTTCCCTTGTAAACAATCCGAAGATTCCGCCTGCCAGTACTCGCTCCGTGTCTTTTTCCTTTTTCAGGACGGTCACTTTGACTTTCTGGCGGTTATTCTGCCATGCTTCATCATACGTTACCACCGGGGTATCCTGATCACGGTAACTTAAATCCACAAACTTAGGCTCCCCATCCAGCACATAACCATGGGCAGTTTCTGCCTCTTTCACATAGTATTTTCCAACCGGAAGGTCTCCAAGCTGTGCAATACCATTGGTATCTGTAGTAATGGTTCCCACCAGTTCATCTGCTTTGAAGTAGTCTTCGCTGACACCATCAGCCGCTTTGATATCTTCTGCAGCATAAACGTTAAAGGTAACTTCGGTAAGGCTTCCTGTGATATACTCAAACAGATGCTCCACAGTGCCTTTTGCGTTATCCAGAAGCGTTACTTTATCCAGGAATTCACCCTTTTTGTTAATGATCAGAAGTGCGGTCGGCACTTCATCCTTCATTTCAACCTTCTGGACATCTCCGTTATCCTCAACAGTAAACGTGATATCCGTTGCTTTCAGGTATCCATACGGTGCAAATTCTTCACGGAGTGTGTAAGTCTCACCTGCCACCAGACGTTTGATCACATGCGGGGCATCCTTAACAGAAGTCCATTCATCCACAACATTCCCGTCCTTATCCAGCACTTTCAGGCTTGCACCATCCAGTTCTGTTCCAGTGGTAATGTCAGATTTAGTGATCTCCACTGTGGTCGGCTGGTTTTTCTTTACGGCTTTCAAAACAACTGTTTCCACATCCTGTCCCTGATAGGAAGCATCAAAGTTTAAGACTTCATTGGAGGAAACGAAACCTGCCGGGGCTTTCAGTTCTTTCACATAGTAGCTTCCAAGCGGAAGATCCAATGTACATCCCGCCTGTCCCTTCTCATCCGAAGTCATTTCCTGAAGGAGGGTGTCTGCCTCAACGATTACTTTGCCGTCTGCGGTAATATCTTCTTTGTTGTAGATACCAAATACGGCACCTGCCACAACAGCACCATTTTCCGCATCCTGTTTTTCAACCGTAATCGCTACCTTCTGTCTTTCATCACCGACGGTCACTTCCTGCTCTACCACTGGAGTATCCTGGTCTTCATAGACAAAGACAACTTCTGCAGCCTCCGGATTTAACACAAAACCTTCCGGGGCTGTTTTTTCTGCCACCCGGTAAGCACCAAGCGGAAGGTTTTCAGCCACAGCCATTCCATCCTCATCGGTTGTGATCGTAGTCACCAGTGTATCCTTTGCATAGACTAAAATCCGGTTCCCATCTGCGTCCTTCTGGTAATCCGGGGAGTAAATATCCTCCGCCGCATACACTTCAAAGACGGCATCCTTCAGGAACTGCTCTTCGTAAATGAAATCCTTGTTAAATCCAGCAAGCATCTCACCTTTTTTGTAAACAGTCAGCTTTCCTTTGACCGGATGGTTTTCGTAATCTACTTCAATCACCACATCCCCGCTGACAGAATCCATCTGGTATGCAGTATTAGAATCCACCGCGATCTCCACATAATTCTGGTTTAAGGTATAGCCATCCGGGGCTGTCACTTCCTCGATCCGGTAATGTCCGATACTTAAATTGTTCGGAAGGATCAGGTAACCCTGGCTGTCTGTGAAATAGGATTTGTGGGTAACAGTGATCGGGTAGGTAGTAACCTGTTCCACATATTTCTTATGGTCAAGGTCATAAATCTTAAATTCTGTACCTGCCGCCAGCACCGGTCTCTTTGTTTCATCGTCTTTCTTCACGATCTTTAACTTTGCTTTAAATTCATCATCCAGAAGGATCCGCCAGATCTGCGGTTCATCTGGATGGTTTTCACTGATGGTAACGATAAAATCATCCACGGGCTTATAATTGTGCGGTGTTGTTGTTTCCTTCACAAGGTAAGTACCATACGGAAGCGGGATGCTGCAGGCATAGCCTTTGGCATCGGTGAACATCTCTGTTTTCCCATCTGCGGTCAGCACTACTGGCTTGGCAGATGCAAAATCGTAGCTGCCGTCCGGATTGGTCTTTAAGCTGCTCTTTAAATAAGCAGTGAATCCGGCACCTTTTAACAGGTCTGCGTCTGTTTTTCCATTGTTCGCCGCTTTAATTACCTGGAACGGCTGTTTCATGACCTGTTCCGAAGATTCTGTACTTCGCTCCACAGTCTTTACAAGGTCTCCCTCATAACTGCATTCCAGGTCATACTCACCCTCGTCAATCAGATATCCGGTCGGCGGTGTGATCTCTTTCACATAGTATTTTCCAAGGTACAGGTCTTCTACAGAAGCATCACCCTTTTTATCAACTGTCATGGTTGCTACCTGGCTTCCTGCTTTATAAATGATGCCGGTTTTTCCATCCGGATGGATGATGTTTTCCCTTGCATACACTCCGTAAACAGCACCTTCAAAGGCTGCATCCCCCTGTGTTTCCCTTCCGGTCTCTTTATCCTTTTTGACCAGATGGATCGTTGCATTGACACGTTCATTCTCAAACGTATGGGTAAATGTGACGGATGCCTGTTTATCGTTGGTGTACTGAAATCTGAAAGAGAATACATCCTCACTGTTTCGGAAGTAGTTTTCAGGTGCCTGCAGCTCTTTCACATAATAGCTGTGGTTGATCGGCAGGTCTGCCTGATATACAGCGTTTCCATCGTTTCCGGTTGTTGCTTTTTCAATCAGGGTATCTTTTCTCACTACCACATTTCCGGATACATCAGCGATATCCTCTGCCACATACAGTCCATAGATTCCTCCGGACAGCGGGTTCTTTGTGGTATCGTCCTGTTTCACAACAGATACGCTTGCCTTCTGGCGGTCATTGGCAAAAGTCACATTTCCTACTGCCACTTCCACGTTCTGCCCTGCATAGCTTAAGGTGACGGTTTTGGATTCCCCTTTGCACACATAATCTGCAGGGGCTTTTGTTTCTGTTACAACGTAAGTGCCAAGATGCAGGTTCTTAAGGGTTGCACTGCCATCCTCACCGGTGGTCAGCCCCTCTTTTACCAGGGCACCCTTTTGAAAGATGACCCTTCCATCTGCCGCTTTAATATCTGCTCCGGCATACACGTTATACACAGCGCCTTTCAATCTCTGTTTTGTGTACTGGAATACCACACCGGAATCTGTGACAGAAGCGCCGGTCAGCACTTCCCCTTCCTTGTAAACGGTCAGGTCTGCAAACTGTTCCTTGTCAGTCACATCTTTCTTTGTAGTCCCGCCGATAATCAGGTTGATCCCATAAGCTTTGGTATCCAGCACATATCCGTTCGGTACGGAAATCTCTTTCAGGTACACGGTATTCTGTGTCTTTTCAATCGTGATACTGGATGCGCCATTAGCATCGGTTGCAGGCATCTTTGCGATCAGGTTTTTTCCTGCTTCATCGCTGTAAATGCCATAGACCGCACCTGCTACCTTCGCATTGCTTCCGGCATCCTTCTTCACGATCTCAATCTTTGCCATCTTGACCCATTCCACACTGAAATCCACATATTTCTCATCTGTGACACCTTCTCCAAATACAAGTGCCAGGTCCTGTGTGGATGACCCTGTGGTGATCTTATAAGCAGAATAATCCTTGGTAATGCTTCCTTTCATGGTCACTGACCAGGAACCGCTGACATCCTCTGCCTGTGTCAGAGGTGCGGATAGATAAAACTTTGTACCACCAGATACTTCTACGCTTGCACCTGCCGCACTGGTCTTTCCGGTTGAAACATTGTGGAATTTCACGCCGGACGGAAGTTTCATCGTAATGGTCTGAAGCACATCTGCCTTAAAGGTGATCTCTTCCGTTCTCTGGGAATTGCCGTCAATATAGGCTTTTACCTTCGCATTGGAAAATGACATTGCCACATCCGGGATCTCCGGCTGGCTCACACAGTAGTTATAGAGTTCCATGGCCAGTGCCTGTCCGGTGGAGTTGGTTCCGGAAAAGGCATCACTGCTTCCATTTGCATAAGCAGCCGCCAGATGGGTAATGATAAAACGCTTTCCGGTAGAAAAATCCGGATGCTTCTCTGCGAAAAATCCTTCATCCCCGCTGGCTTTTGTACCGTAATAGCAAACTTTAGCCAGTGTCTTTCCGTCACTAAGTTTTGTGATCGTATAAGTTCCATCCCCTGGTCCCGGTTTGGATGGCTGTACGCAATAGGCAGTTGCAGTAATATCACCAAACTTTACGGTATAAGGTGCGGTCAGGTAAGAACCCAGACCATAATCTGCATAATAGTAATACGCCCCTCTGGTTACACTGACGGAAGTCGTGGATCTGGCACTTGCAAACAGTGCCTGTGCCTGAAACTGTACCGTCTCGCCTTCTTCCAGGCTCAGCATATCAATTCCCTGTTCTTCGCCCTGTTCCAGCACATCAGATACGGAAAGCCCGGTCTCCGGGTCAACGGTTTCCTGCTCTTCGCTTTCTTCCAGTGTTGCATCCAGTTCCTCTTCCGGAAGGACTTCGGAGCTTTCTACTGTTTCCATTTCTGATTCAGCCTCTGTTACTGGTTCTGTGGCAACTTCCGTCTCCATGACCATTTCTGTTTCTGCTGTTTCACTCTCTTCTTCAGATAACGTCTGCGAGTCTGCCTCCCCGTCATCTGCCGCTTCCTCTGTACCGCCGGAACCGGCATCTTCACCGCCTCCTTCTGAAGCAGCCTGCACTTCTGTTTCCGCCTCTTTTACGATCAGGTTTCTGCTGATCTGGTACTTCGGATGTGCCTCATTAACCGGCTCAACATAATAGACGGCTTTATAACTGTCTGCGTGGTCTAAAGCAAAATCCTTCCCCTCTTCATTCTTAGCTTCCTCAAAAGTAACTTTTACTTTTTTGTCATCTTTGATCTCAAGCCCGGTAAAATCACAGGTGACATCAAATTCACTGCCAACAGTAATTTCATAATCTTTGGCTTTTACCACCTCATCTTCGTCCAGCAGATCCTTGACCTCTTCATAAAGGGGCGGCTTTTCTTCCGCTTTTGGTTCTGCCGCATAGGCTGTCATGGGCGATAACACCGTGGATAACAGCGTCATTCCTGCCAGAAATCCGGATACGAGTCTCCTTAAGTTTCCTGTTCTTCTCATAGATCATGTCCTCTCTTTCATTTTTTATATGAAAACAGACAGCCTTCTGGCTGCCTGGTCCTCAACTATCGCTGGGGAAAATGCAGGTTAAACTGTGCTTTTCCCTCACTATCGACTACCATTTCTACAGTAGCTTCATAACTTTTCCCGGTTCTTTTCGATACTAGGTCTTTATAATGGACTTTGCCTTTCTTCAGGAATTTTTTTGCAGTTGCTTTGTCCATCTTTTTCCCCTGGCTTGCAAGGAAATGGTCATCCTTCCACAGAGAAAAGCGGCATTCCTGCCCGGTACAGTAATAATTCTTCTTACCTTCCCGCACATCACTGCCGCAGACCGGACATTTCCCGATCACTTCTCCCCTTGCTGTTCCCAGAAAACGGCTGCTCTCCTCCTCTGAAATCGAATGATAACGGGAAATCAGCTCTCCCAGCATATCTGTAATTCCACTCAGGAAATGCTCTGCCTTCTCTGTCCCCTGTGCGATATGGTTTAATGCCATCTCCCACTCTGCTGTCATTTTCGGGGACTTAATCTCATCCGGAAGGACTGTGACCAGGACATTCCCCGCATCTGTCGGCACCAGATTCTTCTTTTCCCGTTTTACAAAACCGGACTGGATGAGTTTTTCAATGATCCCGGCTCTCGTTGCCGGTGTTCCCAGACCTTTCTTTTCTGTATCCTCTGTCAGATCTTCATTACCTGCCCTCTCCATCGCCGCCAGAAGAGTGTCTTCTGTATACTGACGGGGCGGCTGGGTAAAGTTTTCTGAAACAGAAGTGCTGCAAGGACCGATATTCCTTCCAAGATAAAGGTCAAACTCTGCTTCCTGCTCCGGTTCCCTGACACCAAGAAACTGTTTCAGTTTCTTCTCTATCGCCTGGAACCCTTCCTGTTTTGTCTTCCTTGCATTGAAATAAAACGTATGGAAGTTGCAGGTCAGCTGGCACTTATGGGTCTCATAAATATAGGAATCTGCTGTTGCAGTGAGTACTCTGGCACTGATGAGATACAGAATGTTTCTCTCCTTTTCTTTCAGCTTCTGAAGGTCTGCTTTCTCCACTTCCGAAGTGGGGATAATGGCATGATGGTCTGAAACCTTTTTGGAGTTCAGTACTTTGGAGACCTCCGGTTCATACGCAATCCCCTCTGCAAAAGGCATCCTGCATAACAGCACCTGAATGAGCTTTCTGGTACTTTCCCCCATCTCATCCGTCAGATACTGGCTGTCTGTCCTGGGATACGTCACCAGCTTCTTTTCATACATTTCCTGTACAGCGTCCAGCGTCTGCTGTGCCGTATAACCAAAGATTCGGTTGGCATCCCTCTGCAGCGACGTCAGGTCATACAGTTTCGGAGATCTGACCGTTTTAGTCTGGATATCTTCTTTCTCCACCTGGCACATGCGTTCCATACAATCCGAAGCCACCTTGTCTGCTTCCTCTTTCTTCTGGAAATGACCGGAAACAGCATCAAACTCCCCGAATGTTAAGTGGGCTACATAATATTTTTCTTTTACAAACTCCTTCACCTTCTGGTTCCTGTCCACGATCATGGCAATGGTCGGGGTCTGCACCCTGCCCACTTTCAGGTTCTGGTTATAAAGGACGGAAAAAAGACGGCTCGCATTGATCCCCACCAGCCAGTCTGCTTTTGCCCTGCATAAGGCTGACTGATAAAGGTCTTCATAACACGAACCGTCTTTCAACGATGCAAACCCTTCTTTAATTGCACGCTCTTCCATAGATGAGATCCAGAGCCTTTTGACCGGCTTTTTGCATCCTGCCTGCTCATAGACCAGACGGAAGATCAGCTCCCCTTCCCTTCCGGCATCTGTGGCACAGATGACCTCATCCACTTCTTTGCTGTTCATCAGTTTCTTTAAAATCTGGAACTGCTTCTTTGTCCCATCAAGGACTTTCCTTTTCCATTCTTCCGGTATAATCGGGAGATCTTCATATCTCCATTTTTTGTAACGTTCATCATATTCCGATGCGTCACAAAATGCTACCAGATGCCCGACGCACCACGAAACCAGATACTCCTTTCCCTCCATATATCCATCCTTCCGTTCTCTGGCTCCGACCACCTTCGCCAGAGCCATCGCAACAGATGGCTTTTCAGCAATCACTAACTTCATCTCTCTCTTCCTTTCTGCTCTCCATTTCAATATCGGATTCGACTTCATTCCCCCAGACATCCCATCCGGGTGTCTTCTGTCTGGCAAACAGCTCAATGCGGGGAACATCCCCCATCAGCTGCACGATTCTCTCCCTTGCTTCCTGCGGCTTTTTGCTGTGTCCCTCAATATGGGATACAATCACCTGATGGACTCCGGCAGACTGCCGTTTCGGTGAACCTCTGGTTGCCAGGATACAGAATTCAGCATTGCTCCTTGTCCAGTATCCCATCCCCCAGAACAGGCTGTCCGCTTTCTTATTCTGCTTGATCCAGACAAAAGCAATCGTCTTATATTGGAATCCCCATGCCTGCAGGACGGAAAGCCCTTCCAACAGGCACGGGACTGTCACCCACAAAAACAGGGCACAGTCTTTTTCTGCCAGCTCTGCCACAGGCAGCGCACGGATCTCATCAATCCCCATTGTGGGGTAATGGCTCTCTGCACTCCGCCCCAATCCCTTTTTGGAATACACACGGTACTGCCACGGCGGGTCTGCATAAATAACCGGATATTTTTTCATCTGCATCAAAACACCCCATTACGATTCCTCCTCATCTTCCAGGACTTCCTCTTCATCCGGAAGTGTTTCTTCTTCCGCATCATCCGGTTCCGCAGGTTCTTCTGCTTCTTCGGTCTCATCATCTTCATATTCATCCTCATCATCGTATTCATGCTTCGGCTTATAGACCTTGAAGTAATATCCGCCTCCTAACGCACCGGCAGCTACCAGCCCGATCAGAAGATAGGAACCCACCGGGGATTTATCCTCCGGCATCTGCACTTCCTCTGTTTCCGTCTCTTCCTCTTCCTCCTGCGTTGGCTCCGGTTCCTCTGTTTCCGGCTCTGCATATACAGTATCCACTTCCGGAAGGGTTACCGTATCGGAAAGGGTGAAGTTCATCAGGTCTTTTTCACTGACTTCCGTCAGGAAATACACATTGTCCTGCGACTTGGAATTATCAATGACCAGATAAAACACCTTGCCGCTTTTGGTGGAAATGGTGTAAAACTCTTTCGTTCCTTCTGTTGCTGTCTGGGTGATGTTTTCTGCGTCTTCCCCGGATGCTGCCAGTTCTTCTTCAATCCCTGTCACAGTGCGGTCATCCACGGTTCCCCTTGCCTCCGTCGGTTCCGATGCCTGTGCATCCTGCGGGAGCGGGGATGTGGTCGCTTCTTCTGTCGCAGAAGCAGTTCCCGTAGTACTCATATCACTGTTCGCTGTATTCTGCTGTTGTGCCTGACGTACCGCCCATTCATAATACGGGTTCTGGAGGGTATACTTGTCAGAAGTATTTCCGGCACCATCTGTCACCGTGATCTCGATCTGCTTTGTGGTAAAGTCTTTCTGAGTGAGCTGCACTTTCAGTTTTCCATCTGAAAGATCCGTATAGGTAGTCCCGTTGACGGTTACTGCAGAGATCCCGGATACCGCATCATTTCCCTGGATGGTCAGCACACCATCTGTAAGGGAAGCAGAAAGCGTTGGCTTTTCCGTATCATAACAGCGGATGGAACGGTTCTGTTCATACACTGTCCCTTCCGCATCCGTCACCCGCACATAGACTGTCTGGTTTCCATTGATGGTAATGCTTCTGGAATCCGTAACGTCCTGCCAGCTCCCATCTTTTCCAGCCTTTGCTTCGATTTTTGCGACTTTGAAGCCTTCCCCCATCTGGCTGGCATCGACAGTAATGGAAACGGATGTATCTCCCTGTTTCCACCCGTCCGGCTTTTCAATGGCGATGGCAGGGTTCGTGTTCTCCGCTGCATAAATGCTCTGGGCAGAAAAAAACGGGGTTGCCATACATAAAAATGTGGTAACTGCAAAAATCCCTTTTTTCACGTTACTGCCCCATTTCCTGTGCTTCCCCGGTGCCTTCTGTTCTTTCATTTTCTCTAAATTCATCATCAGCTCTTGTTTCCTCCTTCTGGAATCCTGCCATTGTTGGCAGTTCCGTTTTCATTCTTTCCCGGAACGCATTCAGTTCCGGTATGGTCATATCCATGCCACGGATGATCCGCACGATCTCCAGGTTCTCCGCTTCTGTCTTTGCCGCTTCCGCAGCCTTAAACCGCTTCAGGTCTGCCTCATACCGTGCCCTGGATGCCTCCATTTTTTCCTTTGCCTTTTCATAATCGGCAACTGCTTTTTCAAGGCTCTTCATACTGCTCCTTTCCGGGCGGCATAATCACCGCCCTTTTTTACCATCTACCAAATCCATAAAAATGGCTCTGCCAGTAGGATGAATAAATGGATGTGTACTGTACCGGATGCCCGCAGTGGATCATCTGCCCGCCGCCTACATAGATACCGATATGCGTTACCGGCACACCTGCATCATAGGTTCCGGTAAAGAAGATCAGATCTCCCGGCTGGACATCAGACTCTGATACCGGTGTACAGATATCATAAAGCCCCTGGGCGGTCAGCCTTCCGGTATTCCTTACCCCTGAAT
>ERZ809074.2725-NODE-2725-length-18437-cov-33.002829_pt1 | contig 18437 bp, 10 predicted proteins | sample MGYA00520795_ERZ809074 | MGnify/ENA primary metagenome ERZ809074 (study PRJEB31570, sample SAMEA3212989) | Homo sapiens | biome: human-gut; feature: human gut; material: fecal | place: Sweden | collected 2011 ...
CTGCTTCGTGGCCGCGCCCTCGGACAGGTCCACGCTGTAATCCGACTGATCAATCTTCACGGACTTGGTCGGGATGACCACGCAATTGCGGGCCTCCCAGGTGCCGGACGAAGTGTTGCCGTCCCAAGCGTAATTGCCGTCGATCTTGAGGCCAGCGGCATCCTCGCCTTCGGTGGTGTCGGCAGGATACTTCTTGGTATTTGTGGCATTGCCATCGTTGAAGATGATGCGCGTATTGCTTCCCTCGAGATCGTCGGGAATCTCATACTTGTACTCGCCATCCTTGCCACAAGTGTCTCCCGAAGCGACCTGTGTCATCGGTTCGCCCGGCCACTTCGCATTTTCCTTCAAAGTGGTGGCGCTCGAATCGTCTACATACACATAGGCGTACAGGTTGCTCCACGCACTCGGCTTCTTCGCATAAGCCGTGCTTGTGGCGGCCGGATCCTTCTTCGTGTACTTGTATGTTGCGGAGACCGTTTGGCCATCCGCATCCTTGCCCTGCAGCTTCACGGTGATGGTGTCACCGATCGCCGTGGAAGCGCCGATGGTGATGGTGTCGCCATCCTGATACGAGCCGGACTTGCCCTCCGAAGTGGTGTAGGTGGCATCGGTGACGTTGTTCGCATTCAGGGTAACGGTAGTGGTGTCCGTCTTGAACGAGCTGTCGCCCGGGGTTGCGGAGACCGAACCGGAATTGTCGGTGAAGAACACACTGATCTTGCCGCCGGGAGCAGAGCCGGAAGTAATCTTGCCGCCGGAAACGGTGATGGTACCGCCGGAGACCTGGTCCTTGTAGGTGCCGTCGTCAAGGTTGGTGGCAGTGCCGGACAGCTCTTGCGTATCACCCATGTTGGTGATGGCCACGCCGTCGTTCTTGAAGTTGCCGTCCTTGATGTAGCGTTCCACCATGAGGCAGGAATTCGCGCCGCAGTTGCGCAGATACTCCGAAGCCTTGTTGTTGTTCATAGTATTGCGGAAGTGGTTCACCGCCACGACCTGCGCATCCTTCCAAGAATCCGCACCGGCATCGCCGAGCTTGCTTTTCTCGGCGAACTGCGGCTGGCTGCCGCCGGAGCCGACCGGGCGGTCGAAGTACAGCGGCATGGTCTGGGAACGGGAACCGATCACGCCCCAGCCCATGGTCATCTGCCATTCGCTCATGCCGGTGGATTCCCTATCGCTATTGGAATAGTTATCATGCGATTCCACCCAAGAGACAAGATTGCTCGGGCTGGCGGAGTTGCTCCAATCGGACAGGGTGCCGGCGTTCAGGTTCTTCGAATTCAGGGCTCCGCGCAGCTTGCTGCCGTAGGAGGATGCGGTGACGCCGCCGCCGTTCTTGCTGTGGCTGGAGAACAGCTTTGCATAGTCGCTATCGCGGGAGATGGAATCCTGCAACACTTCGCCGTATTGGAACTGCGCGCCATTGTTAAGAATGATGTTCCAATACTGGGAGCCGTTATACTCGTCCGGCAGTTCGATGTGCTTGGCCGCATCGAAACGGAACCCGTCCACACCGTCGTTGACCGCTTGCACGAGGAAATCGTGCATCATGTTGGCGGTTTTGGTGTTCTCAGTGTTGATGTCATACAGGCCGAGCAGCTTGCAGTGGGTCACCTGATAGCGGTTGTTCCAATCCTGCACATCACCGTCATTGCAGTCGTGGTGGTAGTACTCGGACTTCTTCCAACGATCGGCGATGGCGCCCCAAGTCGCGGTCATATGGTTGGCTACCACATCGACGATGATACGCACGCCGTACTTGTGAGCCGTGTTGCACAGGCTCTTCAGATCATCTTCGGTACCCATCACCCAGTTGCCGATGGTGGTGTCGGTCGGCTGATATACGTAGTACCAGTTCTCGGTGAAGATCATGCCCTTGCCGCCGTTATGAATAGCGGAAATCGGCTCGGTCTGCACGGAGGTGTAACCGGCTTCGGCAATAGCGGGGATGTTTTCCTCAATGGTTTTGAAGCTCCACTCCCATGCATGCAGGGTGGCGCCCTCGCTCATTTGCTGCGCCAGTCCGTAATGCTTGCGCGCCTGTTCGAACGTGGTGTTTTCAACGGTGTCGGCGTAGCTGTCGCGATCGGTGCTGGCCTGTGCTGCGGTGCTGGCGATTGCCAGTCCGCCGAAGGCGGTCGCCGCGGCGGTGATGCCGACCACCACTTTCTTGCTAATCTTCAGCCCCAGCCTATGCCAGGTCGGTGCGGGTTTCCGATGTTTCATGACTCCTTTGTTCCTTACTGACGGCCCCTTATGACGGGGGTTTATCTTCCCTGATAACGTTTGCTCTATTGCGAACGTATGCTGTATATTCTATACCTTTTGCAGAGTGCTAAAGAGTGGAAAATGGCAGAATGTCAATGAAAATCGTTGCTGCAATAACAATGATTTTTGCAAAAGCTTGCCGTTGTTTTTTGCAGGGGTAGCCCCCGATTGAATGGCGATTTGTGGATGCGGAATGCGTAACGATTGCAAGTTGTGGTGTGAGGGAGCGCTGAAAAGGAGTTTGCAAAAATTTTCAGTGTATGCAAACGTGAGTTCGGGGTTATTGGGTAAAGTTTGTATGAAATATGTACATAAAACGTTTTCTCCTTCAGGAAAGTTTGCGTATAACTTCATGCGTAATGGGAATAGATGTGGTGTCGTAAAATCGGGGGTATGGATGAAGAGACGTTTACTCCCAAGAACATCATCGTGACCGGTGGCTGTGGTTTCATCGGGTCGAATTTCGTGCATTACGTGGTGGAAAACCATCCGGACGTGCATGTGACCGTGTTGGACAAGCTCACGTACGCGGGCAATCCGGAGAACATCGCGGGCCTGCCCGAGGACCGTGTGGAATTGGTCGTGGGTGACATCTGCGATGCGGATCTGCTGGACCGTATCGTGCCGGGCCATGACGCGATCGTGCATTACGCCGCCGAGTCGCATAATGACAACAGCATCGCGGATCCGGAGCCGTTCCTCAGGACGAATGTTGAGGGCACGTTCCGCCTGTTGGAGGCGGTCAGGAAGTATGGGATCCGTTACCATCATGTGAGCACGGACGAGGTGTACGGGGATCTCGCGTTGGATGATCCGGCCGGGTTCACGGAGCATACGCCGTATCATCCGTCCAGCCCGTACAGTTCGACGAAGGCGTCTTCGGACATGCTGGTGCGCGCGTGGACGCGCACGTACGGGATCCGCGCGACGATCTCGAACTGCTCGAACAATTATGGCCCGTATCAGCATGTGGAGAAGTTCATCCCGCGTCAGATCACGAACATCCTGGATGGTCAGCGTCCGAAGCTGTACGGCAAGGGGTTGAACGTGCGTGACTGGATCCATACCGAGGACCATTCCAGCGGCGTGTGGACGATTCTGACGAAGGGTCGTGTCGGCGAGACGTATCTGATCGGCGCGGATGGTGAGAGGAATAACATCACCGTGCTTCGCATGATTTTGAGGATGATGGGGCAGGCGGAGGATACGTTCGATTGGGTGAAGGATCGTCCGGGCCATGACCGTCGGTACGCGATCGATTCGACCAAGCTGCGCACCGAGCTGGGTTGGACTCCGAAGCACACCGACTTCGAGTCGGGCCTCGCGCAGACGATCGAATGGTACACCGAGAACCGTGCGTGGTGGGAGCCGGCGAAGGCCGCGACCGAAGCCCGGTACAAGCGTCAGGGCCAGTGACCGCTTGGCGTCGCGCGTGGATGTCTGGGGTTCGTGTCCCTTATCATCCATGCATGCCACGTGGTATGGGCAATAGCTTCTAGGGGTTGGAGGACGGTGCTGTGTACACGTATCTCGTGAACGCGCACCGGACTTGGAGCAGAAGAAGGCGCACACGTTCGTGAACCTCACCGATCCGGAGTTGCATATTGATTGGCCGATCCCGTTGGAGGATTTGGATGAGCTGGGTGATTGGTGAGGAGCATAAATTCGTGAAGAATATCCGATGATCTACTATCCGCTGAGTGTGCTGATGATGGCCGGGATCCGTGACATCCTGATCATCAGCACGCCGAAGGACCTGCCGAACTTCCAGCGGCTTCTGGGTGATGGTTCGCATTACGGGGTGCGGTTCTCGTATAAGGTGCAGCCGGCTCCGGATGGTCTCGCGCAGGCGTTCCTGTTGGGTGAGGAGTTCATCGCGGGCGAGCCGTGCGCGCTGGTGTTGGGTGACAACATCTTCTACGGCAATGGCCTGGGCGCGACGTTGCGTGGCGCGGTCGCGAAGGCCGAGTCCGGCGGGGGCGCGAGCGTGTTCGGCTATTATGTCGATGATCCGGAGCGGTATGGCGTGGTCGAGTTCGATGAGGATAGGAAGGCCGTGTCGATCGAGGAGAAGCCGGCCCGTCCGAAGTCGCATTACGCGGTGACCGGCCTGTACTTCTACGACGAGCACGTGGTCGAGTACGCGAAGCGGGTGAAGCCGAGCCCGCGTGGCGAGTTGGAGATCACGGATCTGAACCGCATGTATTTGGATGCGGGCATGCTGAACGTGCGCACGTTGGGTCGTGGCTACGCGTGGTTGGATACCGGTACGATGGATTCTTTGTTCGAGGCGGGTGAGTTCGTGCGTACCGTGCAGCGTGCGCAGGGTCTGCCGATCGCGATCGTGGAGGAGATCGCCTTCGAGAACGGTTGGATCACGCGCGACCAGCTCATGGAGTCCGCCGAGCGTTATGGCAAGAGCCCGTACGGCCAGCATCTCAAGGGCATTGCCGACGGCGAGATCATGCTCGTCCCCAACCAAAAGAACTGACAAGGGCCTGTTCCAGGAGCTTGTATCCGAAATCCTGTCCCCGTGACGGGCGTTCCGGGACATCCGTCTTTCATCGTCCCGCTGTCCGTGCAACCCAAAAGTCCGTGCACCAACTTTCTGTCGGTCGCACGGACTTTCTTGACAGAATCGTAAGGGCTGGTATTGCTAGTGCTCTTCATGGAATGTCATCATTTGGCATCATCATCTTGCTGCTCTACTTGTGCATATATGTCTTGTGCCTTACTGATAAAGCTTGTCATGAAATTATGTTTTTGGAAGATTGACAGTATTTCAGTTGGCTGAAAACCGAGATAGAGTAATACCGCTCCATATTGGAGTACCTGGACCGCACGTGCATGCCAGTACAAGTTGCTTCCAGTCAGAAAATTATCGCTATTGGGCTCTCTCATGTGCGTATAGGTATTTCGACTTTCGCGATGTTGCTGTAAGAACAGTTTCTTATTGGGGATAACGTAATTTGCGAAATCGCCTAATTTTGTCCAGAGCCTATTGGCGAGTTCTCCTGCTGATACAAAATTCGCGTATTTCAGCTTGAGTTCGGCCCAGTTGTGGATTGTTTTATTGTTGATAGTCTCTAGTACGCAGGTTTTCCTCCGCTCAAATTCTTCATCGGAAAGTTCGCTGAGATTTTCTCCGACTCGGGAAGTGGCTTCGAAACTTTGAGCGCATAACGAGAACATTACGTCTATTGCCTTGTCCCATTTTCCGAGTAATGCCGCGGCGGTCCGACATGCTGTTTGTGCATCACCGGTTGCATGCATCCAGTTATCGGCGATGTCTTGGAAACGATTGCTTATTTCTGGATAGGGCAATGGCATATTGACCGCAAGCCTGCCGACTTCGTTCTCTTCACCGGGGATATAGCGATCAAAGTATTGCCCCTGGACTGCTGGATTAACGCCTGTGAATGTTATTTCTTCGATATTCCCAGGAAAGCCCATGCAGAATGCAAGTAATCGTTCGAACGGTTCAAAAAGATTATTGAGAACATCATTTAATGGCATTCCTTCAGAATCCAACATCCTAAAGTTCAGCCGCCATGTTTCCTTGAAGGAAAACTCGTGGAGAGTATTATAGCCACCGAGTCGTTTGGCGAAATGTTTTGCATGAACTTCAAAATCATTGTTGTTCTTGTATAGAAGAATATTTTGAGGTTCCTTTGAGCAATAGGAGAATTTAAGTTCTTGAGCTCCGTCTTCGGTTAGATTGTTAGATTCACGGAAGAAGTGTGTGTCGATCCATTCGCTAAAGCCAGACAGATCAACTGTCAATTCTGATATTGAGGGGTTATAGTCAATTCGTTGGTTAGCGACAATTATTGATTCTCCTTGAAGCTTTTGCTGTATGAAGGTCTGTGAGAAGGGGATGGCATTAGTTCCATGAACATCTCTTAGTACGTAGTATTTGTTGTCATTCGAATAGCCAAAGACCGATTTCCTGCTGAAATCGAGAGCAAAAGCATTGCCTCCGTTTTCCATCGGTACGGATTCCGAAACGAGATGACCTCGGAGAATGTTTAGTTCAGGGGCGTTCTGCCCATCAAAGGAAAGCAAGCCGAGCGGACATTCGTTGATATTGGCTAGACCGTTTTTATCCGCAGACCAACAAGCAGGTTCGAAGTTATAAGATTGCATGTCATCCTCTTTCTATTGTTTGCAATACGCGAAATACAAAATCATCCCGAATAATGTCGCATTCTATTTAGTGTGAGTTTTGATGATAATGAAGCAATCATAAGTTTTTGAATAATTTATCTATTTGTGAGTTTGCAATTGAGTTTGCGTAGTTATTAGTGGAGAGGAAAACGTCCATAGCTTCCGCATCCTCGTATCGTGCCAGTTCATCTGCCACTGCGTTTTCATAATTATATGCATCAACTGTGCTTAACCGGGATTGCAATTCTTGAGGTAAGACGGAGGTCTGGTTATATATATCCTGTTGTACGGCATCAGCTATTTCATTCGCAATATCCCAAGCTGAGTCATCCAGATAGGAAGAATCATCGTAATCGTCAATGCTGTTCTCGCAGTAGTCGCTAACATCTGCAGAATCTTGAATAAAATCGATTTCCGCATCGAGATCATCGATAATCACATTTGTTAGAGCATCTAAATGCGATTGATCCAGTTTTGAAAGCGCACTGTCATAGAATAATGCGCATATGTGACTCTTAATCTCAAGTCCATCACTGGCAGCGAGGATATTTTCTAAACTCTCTTTGTCTCCCTGCCATTGGTCAAGAATGGCATAATCGTCATTAAGAGACTTCAACACTTGTACACTGTCAGGGAGAAAGGAAGACGTTCTCTGTGAATATCCGGTCGTGTTTTTAAAACAAACCCCGCTATCGACGAATCCTATATTCCCTTGTAGAACGGCATTCATGAAGTTCTTGGCAATTCTGGAGAAGCGTTGTACGTTTGTGCTATCTACCACATATTCGTGTTGCTTTGCTAAAACGAGTAAGGCGGCATTGGTATAAATGGCCGAGTCGCTGCTGTCTGCATATCCAGGAGCGTCTCTTCCGGAAATGAAACTGCTTAATAGTCGGTTTATCTTTTCCTCCCCATATGCTTTATCGTCGGTGCATGCTGAGATTCTTTCAATTTGTTCCATGAAAGTTGCATGTTCGATGATCCTGTCTCGTTCCTCAGGGGTTTGGTACAAGTAGCTGCGAAGAAAATCGTTTACGGAAGGGTTAATTGCGCCAATCATTCGAGTATTGTTTTGGTATGTTATGGCGATCATAGATTCATTTAATCTTTGCAAAATGTCGTTAACATTGGTGCTTTCGCCGGACATGACAGATGGGTTTAGCCGTGCATTAACTGCTTTACGAAGCGCGTTTTCGGATACGTTATGGTTCGTTAACGAGTAGAGCGTATATAAGAAAACTCTGTCTGGTTCATTTAATCGATGTTTGAACTCGTCATCCCATATTTCATTCGCATGATTGAGAGTGTGAAGGATATGGGTTGCATATTCATCTGGTTTGATTTCACGCACGTATTTTTCCTGGGTGCATCTGTCAATAATGCGGGGTGTGTAATTCGTGTGTCTGACTATAGACCGGTATGCATGGTTGATCTTGACCGAGTCAATATAGTTTCGGGGTACACTTCGGCACCTCAAATGGTTGACAAAAATCTCAGCCTTCTCTAACAGAGTAATCTGATTCATGTCCACAATGGAAAAGGGTTCTTTCCCATCACTACTACCATCTGCAAAATTAAAACGTTGCCGAGCTTCTTGCAGAATCGTCATTCTAGTATTGATAAGCATCCGTTTATTTGGTGAGTTGTTGACGTGCCGGATGATCTGTCTAAGTAGATTTTCCTTTGAGCTGTTCATATCGTGATAATGCTGTCCGAACACATCATCGATGAAAATGAATTCTTTCTGTTCTGGATCAGGAGAAAGCATGTCTTTTATTCGATAAAGTTCTTCGCCATTGGAATAGCGAAGCAAGTATTTGCCATAACAGACAAATTGTGCTGCAAGCATTTTTGAGGAAATCGTCTTTCCTGTACCAGGGGCGCCAGATATGAGAACAATTTGATTGTTCTCAAGCAATGCCATGGACTGTCGATATTGGCCAGTTGGAGCAAACAAAGCCGAAAGGTTTTTTGATGAAATGAGTAGGTCTTGATTATCTATGATGGTACTGCTGTTTATCAGATTATGGAGCGAATTTAGATTCAGAAGGCGTGGATATTTCTGTGCGATGTCTTGATTTTCATTTTTGGAAATAAATGCATCGCAGTCGCTTCGTGTATAAATGTTCTTGTTTGATGGCATCCATTCTTGAAAAAGTTCGTATATGGCATTTATTCTTTTGGGAGATATGTCCTTATTGATGAAAAGGTAGTATTCCTTCGGGTTGAGCTTTTCGACTTTATCCTTTTCTTTCTCTAGAGCAGACATCAAATCGGAAGTAGGAGTGTTTATGTAGTTTTTGCATTGAGCGATTATGGTGCGACCGTCTTTGCAATCCGCTATGTCAATGCCTTGGTCTGCTCCTTTTCCAAATATTCTCATTTTCTGGTCGAGCTCTCTCGAAAGAATGTCCCGTGATAATTCTTCGAACTCATCGTCTCCCAATGCGAAGAAGTTATAGAACATTTTTGAAAGTCCCTTTCTTTGGATAAAAAAGTGCCTTTATTCTACTGATTGATTTATCCGGTAAAAGAGGATTTGTTGCGTGTTCACAGCAGCGTCATGTGGGTGAATCGAAAGAAGAGGAATGGGCTGGATACCGTTTGATGTCGAAGAAGCAGAGCATTAAGAGGGAATTGTGAACGTTTCTTCTACGTCGGCTTGAATGATGGTAATAGCGAGTCGGGAATCCGCGGATTCATTAGAGTCCGTGATCCAATCGTTGCTGTCCATATGTTCCAATGCCGCAGAGAGTTCATTTGTTCAATTTCTTGAGAGGGTTTTTCAATACCGGGGTATCGTCCTGCGGCAGGGTGTCAAGATGATTGGAATACCTCTCCCAACGCATGGCTCCTTCTCTGGAATACATATATGCTGATTGAATTTTAATTCAAAGGCGGCATGAAAACATGTTCGATTAATCTCTTGTTGTGCGTTTTTCCCTTTGTAAAGAGTGCGGAAACTGTACTCTAATTGAAATTATTCGTACTGTGGAAGCGCATTCCATAACAGATCTTGTCAGTGGTGAAAAAGCGCAGAATAGAGCGTTCGCGTATTCCTGCCGATGCCATGCGTTTATATCCGCGATTTTACTTTGAGAAGGTAATGGGATCAATAACGCGTCCGGCAGCACTTATCAATTCCCAAATAACAAACTATCTCGTTCTTGACAACCGTTAAACTGATTGTTATGACGAACTACGAAATGCGATTAGAGCGAATTGAGCTGAAGAATTATAGGCAGTTCGGCATCTTTGAAACAGATTTCGATAAGCGTTTAACGGTGTTATGCGGTGATAATGGGGCTGGTAAGACCGCGGTGTTGGATGCTATTGCCGTTGCGTTGGGTACGTTCCTTATGCATGTAGACGGGCCAAACGCGCGTATTGTGAGTCCGATGCTTTCGGAATCTGATGTTCGTCTACAAATTGGTAAAGCTGGTAGTTTGTCTTCGTATGAGCCGCAAACTCCTACCGTTGTGGCTGCCCAAGGAACGATAGGGGGAGACCGTATTCAGTGGTCGCGTAAGCTGAACCGATTGGGCGGACGTACCACGGTTAGTGAAGCGAAAGATGCTTCCAAGATTTCGAAATGCATGCAGGAAAGCATCAAATCTGATGCGAATGCGGTTTTGCCATTGCTGGCTTACTATGGCACGGGGCGTCTCTGGGTGCATAAACGCGGTATGAGTGGCATGCCCAATGTGTTTGAGAAACGCTTTTCACGTGCTAACGGGTATATTGATTGTTTGGATTCGGTCACCAATGAGAAGCTCATGCTTGGATGGTTCAGGCATATGACCATGGTTGGTCTGCAATATGGGCAACGGATTCCTGAACTTGTAGCGGTTCGGCAGGCGTTGTCAACTTGTCTTAAGGACTTGTCTCCTGACTATTCGGATGTTACTGTCACGTATAGTTTGAAGCAGAACGCTCTTGTGCTTACGACCGTGGATAAAACTGGTGAACAGTTGGAACTGCCTTTTGATCAATTGAGCGACGGGTATCGCGGCGTATTGAGTCTTTTTGCGGATATCGCATACCGTATGGCCGTGTTGAATCCCAACAGCACGGAGATTCTTTCTACTCCTGGAATCGTGCTTATTGATGAGGTGGATTTACATTTGCATCCAAAATGGCAAAGCAGGATTCTGGGAGACTTGCTGCGTATTTTCCCGAATCTTCAGTTCATTGTGAGTACCCATGCGCCGAAGATCATTGCTTCCGTGAAGGCATCACAAGTGCGCAGACTCGAACGAATCAATGATGTGCAGTCATACGAAGCCATTAATCGGATTCTGTTGCTTGACCGGGATTCATTGAAGCAGTTAGATTTGACTGGAGCCTATCCATCTGAGTGGTTGCATTTCTTCTGTGGCGTTGAACCGGAGAGTGAGCTGTATGGACATAGCGCCAATTCCATTCTCGAAGATGTTATGGGTGCCCAAAGTAGACCAGAAGATGTGCGTGAACTGATAGATCGTTTCTATCGGCAGCTTGATGAAAGAAATTTAGAAGCTGCTGAAGGGGTATTGAAGGTCCTAGAGAATACAGTCGGAACTGATGATGATTCTGTCGTCGGTGCGAGAAGTGCTTTGGAAACGGAGCGTTGGTGTGCTGAAAATTAATAAAAGAACGCCACCTCCGGAATTTGTCGGAGCCGCCGTACGGGCAAAGTACACATATTACCGTGCTTTGCCCGGAAAGAAAACGCCGTATGACCTTCTTGAATCCAAGGCGAAAGAGGCTTTAGGAAAGGCGTTAGCTACGGAGCAGGGGCATCTGTGTGTGTATTGCATGTCGCGAATTGGTGACCATGATATGAAAATTGAGCATCTTTATCCAAGGCATGATGAGATGGGGAAAGGTGCGGAATTAAGTGTTGAGTATACTAACCTGTTTGCTTCCTGTCGTGGTGGAGAGGGAGAGCCGAAAAGACTCCAAACTTGTGATACCCATAAAGGCAATGCGATTATTTCAGTCAATCCATTAAATTCTGATTCGATAGCGAAAATTTCTTATGGCTACGACGGCAAAGTGAAATCGGATGATTCCGATATTGAGCAGGATTTAAATGATACGCTCAATCTTAACGTGGAAAAGCTGAAGAGAAATCGGTTGGAAGCTTGGAATCATATGCGTGCTCGGATTGCGAGAAAAAATCTGAATGAGCAGATAAAAATGTATACTGCCTTTATTGAAGGGGAAGGGCAAGTTAATTCAGACATGAAAATGGAATATGCAGGTTTCCTGCTGTTCATGGCGGGGAGGGAACTGCGAAAATTGAAGGGAAAACAAAAAGGCTTGCGGAGATAGTGCTCTTGAAATTGGTGGGTTCGCACATGGTCCAGCATACATAGAATTCGCCAATCGCCGACATAACGGTTAGTAGGTCAAGAAGAACCTTTTTGGGCGGACAACGATCTTAAGCGTGCCTGCGCTTAAGATCGTTGTCTTTATAGTATGCACCGGCATATTAGCCACATTAAGAGGCAAAGAATATTCCTCATGTGATATGCGCTTGTAATGGAAATATTCGTTCTGATTGACAGTGTCTTCCATTTGAAAATGAAAGACAAAACATACCGCTAGTATGACTTTTCCATAACAATGCTAAATTGTTTTCTTAATATGATTACTATTGGTATGGCCATAACTGTCAAAGTGACTGTTATATAAGTATTGTTAGAGAAAAATTGTCTGAATTCCTCTTGGTCGGCGGCAATCAAGATAAGACGCCAATCTTTATTGATCAACGCTGCCACTTGCGATTCGCTGGTTACGTTCTCAACTTGTGCCTTCAGCTGAGCAAGAACGCGATTGGGAGAGCTGGAAGAGATCATTTTTTGGAGGAATGCGTTCGGAGATATGTATGGCATGGTGGCCAGGGAGATGACGGATTGAATTAGTGGGGCGGAAAGCTTTGTCCATATGGGAGTATCTTTGCTGAAGCATGAGAATGAATAGCTGGGGAGCGCGAATACAGAACCGATTAAAGCCCCGATAGTGGTTGCGTCGATGAGTGTGCTCGGTGTGCAGAGCGACGAAATGTTCGCTGAGGGTATTAGATTCCCTGCCGAAAACATTGATAACCCGCTGACGATTAAACCGAAAGCGCCGCCTATTCCGCCCCAAGTGGCTATATGATTAGCTGCGGTAAGCGGATGGAACTGCCATCCTTGCCACTTGCCTACCATATAAAGAACGAGAATGGTCGCGGCAGTGTTCACTATCCAGCTTGAGGCATAGGCATTACAAAGAAACCCAAAGAAATTGTCTAATATCGTGCGTTGAATCTCTTTACCGGTTGTATATGTAATATAAAAAGTTGTTGCAAAAAGAAACAATGTAACAATGAAAATAATGGCGATAAAGATATTTGATGTTTCATCGTTATTCTTTATTTTGGTATTGCTGTCAGTGACGACTGAGTGTTCTTCTGTGGATTGTTGTTGCGGTACCACTCTTTTCTTGCCTGCGGGAATGATTGAACGAATTTTTTCTGAAAAGAGTTTCAGCATATTTTGCCCCCCAGAGATGCAATCGGTGACGGAATGTGTTATCTGTTTCGTCTATTGGTAATTTTTGTATGAGTTTTTGTATGAGGAGAATGAGGCAAAGGGAAAAAATAACAGTGCAAACAGCGAATATAGCTATTCCCTTTACGATTATCTCGGGGACTTTAAATGCGTAGAGTGAAGATGAAGACAGAAGGATGGCGAAGGTAGCAATATTTATGATTCCGCAGGCGGACTCTATTCTTCTAAGCTTTATATTGGGGTCATCTTGATTTTTGGGATATTGTCTTATCTTTATTGAAATGAAGTAAATGGCAAAGACAATAATGAAAACTATGAAAAGAAGAGATTTAAACATATGCTAAAAAGTAATCCTTGAGAGCGATATCTGATTATTTTGTGTGTTTGAGGAGCGAAGACTTATTGGAAAAAATACTTAGTAAATCAATTATTATTGCATTGGCTTAGTGGTGTCTCCTTTCCCTCGTATTTCATTGTAGTATTCAATATTATATTTAATTGTAGTGTATGGAAAATGTTAAAAAGGATTATTTTATGGATAATCATTTTAGGAGAAAACTACATGAAAATATTGTAAAAACAAGAGTCTTGCAATCGGGATTCTGGAATGCAAAGGTTACGGCTTGGCGGTGCAAGCGGCATTGTATGTCCCGTAAATGTTGCACGATTCCAATTTTCGGCCGTTTTTTGGAATCGTGCTACATCGCACACCCCCGTAGTCATGGGAAAGTGCCGAAAAACCCAGTTCGGGGGTATGGAATACGTGGAAAAACCGCATTTCGGCAGGAGAAATGTCGCATGATTCGAAATTTGCCCCGAAAATCGGAATCGTGCAACAAAATTCGTCGTTCCCTTCCGTGGGTCCTGCTGCTCGCAACTGCACGAGTCGATTGGCAGGGGCGGGTCCGGCAACGTTCGCTGTGAAACGGCTAGGTGATTCAATCGATTCCGGCTATTCCTGTGAATCCGAACTGGTCTTGCATTGTTTCGCGGAGCGCAGTCAGATCCAAATCAGGGTATTCATCTGTCAGGTTTCTGAGAATCCGATGCAACCACCACCTAAGCAACGTTGAATCGCATTCGCCGGTTTGGTGCTTAACCTTCCATTGATAAAAAAGTAATAGTTGCTGTTGCTCCTTTTCGTCATACCCTTCGGGGACTGGGTAATGGTCTTGGGAAAAGTCGATGCTGGTGTTATCTGTTGTGGAGAGTATTTCTAGGGCTTCGGAGATATGCCCTCTTAGGCTTGGAACAAGGCAGATGAGAGCTTTTTGTTCTTCGGAATCAAGATCGCGGGGAATTCCTTGGAAACGATTGGTGATGTACGTTTTAAGCCAATTTTTCCATGCGATATCTATTTGTTCATCATTCTGCTGACGGCACCAATAGGGGAGAAACTTTGCAATTTCAGACAATGTAGAGAAACCACTGTTATAAAGTACTGTTTTCAGTACCGCATCATATGTGTTGCTCGTGTTGGATTGCATGTTCATGAAATTGAAGAGAACATCCCAGTAGTTATTTCGGAGTCCTTGATCCTTGTATTCGCAAAGATTTCTAGCCTCTGCGATTTGATCTTCGAGAAGATTGGACACATCTTCTTCGGAAAAACTACTGGTAATACGCGGAAAAGCGAGGAAAGCCGCCCATGTTTGATGTCGGGTGCTTTCATCATGGAAGAGAGGCATTATGCACTCTCTGGCAAATTTTTTATCAAGGATAAAGAACGTGGCTAGTTTTTGGGCGCACGCTATCTGTATTGGCCAGATGAGGTTATTGGGCTGGTTTAAGAGATTCTGTATTCTATCTTTTTCGTTGCTGGGAATTCCATTCCAATCGGTTGGCGAGGTATTTGTGTATCGGTATAACACTGTTTTAATCTGATACGTGATGATGAGAGCTGGCCATAGGTTACAGGCTACATAGTCAAATTGGTTAATGTTTGGCTTCTCTGTATGAAAAGCCTGGCCATATTTTGGAATCAAAGAATCTATGAAATGCTGGGCTGTCTGGAAAAATGATTCTGCGTTTTCTGATTCAATTCGACTGATTTGCTCTGTGACAAAGAAAATCGGTGAATAAAGATTAGCCTCGTTCCAATCGAAAGCGCATACGCGTTGTGTGATGTTGCAAACATCATTCTTGAAGTCTGCGCTTCGAATCTCGTTGGTAATAAACAGAACAATCTGCGCTCTTTCATATTCAGTGGTGTTTGGATCGGCTAGGATGGCGTCCCAAAGGCCGCGGGTATCCTGCGGATGCTCTGAACAATATTCGCCGATGAGTCTGCATCCAGCTTCAAAAGAGAATGAGTCAAAGGCATCGGCGTCCTTAGGCAAAGACAAAATTTTGGAAATCGCTTTACTGGGAGATTGTTTGACTAATGAGGCGAATTCCTCTAGAGAGATTCGTCCTTTTACTGAATGATAAATCTTGAGCGGAACGTCTGAGTCCGGGTCTGGAACAAAGCCAAAATCTTTTTCATAGAGTGATTGCAGCTGCTGTATTTCATGCCAATTCGGGTCGGCTGCAGACAGCCAGCAGACCCGATTAAATAACTCATACAAGCGTATGAGCCGTTGTCTTTCGTCTTTGTCTGTGGTTTTGGCTCTATTCGGAATATCTTCAGGGCTATACGGAGGCTGCAGTTCTTCTAGAAGTGACGCTTTCTGTGCTGCTGAAACATGTTCTATAACAGCCTTGAAGAGCTGCCGAACCTCATGTTCGCAAAATCTGCCAAAAAGAAGATTCTGCTTCAGCAACCACTCAAGCTTTTCATCAGGAGCTGCTTCGCTGATTTCCTGTTCATGGATGGCAAGACGCCGCAAAACGATTTGATCACTGTGGATCCAGCGATTGGCGAGTTCGTTTTTCTCATTGTGCTGCTCTCCAAATACGCGAAGTGTATCGATAATGAGATGTAGATCGCCTCGTGTATTTCCACAAGCTTCAATTTCAGGTATCCGAATGCGAATGAACGCGTTCCAATGTTCGTGATTCGAATCCGAATAATATTCTGAAAGCAAATTCATTGCCTGATTTATTGAATTTTCGATGATCCTTTCGAAGGACGGCGAGTGCTCGCATCTTGAGGCGAGGTCATCGATGATTCCTTGTCCAAAGCTTGACGGAATGTTCCAACTAACGTTGACATCGGGCTTCTCGCCGGAAGAAAAAGGAACCGGATCTGGCTCATAGAATTTTGAGCTTCGATCAAACTCCAAAAATGGGCGCAATGCGGCTTCCCAAACAATATTGGAAGCGCGGAATTGGTCTTCGAAGCCGCACAATAAAGAATCATGCGGCATATACGGCATTGTTTTATCTTTTATGGATGTTGAGAGGAATGCTTGCAGCGCTTTCTTCGGCGTTCCATCGTTGCTAGGTTGAATTGCGGATGTTGAAAATGACTGGAAAGCATAATCGGACAGTCTCTGCTGGCATAGCTTGATGTACTGCAGGGTTATACTCTCGCTATTGAAGTTTATGTTGCAGATTCGTGTAATCCAGTTGAGGAGTTGCCGCTGTTGGGGTGTTTGAGGCTCTGTGCCATCGAACAGCGTTGAATATCGTTTTTGCTCGTAGAGCCAATTAATCCATATTGGTTCTTTTGCGGTTTGAATAAAAGTGTCTAAGCCCGACGGTGTGGAGAGTTCGCTAAGGAGACTATCTGTGTCATGCTGTGTTTGCGGAATACCCGCTTCAACAAGTTCTTTTGTTTTTCGAATGTAATCCGGAACTGACTGCGTTTCGTGTTCGGCCCAAGCGTTAAGAGCATCGATTAGTGCTTGGTGACTCCCGTTCTGAACGGGATACTCAATGGTCTGGAACTGTAGATGTTCGAAATTGGCCAAGGTGGTTTCATAATGGTCTTTCGGCTCTTCGTTGTCATGACCGAGGAAAATGAAATGTTTAGGTCCATTGGAATGCAGACCGAGAGACAGATATCTGATGACAGGATCGTTGACACTGTAGCCAATGAATAAAACGGTGTAGTTGGCGAACACTTCAGTGAGGAAACGCGTTGCCCAACCGTCAGTGAAGTAGGCTTTTCCAAAGTCTCTATCATCAAGCACCATATTTTTGCTGGGTCTAAGTATGGAACCATGAAGATGAACTAATCCTTTGAAATCACGTCCGAGAGGGAGAGCCGGTGCGAAGTATTGTTCGCCATAATCAAGGCCTTGTTCATCCGCCGCTTCTGCAAGAAGATTGTCGTAGTTCGTAGTGATGATTCGTGGTGTTTTGCAGGCTGTGGCTAACGCCATGACAGCCGCATGTTCGCTGTTGGCGGCGGGCTGTTTCTCTTGAAAAATCTTTTTTGTTATTTCATGGGTGTTGAAATGATCGTCGGAAAGCCGGCCTATGAAATAGTCCAGTCGGTCAGCGTCCTTTTTGGCAGGGGACAAGTGGCCGCTCTGCCCAGCTAGTTCGGCAGCGAGTCCGAAAAAACCTGGAAGTCCGGAAGGAACAGATACTCCAGCGCCTACAAAAAGGACCAAACGGTCCCTTTTAAGCTGCCTTTCCAATTCTTCGGGAATATTCACAGATTCGGTAACATACATATATTCACTCGGGTCTAGATGTTTGTTATTTGCTTTTTAGTTGTGCCCTTTAAAGAATAGATAATGCCCAATATCAAAAAGATTTACTCAGACAACCATACCGACGACCGGTGCGTCGTGGGCCAAGGCGGGCCAGCAAAAGAGCACGGGAAAGACAGCAGCCGCCTGCTCAGAATGTTGCGCTGTATTCTGCCAAAGGCACAGAACTCAAGCAAGGTTAGGACTGAGGATAGCAGAGCTTGCATTGAATTCTGACAATGCTTTTCTTTCCGGGAGTTTGTGCTTGCGTCGGGGGCATGCGCACCGTGCAGCGGGCGCAGGGCCTGCCCATCGCGATCGTGGAGGAGATCGCCTACGAGAACGGCTGGATCACGCGTGAGCAGCTCATGGAGTCCGCGGAACGCTACGGCAAGAGCCCCTATGGCCAGCATTTGAAGGGCCTCGCCGACGGCGAGGTCATGCTCGTGCCGAATCAGAAGAACTGACGTGATGAGGCGTCTTCAAAGCGCCTCATCACGTCAGTTCTTCTTACCAGTATGCCCTAGCCCCGTTGTCCCAGATATCCGTTTTCCCATATTCAAGTGCGGTAATGATGTCTTGATTCAACTTGCTACGTAGGTCATCACAGATTTTCGTTTGGAATAGTGGAATGAAGCACATGTCCCATATGAGTTTATGGCTATCCGGATCAGGGCAAAACAATATTGCTGTGGCCTGAACCGCTTGGAGAAATTGCTTCGTCTGGGATTTGTACTCCATCAGTAGGGCGTAAACGTCCTTGCTGATATCCAGTAAAATCCTGGTGAGCAGATCACTTGAGATGGAGTCTCCATCAGTGTATCGTTTTTGGCTTTCCTCATCATCGTTTTCCTGCCGTGATTTGCGTGCTGCG
>ERZ809074.2739-NODE-2739-length-18359-cov-37.450339_pt1 | contig 18359 bp, 15 predicted proteins | sample MGYA00520795_ERZ809074 | MGnify/ENA primary metagenome ERZ809074 (study PRJEB31570, sample SAMEA3212989) | Homo sapiens | biome: human-gut; feature: human gut; material: fecal | place: Sweden | collected 2011 ...
GCAAGGATACTGCATCGAAGACACGAAGCAACTTTCATTGTTCTAAGGACAGAACTATCTCTTTCGATTCTTTATATATTGCCCATGCCTGATGGCATGGGAAGAGAATTCGCGTATCTGTCTTCACATGCAACTAATCGCTATTTTATCCCGAATTGGGGTATATTCTGTCATTTTGTTGTGTGCCTTAAAACAATTCAAAATACCGATTAAATGTTCTCAAATTACGTGTTATAACGCCTTGTTGACAATTTCCGACAATGTTTTCTTAGATTAATTTGGAGATTTCAATGAAATATATTAATTTTGTTGTCAAATACAGTCAACAATTGCTTGAATATGAAATTTACAGAGAAAATCAAGTCGCTTCGTGAAGCTGCCGGACTGACCCAACGACAATTATCTGCATCGCTCGGGATTGATGTAGCTTTATACAATCGCTTTGAAAAAGGTGAGCGTTTAATGAAGCGTGAATTGGTGTGCAAACTGGCAGAGATATATGGGTGTAATCCCAATGACCTTATTAAGTACTGGTTAGCAGACAAGGTTTATTCCATACTCAATGACGAGGACACAGCAGGTCAGGTTATAGCAATGGTGGCAGAAGATATGCCAGAGTATTCTAAAAGTTGTTCTAGTACAGTTTAGGTTATGAACACAAAAGACTCTTTGATACAGCTTGTTGATAGATTTCAGCAACTAAAAACTGATGGGGGCTTGAATAAGTCTTCAGAAGCAACTATGCGTGCTTGGATAGACGAATTGTTGGCTATATTTGGATGGGATGTACAAAACACCCATCAGGTTCTTACTGAACATACATTAGGGAAAGATGAGCGTCAACGCCTCCATGATATAGGCTCTACCAATACACGTCCTGATTATACTTTAGTCAATGGCAATGTAGCATTGGCATTCGTTGATGCGAAAAGCCTTGATGTGGATATAAAGAATGATAAAAGTGTAGCATTTCAAATACGCTCATACGGATGGTCTGTTGGAGCGCAGTATTCTATTGTCACAAACTTTGACACGCTGGCTATATATGACTGTCAGTGTATGCCTCGTGTAGATGATGATGCAAATGTCGCAAGACTTCGTTTCTACGACAGTACCGAATACGTTGACAATTACGAAATTCTACACATGTTCTTACTCCGTGAGAACATCATTACGAAAAAACTAGAATACTCTCATAGCGAGCAGGAATCTCTTGATTATAACTTTTCTAGATTTCTTGGAGAAATCAGAATAAAACTGGCAGAGTCTATAATCCGTAATAATAGATATGAGGATTTGGATTTAGTAAGTTCCTTCGTTCAGACTATAATCAATAGAATACTTTTTATCCGAGTCTGTGAATCAAAAGGCTTGGAGAAAGAGGGATTACTTCAGGATTACATGAACGATGACTTTTGGACTCGCTTCAAGAACAGTTCATATTTTGAGTTTTATGAACACTATGATGGCCCTATGTTCAATAGAATCAACCCTCTACAATCACTGGTGGTTGACAACGACACATTAGGCGATTTCGTATCAAAGCTTTATTACCCTTCTCCGTATCGATTTGATGTTATACCTGTCAAGACATTAAGCGACATCTATGATTTGTTCTTAGGCTACCGATTGGTGTTGAATAATGGTGTAGTATCAGACCAATTAAAAGAGGAGTTTAAGAAAAGTAATGGCGCAGTGACCACTCCAGAAATGCTAGTACATAAGGTTATTGAATGTACCATGCCTACAGATGTTATTGACTCTATGTCAATAACAGAATTGTTGAATCTGAAAATTGCAGACATTGCTTGCGGAAGTGGTGTGTTCTTGGTTGGAGCATATGATTTTCTTGCATCCCAAGTTATAAAAAAGATTACAGAAGGACAAGTGTTTGATAATAGGTTAGCTATTATCAAAGACCATCCAATGCTCACTATTGAAGGACGCAGAGCCATTATTAACAGCTGTATCTATGGTGTAGACATCAACCCAGAAGCTGTAGATGTTGCAAAAATGTCATTATCACTAAAGATGATAGATGACTATAATTCTCTTGTCTTCGAGGATGTTGGTTTGCTGGGCTCACAAATTCTGCATGGAGTCGGAAACAATATCAAGTGTGGCAACTCATTGGTAGGTTCGGATATTGAGCAAAAGTATCCTGCACTCAGTGAGAATTTTATAGAGTTACAAGCAACAAACTCTTTTGATTGGCGAAACTCTTATCCTGAGGTATTTGCCAATGGGGGCTTTGACATAATTCTTGGTAATCCGCCGTATGTAGAGGTGAAGAACTACAATGTGTCTTTGCCACACATGGCAATGTATATCAAAGACACATTTGTCTCAAGTAGAAATGGCAAAATAGACCTTGCAATCCCATTCATAGAACAAGGAATGAGACTGCTTAACGAGACAGGCAGATTGGGGTACATCATACAGAAACGTTTTTTCAAGACTGACTACGGAAAGGGTATCAGAAAACTTCTAACTGATAATAAAACGCTTCACAGTATCTATGACTTTGAGGAGACAGACCTCTTTAAAGGACGTATCACTTATGTGGCAATAATGGTATGCGATTCCAACAAAGACAACAATGCACAAGTGAAGTATGAGAGTTCTGCAACAGACCATGTGGAGTATATGCCATGTGATGTGTTGGCTGCCACACCTTGGAACTTTGAGAACGTACGACTAAATGCAATCCGTAATCATCTGACTAACAGCATTGGCACCCTGGCAGATGTATGTAATGTAAAGGTCGGTCTCCAAGTATTATGGAACAACGCTTTTCAGATAATTGCCGATTCAGTTGCAGATGGACTTATCTATGGTCATTCCGCAATAGACGAAAATATCTGTGTAGAACTGGATGCTTGTAAGCCTTTAATTTGCAACGAACATTTTGCACCTTTGACAAAACGGGATTATACAACATACGCTCTATTCCCTTATGAGGTGTCTGACAATGGTGATGTTAGGGAATTATCAATGTCTGATATGGCAGCAACATACCCAAGGGCTACCGAATATCTGAACCGCCACAAGAATCAGATACTCGATGCTGTGGAATCTTTGCCACAGAAGAATGGCAATTATAATATGAATGACCACTGGCATTTGTTTACAAGAGCTAACAACCATGGTGCTGTCTATCAAAAGATTGTAGTGCCTATGACTGCGCAATATCCTCAGGCTGCGGTAATCACGGATACTCATGTGTATTGCGACAACGCAAATATGTTCTTTATCCAAGTTCCAAACGGAACAGAAGACCAGCTCTACGCCTTGTCTGCAATCATCAGCTCTACGATTTTCAATACATTGGCTCGTTCGATAGCAAACCCTCAACAAGGAGGATATTTCAAGTTCAACAAGCAGTTCCTTAACCCTGTTCCTGTTCCGAAAGATGCTTTCTTGAATGAAACTGCGGACATCAAACAGTTGGCAATAATTGCAAGACGCATTGAGACGTTGAACCAACAGATAAAGGACTGCAACGGAATGCGTATTGGCGGACTTGTTAACTCTCTGAACAGTTCATGGACCCAGCTTGACTCACTCTGTGATAGATTGTACAATATCACAGACGAGGAGCGACAGGAACTGTATGCAGTAGTACGTAACGACAGAAATCCTTATGGACAAGATAACTAATCAGATAATACAGAGATATACAGACAATGAGCTTAGACTAAATCAGCTCGTTGTCAACGCATTTGCTCGCCATCATAACTTGACGGTGAGCGATGGATTGTTGGCTCAATACTGCTTGCCATCAGACAGCGAGCTGTCAGAAGATGTGAAGTTGTTGGCAGATAATTGTGGTATTGAGGATGTAATCAATATATTTGAACTCGCAATACCACAAGAGGAGAAGACGGCCAATGGTGCCGTATATACACCTCAATATATTAGGGATTTTATTGTGGACAATATAATCAAGTCTACTAAGAAGTCTCTGAGTGAATGCTTGTGTGCTGACATTTCATGTGGCTGCGGAGCTTTCCTTTTTACGCTTGCGGAATATATACACGCTGCAAGTGGAATGGCGTTTGTGGACATTTATCATCACTTGTATGGAGTTGACATAAGCGCAATAAGTATTGGACGTGCCAAAATATTGTTGGCTCTCAATGCTTTGCTGCATGGGGAATGTGTTGCGGATAAAGATTTCAACCTTTATTGTGCAGACTCTCTTCTTTTCGATTTCAAGGCTATGCCTGGAATCAGAGAAAATAAGGGAATAGATATTATTGTAGGCAATCCTCCCTATGTAAGGTCTAAGAATATTGAGGAATCTGCGAAAGCCAATCTTGCGAAATGGAACACTTCAAATTGTGGTAATGCCGATTTGTACATTCCATTCTTTGAGATAGGTCTCTGTCTTCTTTCCGAGGAAGGGCATCTTGGCTATATAACAGTAAACACATTCTTCAAGGCAGTCAATGCCAGAGCGTTGAGACGCTACTTTGCAGACAACCATACAAACATACGCATTCTCAATTTCGGTCAGGAGCTTGTTTTCAAGAAGAAACTGGCTTACACCTGTATTGTGTTTGCAAGTAACGAGCGTTCTGAGAACATATCTTATGCAAAAGTTTCTTCTAAGGATATTATCAATAACGCGAAACTGAAAAGTAATGATATTCTCTACTCGTCACTAGACCATCATAAGGGATGGCATCTAAATGATTCTACAGTCTTGGAGAATATTGCAAAGATTGAGAGCACAGGCAAGTCTTTGGGTGACTCTTTTGTTATCAAGAACGGTCTGGCAACATTGGCTAATGACATATTTATTTTCAAAGCAGAAAAATCTGACAGTCAGTATTATTATATAAGTCGTGATGGCAAGAACTATCGTATAGAAAAGGATATATGCCGAGATATTATCAAACCAAATATTCTCAAATCAGAGGATGAGTTGGAGTCAAAGAAAGAATTGATTATATATCCATACGATAGTAATACTTCTGTATATAGCGAGACATATATGCAGGAGCACTTCCCCTGTGCCTATTCATATTTGGCAAGTTACAAAGAAACTCTTGATATGCGTGACAAAGGTCAAGGTGATTATCCTGCATGGTATGCCTTTGGTAGAACTCAGGCAATCAACGATCATGGTATAAGAATGTATTTCCCATATATGTCAGACAAACCACATTTCGTTATTTCTGAGCAACAGGACTTATTGATGTATTGTGGTTATGCTATATTTTGTGATGATGTTCGTGAGCTTAAAGTTATGAAGAGACTTTTGGAGTCTGATGTGTTTGACTATTACATAAAAAATTCCAGCAAGCCTTATTCTGCAAATTACTATGCGTATGCCAAGAACTACGTCAAAAACTTTGGCATATATCCAATGTCTAAGGAGCAAAAGAATACACTTTTAGGCTTACGGTCAAAAGAAGAAATCAATAGATATGTGGCTGATTTATATCAGCTTAGTATTGTATGAATTGTATTTGAGGAGAAGAACGATGAAACGAATAGTATTATCATTGTTGTTGTGTAGCGTGGCTTTATTGTCACTCGCACAAAAGAAGTTGTATTACTGTGAGGTGAAGGGTATAGAAAAGGAATTAACCTCTGGACTCAAGATTGTCTTTGACTTCGGTGAAAAGGCATCGTATAACATGTGGGGTGACCTAAGTAGTAAATTGAAATTTGTTGACGAGGATGGTGCTGAGATAAAATTTAACAGCATGGTCGATGCTGCCAATTATATGGTAGACCGTGGATGGATTTTTAAGCAAGCGTATTCATCCTCATATGGAGGTAAGCCTGTTATCCATTGGATTTTTTGCAAGACGGCTGAATCTCCAGAACTAGCAAAAGAAGGAATAGTCACAAAAGAGGAATATAAAAAGACTCATTAGGATACTTGTTGAAACATCATGTAATACATCATAATGAGTTAAGATGTGTTCTGATGACGAGAGCCCTATGCCGAGTCATAGAAAATGTAAAAAAAACACTAAGGTCATCCCATACAATTTAGAGAATATGATTTACATTGTATCAAAAAGGAAAAAACTTGATAGCATAAAGAAACAATACCCCAATGCTATAATCTGCGATGTAACAAGTACATCGCCAAATTCTCTCGTCAAACTTAGCCCATTCTATCCTCATATGAACATTCCCATACCATTCTCACCAAATTACACTGGTGCATCTGTTGAAGGTATTTGGCAAGGACTTAAAGTGTTTGTTGGTGAAGATATTGATATTAATTCATTCACCAACACATCCATGAAGAATATTAAAAGAACATGTAAAACTCGTGGCAAGGTGTTGGGGCATAGAAAAGGAATACATGGAATTGAGATATTAGACTACAAATCTGCCAAGTTATATATTTACATTCCTTCATATAAGTGGGTGTTAGATAATGTAGTTAATGATTTGATTAGTAAAATGCGTGAAGCCCATAAGACAAAAGATTTGGTTCTGTTAGATCACAACACATGTCAAGATGTTCTTGATGACTCAAAACCTCTATCTCATGCTTATCTAATTAAAGCATATATTTTGGGATTATATCCATATAATACAGAAAATCAACAATTATCATTTTTTGACGATGAAACGTTCTAACTGGTTGAGTTTTGACAGAACACTAAAACAATATGGAGTAGAACGGTTGTATCATTTTACAGACCGAGCAAACCTGCCTTCGATCATAAAAAATCGAGGTTTACTCTCATGGGGTGATTGTGAAGAAAAAGGAATTGAAATAGCAGTCCCTGGTGGTGATAGTTCGTCGCGCATGTATGATAAAATGGACAACCTACATCATTATGTGCGATTAAGTTTTACAAATCAACATCCTATGATGTTTGTTGCTAAGCGCGAAGGTAGAATCAAAACCCCAGTTGTTTTAGAAATTGAAAAGAGTATTATCTTTGATGATACTACACTCTTCTCTAACATGAATGCTGTTAAAAGAGAAGCGTCCATCGGTGGTTCCTTGTCAGATTTTCGTAAAATTCATTTTGATGCGGTAACGTGCAGAACCCACTTCGATTTATCTTCTGAAGAACAAAAATATTTTCAAGCAGAGATACTTGTGAAGAATTTTCTGCCTCTTGAATATATATCTAATATAGCATCATTCAACATTCCATTGCCATCTGATATTGAGATAAAAAAATATTATGGCAGGCACAACTATGTGTATGATAGAGAAGCCGTAGAATTGCTTTCTGACTGCTTATGGAAATTAAGTCACACAACATATTTGCAAGGAGTTAATCTCTCTGATATGATATTTGAGATGTTTGATAGTAATAACTCTCTACAAATACATATCCGTGGAGTTATAGATAACAAAGGCACTTTCCACTTGGTAGTATCACAAGGTGAAACTTGTGGAATGTGTTCTATTGCTTTAGAACATTTTATAAATTTGTTGACTCCATTAGGAATGTTTGATGATGGCATGAAACATAAACTATCTATTTTAATCAATCAATAATATGGACGTATTAAGTTTATCAAAAATCAGAGTACAAGTCTTGCAGCAGGTTTTTCCTTCTGGTGAAGAACCTATAGATATTGTATTCTGCATGATTGGAGACAATCTTACAATGTCTCCAATTGAAGTTAATGGAGATTTCTCTCCATCAAAGAAGCGTGATATGCGCATAAAAGTGCTGAAAACGGAGGATATCCACCCACCCAAAACGGGGATATCCGTTCACTTTTCTGGCTCTTTAGTCTAATCTGATAAGGTTGGCGAATGAAAGGAGCGGTTATGCAGATTTCCTTTACAGTGCGCAGATAATTACCAAACAGATCTTTGTAAGTCACTCCACCCTGTTTTTTCTTATGGATATAGTCTTGGCTACAAGAGGTTTTAAGGATGTTATCGACGTTTTTGAAACCTTTCTCGGACTTAATACGGCGTAGCTCGGTGCGTTTGATCTCATCCTCAGAGACGGCCAGGTCTTTGAGTTTCCCTACCTCTGTCACCTTCAGGACGATTTGTATCAGACCTTTGTTGGTGAGGGTGCGGTCGAGAATGCCATAGACGGTGATGACATTGCCATTCTCAAAGTCGTCACGGAGATTCAAGGGCATGGAGAGGGTGAGCTCGTCGCTGGTGCTTTCATCAACAAGCCTATCCGTAGCGGTATGGTAGTACTGGTTGATGTAGGTGCCTTTGAAGTAGATGCCTCGAAGACGCACGACCTTCTGATTCACCTGACCGGTGGCCAAGTGATTGCGAAGGAAGCCGATAATCTCTGAGGGCTTGAAGAAATTGGCAGTGGTGGGTATGATGGGTTGCTCGGGCAGGGCGTTATTGGTTTTCGTTCAACATGGGCAAAGGGACGGCTATCCGATGGAAGTTCCAAAGGTGGCGGTCGTCTTTCTTGAGAAAATCCTCCAAGGGTTTGTCCTTGAAAGGGTTTTCCTCCTCCCCTTCTATTGGGTAGATAATGACACAAGGGATGTGGACATCGGGCTGGGTGGGGAATATCCATTTATCACGGCTAAAGCCACTCAGCTGTCTAACTATATAGGTGTCAATACTTCCTTGGTTGAAGCGTGGAATATACTTGGTGTCCAATACAACCTGCGGTGAATAGCACACGAAGTCGGGATAGCCGGTGTGGCCTCGTACCTGATAGTGTATCAAGTTTCCGTATGCCTCTCGTAACAGTCCCAACACATAGTGCTCATAGAGCATGGCCATATCAATCCAAAAGACGGGGCACTCCTCTTCCTCGGCAGTGGTGATATTAGTGATGTTGTAGTCATACCGATGGAGTATCATCTGTGCGAGCTTGATAGCATCGTCGTATTCTTTGAATATCTTATGATGTTTAATGGCTTTCACCTCCCATACTTCTATCTGGTCATTGACATTGGCAAAGGCTGATAGGCATTCATGGACGGTGTGCTGCAGGGGGAGCAAACTGGGAGAAAGAGCGGCGACTTGCAATATCTGCTGGGAGAACAGCAGGGCTTTCTTTATCAGTCGGTTCTCAACGGTGTCCTCCGAATACTCCTGGTATTGGCAGAAGACCTTATCGTATCGTTTCTTCTGAATGTTGATGCGTTCATTGCGGAAGATGGCAATACGGCCTTTGACCTTTTTGAGGTTGTCCTCTCGTTGGACATAGTCTTTTTTCAGTCCTCGCTTGACGATTTCCTTCACGATGGAGAGGAAATGGGCCACAATGAGGGGACTGAGCACGCTCTTTAGCTCGGGGGCTTTGATGCGTGGCTACTCCATATCAACGGCATAGATTTTTGAGAACTCTTTAGCCTCGATGCCACTGTTGAAGCAGACGCTGAACATCTTCAGGAAGTCGATTCGGTCACAACCATACTTGGTGGTTACGACAAGGGGCATGGTTTTCTCTTCGTCGAACCATTGCGCTCCAATGACGTAGGAGGCGTAATAGCCGGACTCGGTGATGACGGGCTCGTCAGAGTCGATTTCATCTTCTGCCCTCATGGTATTGCGCCACTGCCACTGAAAGAACCATCTGTCCAGACCTTTGCTTTGGTCTGGAAGACGCATTCCTTCACCCCAATAGGCTTGTTGGGCAAAGGAATCGTATGGTATCTTTTCGTGTTCGCGCATTACTGGTCAGCTTGATGGTTACATTCAGCGTTCATCCATTTCTCAAAATAGGCTTTATCGCCTTTGACGGACTTCAAAATACCGTCTTTCTGGTATTCCTTTATCAAGGGAACGACCTCGTACTTCATCTTGAATTTCAAGGTCTCCATGTCCTTGGCCATGAAATAGCTATGACCAACCATCAAATCTTCTAACTCAAAGTCAGCGGCTTTATGGCTGGCAATGAAGGATTGCTTGTCCTCGGCAGATGTGCCGTTGATTTCAGTGAATAACGCCAAGGATGCATCCTTTACATCATCGGCAATGGCATTCGCCTCGCACCAATTCTTTATTACATCGGCACTGGGTTCAAGCGTTACAAAGGCGAAGCGTCGTCTTACCGCATAGTCGATAGAGCCTGTAGAACGGTCTGTGGTATTCATCGTACCGATGATATACAGATTGGAGGGCACAGTGAAGTCATCCTTTGAATAAGGGAGTTTTAAGCTGATGGTGTGATTGCCTTCACCTGTTCGTTTGTCAGCTTCCAGCAAGGTGATAAGTTCACCGAAGATTTTGGAAACATTGCCACGGTTTATCTCATCTATAATGAGAACGAAGGGCTTGTTTGACACTTGCTTCTCCAGCTGATACTCTTTCTTCACAGCGTTGATGAATGCTTGGGCATAGTGCTGCCAGTTGTTTTCCACACCTTCACCAATGGCTTGCATCTTGACCTTTTCAATGTTGAGCGGTGAGGGTGAATACTCATCTCCCTTTTCGGACTTCGAGAGTACACTTCGGATGCTTATCGTGTCGTTGCCTTCTTTCCACCATACCAACAAAGCTGATTTGCCGGTCAACGAAGGTATGGTCTTACGATTGGCATAGCCTTTGACCGACTGCAAGTACTTGTCGATGCACTTGATGATGTCTGAATCGTCGTTGGTTTGGGCTTTCTCACAGATGGACTTGAAGATGCCGTTCTCCACTTTGTATTCCACACCTTCACCTTTTACCTCGGGCTTGAGTCCTTCCACAAAGTCTTCATAGTCCATGGATTGATGGAAGGTGCAAAAGGCGATTTGACCTTCTTCACGCAAACGCTCATATTCAGCCATCACCTTGTCATGGTTGGCAAAGTCATTAAAGTCTTTGTTACACATACGGACAGCAATCGATGCGGTGGCGTATGTCTTACCTGTTCCTGGTGCGCCTTGAAGAATGATATTCTTCTTGTGACGTAGCAACTTATATAGTGGTTCTATTGTTTCCATAGCTTGTATCTTTCCTCCTTCGGTTTTTTGTTTGTTCTTGAAAATGTCTTTGTACATTCGGAATATGGGGCCTTTCAGGTAGGACAACATGGTTTGGAAGTCCACCCATTTGATTTGGCCATTATCTATATCGATGGTACGAGCCAACAGATAACAGGAGTTGTGCTCTAAATGATGGAGATCGTCTTCGCTTCCTTCAATCCAATCGAATCCGCTTGCTTTCAATAGGGTTGTCGGATAGGTGTCCTTGATTTTGAAATAGGCATCTACGTAGGGTTGCATATAACCTACCGGGGTCTTACCATTGGCAAAGGGCACATGTTGGGTGTTGAAACCTAATCCATAACCGATTTGCTTTCCACGCAGGAAAATGTGGTACTGAATTTCTGTGCCACCTCCTTCGTTAATAGCCCAATCCCTACTGTCATCATTATATTTGAAAAGAATGCCTCGTCGGGATGCACGGCGTAATAAGGCTAAATTTTTTCGAGTATCACGAAAGGTATTAACGAACTCGCCTAATGCATTATTGGTGGTGTTAATAAACGAACCAAGGTCAGCGCAAGGCACGGTTAATTCTTCCATTGCTTGCACTAACTCAGGGCGCAACTTCCACTCGAAATAGTTGTTCCCAAGTTCTTTGCCCATCATGGCGATAATCCAAGAACAGTCTCCTTCGTTATTGGGGCGCTTTACAACCATATCGAGTTGTTTGCAAAGTGCTTGGCCTAAATGGGTATTGTGGGAGTTGTACTTCTGAGGGGCAGATACGGTCTCATTGTCGTACTTTTCTGCTAAAGTGCGGCAGGTGGACTTGTGGTCAGGCTCATTGTAGAACTTGACCAACATGTCGATGCGGTCGGGAGTCATTAGCTTGCCGTCACGCAGAAAGGTTTTCCACATGTCCACCGTAATGCCGGTGTTGCATGTGAAATAGCCTTCATCATCGATATAGATAAATATTTCCTTCATTGCATTCAAATTTGCTATAGATTCCTATTAATAACAGATGACTGCTGCTTGTTTAGAACAGCACTGCAAATATACCATTATTTTTCTAAAGTTATTCCTTGTGAGCTGATTTTTTACAAAAATAGGTATTTTCAGCCTCAATTTATCTGCTAATTCAGTAATGAGAGGACATGTACACGCAAGAAGGACGTTGAAGGGTTTAGTTGCGGATTTGAGGTAGTATAAAAACTCATTTTAATCTACTCTTTTCTCTTCACCCAAACCTTGTGGCTGCCGCTGCCCGTCGAATCTATCGGCGAGGTTCGGTCGGCGGTGATTTCCTTCAACTCCAGGGAGGCGGCGGTGCGGCTCAGATTGTTGATGCAGGCATAATCAGAGAGGGTAATGAGACCATTGGTTTCTATCACCTCCAGGGCACGGGCGATGCGTTCTTCCCTGGAATAGAGCTGCTTGCGAATCACCTTCACGCCACCCATGTCTCGCTCCAGGTCGCGATCGGTTTTATGCTTCACACTCTTGAGAAATTCAGGAGACGCCTTGAAGTTGATGTCCTTCACGCCCACCTTGCGATACGTCATCTTATCATCTTCACTCTGCATTTCCGTAGGCTTATCGTCCTCGAAACCGAGGGAGAGCGAGAAGGTGCCGATGCCTTCCAGGTTCACATTGTAGCCCATGGAGAGCATTTCTACCAGCATATCAGCCACATCCAGCAATACTGCCTCCGTAGTACTTTCCGAAATACCACGATGGTAGCTCTGCATCCTCTTGATGAACTCTTTCCTGGATAGTGTCCGATTGGTCACTATCTTGGGATAAACTCTGCGATTGCCCTCATTACGCATGTCAGTTAACTCTTGCAACTTGTACTTTGCCATACCGATTCCTTTCTTATTAAGATTGTTATCACTCCATATTGAAACAGCCATCACGGTCAAGAGTAATGATGATTGCTCCTCATCATAATAGTACTCATACCTAAGGATAAAAGTATTTATCCCTCGACAAAAGTTCTATTCAACGTCATTGAACGGACATTCGAAGACGTTGAATGCATGTTCAGTGACGCTGAACGCACGTTCAACATCGCCAAACGGAACTTTCTGATAGGCAAAAGTACATTTTTTCCTAATAATAACCAAGAATTTTCCCAAGATAATCTATCTCAACGGGTGCGACCTTCGCGACAAGGTGTGGCACGACCTTCAGCCAAACGGTTTCAAGGAGCCCCGCTTGTTCAATGCTCATGCCGAGCGTATCAACGCAACAGGCAGACCGCCGATGAGAGCAGTCTGCCTGTCTAATTCTATTGATCTAAATGATTGATTGTCTAAAAAAAGTCACTTGGATTATAGCGGCGAAGTGAGGATGAACTCGCGCAGGACATAGTAGCAGAGGATACCAGCGATGTAGCCGACGAAGGCTATCCAGGTGATCTTCTTCATGTACCACACGAAGGTGATCTTCTCCAGTCCCATGACAACCACACCGGCAGCAGAACCAATGATGAGCATGGAGCCACCGACTCCAGCGCAGTAGGCAAGCAACTGCCAGAAGATGCCATCGACGGCAAAGTCGCCAGCCTCAGCCACGGGATACATACCCATACAGCCGGCCACGAGAGGCACGTTATCGACGATAGAGGAGAGCACACCGATGACACCCGTGACGAGGAAGTGGTCGCCATTGAAGGCCACGTTGAGTCCCTCGCCGAGCTGGGTCAGCACACCAATCGTCTCCAGGCAAGCCACGGCCATGAGGATGCCGAGGAAGAAGAGAATCGTACTCATATCGACACGGGAGAGCAGGCGCGTCACACGCTTCTGCAGGCCCTCGCGGTTCTTGGCGCGATGGAGATTGCGGTAGAAGACCTCCGTCACCGTCCACAACGTGCCGAGCACCAAGAGAATGCCGACAAACGGCGGAAGATGGGTGATGCTCTTGAAGACGGGAACGAAAAGCAGACCGCCTACACCAACCCAGAACACGACCTTGCGCTGAGCCTCAGAGAAGTCGCTCTCGTTTTCCTCGCCCTCGCCATTGTCCTTGACGGGCACCAGCTCGCCCTTGAGATGATACTGAAGGATGAATGCAGGGATAATCATGGAGACAAGGCTGGGGAGGAGGATCTCGCTGATCACGCCAGCGGCAGTGATAAGACCCTTGTTCCACAACATGATGGTCGTCACGTCGCCAATCGGCGAGAACGCGCCACCAGAGTTGGCGGCAATGATGACCAACGAGGCGTAGATGATACGGTCGTTCTTGTCGGCGACAAGCTTGCGGAGGATCATGACCATGACAATACTGGTGGTCAAGTTGTCAAGAACCGCAGAGAGGATGAACGTCAGGAAAGCAATACGCCACAGGAGCTTACGCTTGCTGCGCGTGTTCATGACGCCCTTCACCCAGTCGAAGCCGCCGTTCTGATCGACCACCTCGACGATAGTCATGGCTCCCATCAGGAAGAACAGAGTCGTAGAGGTACTACCGAGGTGGCGCTCGATGATACTGCTGATGAAGTTGGCAAGGCCTTCATGGCTCACCGTGCCGTTCGAAAGCACCTCCGCCACCTCATGGGAGATGGTGGGATCGAACATAAACAGTGTCCAACAGACCACAAACATCAGCAAAGCCACAGCGGCCTTGTTCACTTTCGTCACGCTCTCAAGAGCTATGCACGCATAACCCAGGACGAAGACGATGATAATCGCAATAGTTAGTGTTGACATGATTATTTTTGATAATTGATTTTCTGCTGCTTCACGGTCATTGATTGATGGGTGCAAATTTACTAAGATATTTCTCACTTACCAAATTTTATACGAAGTTTATTCAGAAAAAATTAGGTACTTAGCCGACTTTGTCGTACATTTGCAGTATGAATCAATCACGGGATATGGAAAAGAAGCATTATGACGTGGTCTGTGCCGTAGTGCGCAGGGGCAACGATTACCTTTGTATGCAGCGACTCAGAAAGGGTCCTGACTATGTGTCGGAGCATTGGGAGTTTCCTGGGGGCAAGGTGAAAACGGATGAGAGCCGTGAGCAGGCCCTCCTCCGGGAGATCCGCGAGGAGATGGACTGGGAGATCTATGTCGGCCGGCAGATAGGACAGGTGGAACAGGAGTATCCCGACTTCACCATCACCCTGACGGCATTCGACTGCATGGCCCGCGACTTCGACTTCAAACTGCTTGCACATATCGACTGCCGATGGCTTCCTCGCGAGCAACTGACCACACTGGAGTGGACCGAGGCCGACCGCCTGCTCATCCAGCAGCTGCCAGAAGAACCGTGAATCCGATCGACTCTTCATCCATCAAACATCATCAACAACCCATGATTACTGTCAAGGTATCAAAAGAAATAGAATCCGTTTGTCCTCACTTTGTGGGGGCTTGCGTCGAGGCCCAGGTCCTGAACACGACTTTCTGTCAACCGCTATGGGACGAAATCAACGCCTTGGGCGAACAGTTTCGCAAGGATCTGACCACAGAGAGCCTGAAGCATCTGCCCAGCATCGAGGCCACGCGCCACATCTATCGTCTTTGTGGCAAGGACCCATCGCGCTATCGCCCTGCCTCAGAAGCGCTGATCCGGCGCATGCTGCAAGGAAAACAACTGTATCAGATAGACACGCTGGTGGATTTGATCAACCTTGCGTCTATCGCATACGGCTACTCCATTGGCGGATTCGACGCGGACAAGTTCCAGGGCGACACGCTCACACTGGGCATCGGGCGCGAGGGTGAACCGTACGAGGGAATCGGACGCGGCAGGATCAACATCCACGGACTACCGGTCTATCGTGACGAAGTGGGCGGCGTGGGTACTCCGACAAGCGACAACGAGCGCACAAAAATAGATCTCCATACCACCCACCTGGTCGTCCTCGTCAATGGCTATGACGGCAACGAACAGCGGGTGAGCGACAATGCGACGTTCATCCAGGGGCTCCTGCGCAAATACTGCGAAAGCGACGGAGGTAGCTTTTACCTGTATCGGTGACAATAGAATCGCTCAAGAAGAAAGAGGACGGGGAAAGAAAGTTGTTTTTTCATTATTATATATAACATACTGAAGTTTCGCAAGTGGTTCAAGAACGGGCTGAAGGCCCAAAAGCTCCTAGCCCAGGGCATCGCCCTGGGTATAATAGCAATCAGCAAGGCGCCCTGTAAGGGCAAAAGCCTTATATATTGCCTGGATTTTTAAAGCTTTTGCCCTTACAGGGCGACAGGTTTGCGTCCGTAATAACCCAGGGCGATGCCCTGGGCTAGGGGCTACTGCCCTTTCAGGGCGTGTGGAGCTTACATGCGAAAGTTGAGTAACATAGACTAAGGAGGAATTTTAGAGATATGAATCCAACGAAACTCAAAGAGATTTCGGAACTGGTCTCGCAGCTTAACGAGGCTTCCGACGCATACTACAACGGTCGGGGAGAGAAAATGACCGACTACGAATGGGACGCAGCCTTCGACCGACTGAAGCAGTTGGAGGCGGAGACAGGCGTGATCCTGCCGCAATCGCCCACCCATCGGGTCAGTGCAGACAACCTTGTAGGACAGAAGGAGAACCACGAGTTTCCTGCCTTGTCTCTCGCCAAGACGAAGAAGGTGGAGGACTTGGTCAAGTGGAGTGAAGGGAGACCCGTGTGGCTTTCATGGAAACTCGACGGACTGACGCTGGTCGTGACCTACGATGGTGGTCGTCTGACAAAGGTGGTGACACGCGGCAACGGCCACACGGGCACAAATATCACCCATTTGGCCAAGGCTATTGGCGGAATCCTGCCTTCCATCCCGTATCAAGGTCACCTCGTCGTGCGTGGAGAGGCCGTCATCAGCTACAAGGACTTTGAGCAATTCAACCTCGAAAGCGACGAGGAGTATGCCAACCCGCGCAACCTGGCGAGTGGCTCCATGACTCTCAAGGATGTCGAGGAGGTGAAGCTACGTCATATACGCTGGATTCCTTTCACCCTGGTCTATACAAAGGTGGAACTGCGCTCATGGGGTGCGCGTATGGATTGGCTCGAATCGCAGGGCTTCACAACGGTTGAGCGAGAACTGATAGTCGGTCCCAACCTCATCAACTTCCAAGAGGTCATCGACAGATGGACAGAACGTGTGACGGCAGGAGTGCAGCCACGAAAGGGCGTGACGCCTTTCCCCTACCCCGTCGATGGTCTGGTCATCGGCTATGATGACACCGACTATGCGGCTACAGGATCGGTGACGGGACACCACGCCACGCGTGCAGGCTACGCCTTCAAATGGCAGGACGAGAGCGCGGAGACACAACTGGACCATATCGAGTGGTCGTGTGCCGCCAGCACCATCTCGCCAGTGGCGGTCTTCCGACCTGTACTGCTTGAAGGGACGACGGTGAAGCGTGCCTCGCTGTGCAACATATCTGAATGTGAGCGACTCGGCATCGGCGACAAGGGATCACGATTGTCCGTCATCAAGGCCAACAAGATTATACCCAAAGTCATTCAGGTGGTGGAGGCCGTGGGGACTTTCGAGATTCCGAAGACTTGCCCTGTCTGTGGTGCGCCCACCGTGGTGAGGGAAAGTGAGGTGAGCGGCACGCGCACGCTACATTGTACGAATCCCGACTGCCCTGCCAAGCAACTCAAAAAGTTTGCGCGCTTCGTCTCAAAAGAGGGAGTGAACATCGATGGTCTGAGTGAGCAAACGCTTCAGAAGTTTATCAATCTTGGATGGGTGCGCGAGTATTCCGACCTGTTTCATATCAGCCAACACGCCATCGTCTTGCGCGACATGGAAGGCTTTGGCACAAAGAGTGTCACCAACCTGCTTGCAGCCACAGAAAAGGCGCGTCAGGTAGAGGCACGCCGACTCCTCTTTGCCCTCAACATCCCGTTGGTAGGCCAGGATGTCTGCACCCGTCTGCTCTCTGCCTATCCTCTGGAGGAACTCATCCAGACGGCACGCAACACGCAGGACGACACCGTCTTTGCTTCTATCTCGGGTATAGGACCGGAAAAGAGCGCATCGTTCGTCCGCTGGATGAAGGACTGCCGCCATGCGGAAATGCTTGACCACCTGCTTCCCGAATTGGAGATAACCCAGCCTGACAGCACACCGTCGGGGGCAAGGTGTCAGGGACTAACCTTCGTTGTCACGGGCGATGTGCATCATTACAAAAACCGCAACGAACTCAAGGCGTACATCCAAAGTCAAGGGGGCAAGGTGACGGGATCTGTTTCCAAATCTACTTCCTTCCTCATCAACAATGACGTGACAAGCACGTCGAGCAAGAATATCAAGGCGCAGCAACTCGGCATCCCCATCATTTCGGAAGATGAGTTTATCGAGAGATTTTCAGATCAGGAGTCATAGAAGCTAATATACAGAAGACTTCAAATCATTACATTTGAAGCCTTCGTCATATACCATTGTCGGTCAAGACTGTCTATATCACAAGCAGCCTTGGCCGCTTTTCCTGACTTCGTCAATGCGCCACCCAAATTAAAAATGGTCTTTTGATAGGTC
>ERZ809074.2746-NODE-2746-length-18332-cov-31.832522_pt1 | contig 18332 bp, 13 predicted proteins | sample MGYA00520795_ERZ809074 | MGnify/ENA primary metagenome ERZ809074 (study PRJEB31570, sample SAMEA3212989) | Homo sapiens | biome: human-gut; feature: human gut; material: fecal | place: Sweden | collected 2011 ...
GGGGAGGGGGCGGGGCGGGGACAAAAAAGAGGCCCCCGGAGGGGCCTCTCTTAGTGCTTGAGGAGTTTTTTGTGTTTATTGTGGATTACGGAGTAACCGTGTACAGGCTGCTGTACAGGTTCTTGTCGATAACGTACAGCTCAGCATACGGAGCGGAGCCGCGGCTGCCTTCCTTGAAGTACTCAACGTAGTCGCCATCAGTGAGGACGCTCGCGTCAGCCTTGGTGACAGTGCCGTCAGCGTTGACTGCGTAGATTGCCACATCAGTCAGGCCGATGACTTCGTTGGTCGTCAGGGTGATCGCAGTGGTGTCCTTGCTCACAGTGCCGAGCGCGACGAAACCGGAGATATCAGCAGTGCGCTTGTAAGCAGTTGCGTAAGCAACGCCGTTCTTATCCTTGCCGATTTCGAAGGTGTACATGCCAGCGCCCAGAGGCAGCGTGCTGGAGTCAGTCGTGCCGAGCGGGTTCGGAACGTTGACAACAACGGGTTCGCCCGCGACATAGACGGTCACGAGATCGTAGCCGTTCGCCCAGTTGAAGCGGCCCCAGTTGATGACCCAACCAGTGATGGAGTCACCAGCGAAGATTGCATTGCCGAGGTAGACAACGTCAGCATAGCCATCGCCGTCGATATGAACAACATCCATGTACTTCGCAGTCAGAGCGGGCAGTGCAGTGTAGCCAGTGTAGGAAGTCCATTCGCCGCCAATGCTCTTGACGATGAACTTGGTGGACTCGGACAGCTTGACCTCTGCAGTCGTAGTGTTACCACCCGCATAGATGTAAGCGAGCTTCGCAGTGTGCGTGTAGCTGCCATCCAGACGGCCATAACCCTCAGCAAAGTTGGGGTCAGTGGCAGTGGGACCATACGGGTTGTTGTTGGTGGTGGAGCCAGTCCAGTTCAGAACATAAGCGCCCTTGTCGTTGACAGTGTAGGTGTACAGAGCGTCAACGAGGTTGGTCTTGTTCATAGCAGCATAGATGCTGACTTCGTAAGCACCGGCCTTGGCAGCCTCATTGGTGTTGGGCTTGAAGTCTGCGAAGTCACCAGCCTGAGCAACGGTAACGTCCTCGAGCTTTTTGCCTTCGAGATCATACAGGTCAGCCTTGATGGTGAAAACGCCCTTGTCGGAATAAGCATAGATCTTATCCATGACGACGTAGGTGGAAGCAGTGGTGTTATCATCGCGGCCGATGACGTTGCCATAGGAATCGAAGTAGAACGTGAAGGTCTTGCCATAGTTAGCAAACTTCATAGCGTCGTTTTTGCCCATGACAAAGCGGCAAGCGGTCGGGTACTTGGTGCCGTCGACGGAAACAGACTCAGCGTAAGCCAGATCGGAAGCGCCGGTCAGCTTGCCAGTCTTGGAGTCAGCAGCAGCGATGCTAGCCACAACACCATCTCTCTCGTGATCGGCCAGGTTCTCAGTCTCGCTCTTCTTCAGAGAGAGAGTAACCAGAACCTTGGTGCCAACAGCGTAGTCGGTGGTAGCGATACCATTCTTTGCAACGAAGGGCTTCTCCGCATAGACCGGCTCGTTATCCTGCATATCAACCCAAACCTTCAGATCGGAGGTTTCGCCATTGATGTGGTTGTACTTGTTGGTCTTGTTGACCTTGGTGACTTCCGCGAGGAAGGTGTGGATCGTGGTGATGACCCAGCCGTCTTCGGTCTTGAAGACCTGCGTCAGGTCGCCCTGGCCGCCGAACTGAGCATTCCACCAGCTGCCGGTAACCTTCTGGCAGTCCTTGTTCTGATCATGAGACAGGACAACGTCACGGACGCCTTCATTGTTATAAGCATACTTGCGGCCGTCAACTGCGAAGTAGTTCAGAGCGGTATAAGCAACAGTGTCGCCCTTGACAGTCAGTTCGGAAGCCTTGGTGGTTTCCTCGGTCGTGCCAGTGGTGATGCCCTTGCGGTGGCCGTTCAGATGGATCTCCTTGCCGGAGGTTTCGGAGACCTTCATGTCGTTCTTCAGGATGTTGCACATGGTAACAGCAGTGGTGTAGCTGTTGACCGGCTTGTCCATGTAGAATGCGGCCCAGGAACCGTAGCTCCAGTTGTAGCCCGGACGACGGAAGTCGTCAGTAGCACGGGTGATGGAGATGCCCATCTTGCCGCCGAGAGTGTAGCCGGACTTGGCAACCTGCTCGTTGGAGATGAAAGAGTAGTTGTAGTACTTGCCGAGGGTCGTGTCATTAACGTAGTTGTTCTTGACCTTCTGGCCGTACTCAACGAGGTAAGCGGTCAGAGCGTTGTACAGGACCTGCGCAGCTTCGCCACGCTTGATGGGGGCGATAGCCTTCCAGCCCTTTTCGAGGCCAGCGGTCAGGCCGATCTCGTTCGCGCGGTTCAGGACGTTGATGTCCCAGCCGGTGCCGGTGTAGCCTTCCTTGGCGGTGTCGAAGTTCAGGGTGGTGAGCATCAGCTTCAGCCACTGCACGCCGGTCAGCTCACGCTTCGGAGCGTAGGTGGTGGCGGTCATGCCGTCAGCCAGGCCGGTGATGCGGCAGTAGTTGATGTAGGGCAGAGCCCAGCTGGTGTTGCAGTCGACGAACGGGTTCTGTGCGTTGCTGTACAGATCGGCGATGTCGGACTGGATCCGGCCGTTGGTAGCCGCGTTGTGGACGATGGCCACGATCTTGGCTGCCTGCGCACGGGTCAGGGTGCCGTCAGCCTTGAAGGTCTCATCTTCGAAACCGTCAAGGATCTTCAGGCTGGACAGGGCGTCGATAGCGTCGGCGTAGTTCTTGAACGCTTCGGCATCGGCATCCTTGTAGGTCTTTGCGCTGGCGACGGAGACGACGCCCATGATCATGACGACGGCCAGGACCAGCGCGAGAACCTTCTTCAGATTCTTCATTTGGATTTCCTCCTGTTTAAATTTTACACATCGGGGCGAGGCCCCCTGTGTAATTTGTATCTGCATTTTACAGCGCGCAAGGCCGGGAGTCAAGAGGGTGGCGGGGTTTGTAATTTGATTGTAACATTGGGGGGGTAACCTCTCCGCCCCAGTGTGCGCACTGGGGCACCTCCCCTTGACAAGGGGAGGCTTGGGATTCGCGGCACCAAAGGCTCCCCTTGTTAAGGGGAGGCTTTTTACTGGGGCTCCCCTTGTTAAGGGGAGCTGGCGCGAAGCGCCTGAGAGGTTAAACCCGCCGGGGCGTAACCTCTCCGTCACGCTTCGCCGAGCCACCTCCCCTGGAAGGGGAGGCTTTCCGCTGCGGCGGGATTCTATAAATATATTGTATCGTTTTCCTTTCCATGCGGCAAGTGGAATTGCGGATTTTATAGAAGTATGATAGAATGGAGAAAAACGGGTAAAGGAGCACGGGGATGGACGAGAAGCGGGATCGGGTTTATTGGAAATGGGGGCTGACGGCGCTGGCGGTGATCTGCATCAGCGTGGTGCTGGTGGTGATCTTTACGGACCTGCCGGGGTTCTTTGGCGTGCTGCGGGGGCTGGAGGCGATTTTGGAGCCGCTGATCCTCGGGGCGGTATTCGCGTTTCTGCTGAACCCGATCGTCCGGTTCGTCGACACGCGGCTCGGGCCGCTGCTGGGGGCGAAGACGAAGTGGAAGGCGCAGGCCGTGCGGAATGTGAGCCGGGGGGCGGGCGTGGTCACGGCGGTGATCGTGGCGGCGCTGATCTTATACGCGTTTTTCTCGATGCTGCTGCCGCAGCTGTATGAGAGCGTGGTCGGGATCGTGGACAACGCGGAGAATTACTACACGAGCATCGACCGCTGGGTCACGAACGTGCTGGAGGACAACCCGGAAATTCAGGGCTACGTGGACTCGGCGCTGGGCAAGATCTATGAATTCATCAACAACTGGATCACGACGACCTTTCTGCAGGACGTGCAGAAGCTGCTGGCGACGGTGACGACGTCGGTGGTGGCGGTCGTGAAAAGTCTGATGAACGTTCTCATCGGGCTGGTCGCGTCGGTGTACATCCTGTGGTCGAAGGAGACGTTTCAGGCGCAGGGGAAGAAGATCATCGTGGCCGCCTTCTCCCGCAAGGGCGCGGACCACATTTTCTACCTCGGGCGGAATATTTACCGGGTGTTCAACGGGTTCGTGATCGGCAAGATCGTCGATTCGGCGATCATCGGCGTGCTGTGCTACATCGGGATCCTGATCTTGAAGATGCCGTATCCGGCGCTGATCGCGACGGTCATCGGCGTGACGAACGTGATCCCGTTCTTCGGGCCGATCATCGGGCTGGTGCCGTGCGCGTTCCTCATTCTGCTGGTGAACCCGCTGCAGGCGTTTTATTTCGTGATCTTCATTCTGGTTCTGCAGCAGGTCGACGGGAACGTGATCGGGCCGAAGATCCTGGGGAACACGGTGGGCATCTCCGGGTTCTGGGTGCTGGCGTCGATCACGATCGCGGCGAGTCTGTTCGGGTTTACGGGGATGATCCTCGGGGTGCCGGTGTTCGCGATCCTCTATCTGCTGATCTCCGACTCCGTCAACGAAAAGCTCCGGAAAAAGTCGCTCACGACCGACACGCGGGCCTATCGCGACATCCAGACCGTCGACGAGCTGCCAAAGACGGAGGAAACTGGCGAAAAATAGGCCAAATTTTGGAGAACTTATGATGCAGGATACGCTGAATTCGTTTTTTTCACAATTAGAGCCGGCCCCGTGGCTGTGCTATGTGTTTCCGGTGCTGGCGCTGGGAATTTTGGTGCGGTGCGCGGTGAGTCTGCTGACGTTCCGGCAGGAGCCGGAGGTCTGGGCCTGGCTGACGACGCCGGACGGGACGCATATCCCGGTGACGCACTGGGAAAGTCTGGTCGGGCGCGGCGCGGGCTGCGACGTGCAGCTGGGGTACCCGACGATCTCGCGCACGCACGCGGTTTTGACGCGGTATGACGACGGGAGCTGGACGATCTCGGACGCGCAGTCGAAATCCGGCGTGTTCGTCAACGGGCGGCAGACCGCGCTGGCGGCGCTGCGGTTCGGCGACGTGATCACGATGGGCGGGGTCAACTTTACGCTCGTACCCATCACGAAGGAGCAGGAGCGCATCCAGGCCGGCACGCGCACGCGCGCGGGCCGCGCCGTGCGGCAGGCGCCGACGCTGCTGCTTTTGACGCTGTTTCAGCTGCTGGCGGCGCTGCAGCTGATCCTCGGCGGGTGCGACGCGGCGCTGGAGCTGACGGCGTTCGGCGGGCTGATCGGGCTGGAATGGGCGCTGTATCTCGGGCTGCGGATCTTCCGCAGGACGGGATTTGAGGCGGAGACGCTGGCGTTTTTCCTGTGCACGATGGGGCTGGCGGTGGTGTCGAGCTCCGCGCCGGAGAGTCTGGTCAAGGAGCTGCTGGCGGTTTGCGCGGGCGTGTGCGTGTTTCTGGCCGTTTGCTGGTCGCTGCGCGATCTGGAACGGGCGAAGGCCGTGCGGTATCTGGCCGCGGTGGCGGGCATGGGGCTGCTGGTGTTCAACCTGATCTTCGGCGTGGAGAAATACGGCGCGCGCAACTGGATCCAGCTGGGCGGGCTTTCGTTCCAGCCGTCGGAGTTCGTGAAGGTGTGCTTCATTTACGTCGGCGCGTCCACGCTTTCGCGGCTGATGGCGAAGCGGAACATCATTCTGTTTATCGCGTATTCCGCGGCGATCTGCGCTTGTCTGGCGCTGATGAAGGATTTCGGCACGGCCGTCATTTTCTTCGTGGCGTTCCTGGTCATCGCGTTTCTGCGCTCGGGCAATTTTGCGACCATCGCGCTGGCGCTGGCTGCGACGGGGTTCGCGGGGGTGCTGGTGCTGCGGTTTTTGCCGTATGCGCGGAACCGGTTTGAGGCGTGGGGGCACGTGTGGGATTATGCGCTCACGACCGGGTATTCGCAGACCCGCTCGATGATGTGCATCGCGTCCGGCGGGCTGTTCGGCCTCGGGCCGGGCAAGGGGTGGCTCAAATATGTCGCGGCGTCGGACACCGATCTGGTCTTCGCTTTCGTGTCGGAGGAGTGGGGGCTGATTTTGGCAATTTTGATGGTCGCGTGCATCGTGATCCTCGCGTGCTTTGTGGTGCGCTCGGCCCCGGCGGGGCGCAGCTGTTTTTATACGATCGGCGCGTGCGCCGCGGTGACGGTGATGGTCACGCAGACGATCCTCAATGTGTTCGGCATGGCGGATTTCCTGCCGTTGACCGGCGTGACGTTCCCGTTCGTGTCGAACGGCGGATCGAGTATGGTGTGCGTGTGGGGGCTGCTGGCCTTTATCAAGGCGGCGGATACCCGGCAGAATGCGTCGTTCGCTATCCGCCTGCCGCACGGCGCGCAGGAGCTTCCGCAGGAACAGGACGCAGAAGACGACATTCCGGACGAAGCCGAAGTGGGCGCCGATGCGGAAGACGAGAGCGTCTGGAGCCCTGACGGACGGAAGGAGGCGGGCCGATGAAAAAGGTATCGCGCCGCGCACTGTTCGCGCTGGCGCTGGCGATCGTGCTCGCCGCGGGGACGCTGGCGTTCTGCGTCAAATACGCGGTGAATGCGAACAAATGGGTGACGTTTTCCGGCAGCCCGCATGTCTATACCGGCACGAACCTCACAGGCGGGAAGATCTATGACCGCACGGGCGCGCGCATCCTCAACACGACGGACGGGCGTGTCTACAGCTCCGACGCCGCCGTCCGCGCGGCGACCGTCCACCTGCTCGGCGACCGCTACGGCTATATCAGCGCGCCGCTGCTGGGGAACTTCGCCGAGCAGATGATCGGCTACGACAAGATCACCGGCCTGAGCGAAGCCTCCAAGGGTACGGCCAGCGCCCGGCTCACCATCAGCGCCGACGTGCAGAAGGCCGCGCTGCAGGCCCTCGGCAGCTACCACGGCACGGTGGGCGTCTATAACTACAAAACCGGCGAGATCCTCTGCGCCGTGACCAGCCCGAGCTATGACCCGGACAATATCCCCGATATCGCGGGCGACGAGACCGGCGATTATGACGGCGTGTATCTCAACCGCTTCTTTGACGCGGCCTACACGCCCGGCTCCATCTTCAAGCTCGTCACGAGCGCCGCAGCGCTCGAAGCCGACGCCGCCTCCAAGGACCAGACCTATACCTGCACCGGCGAGACGATCATCGGCGGGCAGGAGATCATCTGCATGGGCGAGCACGGCACACTTTCGATGACGCAGGCGCTGGCGCACTCGTGCAATGTCTATTACGGCGAGCTTGCCGCCGCTCTCGGCAAGGACAAGCTGCAGGCCGCGGCCGACCGGCTGGGGCTCAACGGGACGCTCCGCTGCGACGGCTATACTGCCCGCTCGACCGTCGATCTGTCGGACGCGGACGAAGGCAGCGTCGCCTGGGCCGGGATCGGACAATATACCGACCAGGTCACCGCCCTGCAGTTTCTGCGCTTCATGGGCGTGATCGCGGGCGGCGGCGAGGCCGCCGAGCCCTATCTCATGCAGAAGATCTCCCGCGCAGGCCAGACCGTCTATGAGGCGAAGACCGAAACGACCGGGCAGCTGCTCTCTGCCGCGACGGCAACTACGCTCGGCGGCATGATGCGCAGCGCGGTCGTGAACCAGTACGGCGCGTGGCAGTTCGGCGCGCTGACGGTCTGCGCCAAGTCCGGCACGGCCGAACGGGAAAACGGCCCGGCCGACGCCATGTTCGCCGGCTTCGTGCAGGACGAAGCCTATCCGCTGGCCTTCGTGGTCTTCGCCGAACAGGGCGGCTCCGGCAGCCAGATCGCCGCCCCCATCGCCGCCAAAGTCCTCACCGCCTGCAAAACAATGCTCGATACGCCGAACCCAAACAGCTAAGAAGCTCTACACAGTGCCGAAACTGCCCCACCTCATCAGTCGCCTGCGGCGACAGCTTCCCCTCATAGGGGAAGCCATTGGAGTGCGCAGTTCCCAAGCCTCCCCTGGAAGGGGAGGTGGCTCGGCGAAGCCGAGACGGAGAGGTCGTGGCAAATTTGATGCAGCCTCTCAGTCAGCTTCGCTGACAGCTCCCCTGGGAGGGGAGCCTGGGGGACGCGTTTTCCGGGAGGCACTTACCATACAGAAGGAGGATCCACCATGACTGATTTCCACGCGCTGATCCACAGCTACCAGAACTGCACCTGCGGGCAGGCGCATACGTGCGCCATCCGGGATATCGAGATCGGCAGCGGTCTTGTCCGCAGCGTCGGCGATATTCTCCGGAAAAACGGCTTCGGCCCGCGCCTGCTGCTGGCGGCAGACGAGCAGACGCTCGCCGCGGCGGAGGGCATCGAGGCCTCGCTCGCCGGCTTTACCGTCGTGCGGCACATCTGGCCGACCATCCGCGTGGCGACGATGCAGGACGTGGAGAAGATCGAGAGTTATTTTGACCGGGTCGACGGCGTGCTGGCCGTCGGGACGGGCTCGGTCCACGACCCGTGCCGGCTTGCCTGCGCGCGGCACGACGTGCCGCTGTGCCTGTTCGCCACTGCTCCGTCGATGGACGGTTTTGCGTCCTACTCCGCGCCCATCGTGAACGGGAATTTCAAGATCACGTATCCCGCCAAATGTCCCGAGGTCATCATCGGCGACACGAAGATCCTGGCGGACGCCCCGGCGGCGCTCAAATCCGCGGGCTTCGGCGATATGATCTCCAAATACGTTGCGCTGATTGACTGGCAGGTATCGAATCTTCTGACCGGGGAATCCTATTGTGAGCGCGTCGCCACGCTCACGCGGCAGGCCGCCGACCAGATCTTTGCCATGGCCGGGCGCGTCACGAAGCGCGACGAAAAGACCGCGGCCGCGATCTTCGAATCGCTTCTTCTGACCGGCATCGCGATGAGCTTCACCAAGACCTCCCGCCCCGGCAGCGGCACGGAGCACATCATGGCCCATTTCTGGGAGTGCATGGAGCTGCTCGACGGCAAAACGCCCAACTACCACGGCGAGGACGTCGGCGTCACGACGCTGATGATCCTGCAGTACTATGAAAAGCTCGCGCAGCTGCCGCAGGTGACGGCCCATCCGGAGGTCTGCAACTGGGACGAGATCTACAGCATCTACGGCGCGCTCGCCCCGGACGTGCGCAAGCTCAATACCCCCGACACCATCACCGACGGCATCGACCCCCGCCGCATCGAAGCCTGCTGGCCCGAGATCCGGCAGATCGTGCGGTCCGTGCCGTCCTACGAGGCCTGTCTTGCCGCCATGCGGCAGGCGGGCTGCAAGACGACGATCCAGGAGGTCGGCAAGGATCCCGACTTCGTCCGCGTCAGCTTCCGCTTCCACCCCTACATGCGCCGCCGGCTCTCGCTCAAGCGCGTGAGCCACATGCTGGAGCTTCCCGCCGATCTTTTTTGAACCAATGATACAAGGAGCACCGAACGATGGACAATTACGATGAAAAACTGAACTACAGCTTTGAACCGGCCGACCCCGCGCCCGCCGAACCCGCGCAGCCGCTGCAGCAGGCCAAAGAGGAGATCCGCCGCAGCGGCAGGCATACCGGCCTCAAGATCGCGGCCCTGCTCACCGTCGTGGCGATCGTCGCCGCAGCCGGCGGATACGCGCTGAAGCAGGCGATCGCCGCGCTGGGAGAGAAAAACCTCGCCGGGCAGCAGACCAGCGTCGACGCCATGGCCGAGCAGACTGTCGAGCCGGAACCTGCCGCTGAGACCGCCGCGCAGCCCACGGACGACAAGGGCGCCTACCGCCTTGAGCGCCGGCCGCTGCCCGATACGCTCTCGTCCAACGACACGGGCAAGACGCTCACCCCGACGCAGGTCTACCAGATGAACGTCGGCGCGGTCTGCGGCATCGCCACGCAGGTGACCACCAACGTCTGGGGCCAGACCACGACCTCCGCATGCACCGGCAGCGGCTTCGTCCTGACGGAGGACGGCTACATCGTCACGAACAACCACGTCGTCGCGGACGCGAGCGAAGGCTCCATCGTCGTACAGCTCTATTCCGGGGAGGAATACCCCGCTGCGATCGTCGGCACGGACAGCATGAACGACGTCGCGCTGCTGAAGATCGAAGCCGAGGGCCTGCAGATCGTCACGATCGGCGATTCCGACCAGATCGAGGTCGGCGAGACCGTGGAGGCCATCGGCAACCCGCTGGGCGAGCTGACCTTCACGATGACCGCGGGCTACATCAGCGCGCTCGACCGCGAGATCACCCCCGACCGCACGCCCATCAACATGCTGCAGACCGACGTCGCCATCAACGCGGGCAACTCCGGCGGTCCGCTGTTCGATATGGACGGCAACGTCATCGGCATGACGACGGCCAAGGTCTCCGGCACGACGGAATCTGGCGTGTCCATCGAGGGGCTCGGCTTCGCCATCCCGATCAACGACGTCATGCGCGTGGTCTACGACCTGCAGCGCTACGGCCGGGTCCTGGGCCGCGCCTATCTCGGCGTGACGCTGCAGGATCTCGACAGTGAGGTCGCCGCGACCTACAACCTGCCCGCCGGTCCGCAGATCGTCACCGTGACCGAGGGCAGCTGCGCGGAGACCGCCGGGCTGCAGCCGCGCGACATCATCCTGCAGTTTGAAGACCGCGAGATCAGCTCCTTCACCGACCTGAGCGCGGCGCTGGCCAAACAGAAGGCCGGTGACACCGTCACCCTGAAGATCTACCGCGCCGGCGCGGAGCTGGAGATCACTCTCACGCTCGACGAACGCCCCGGCGAGAGCGAGATCGACGCGACCGAGCAGCAGGCGCAGGCCGAGCTGGAGGGCCAGACCGCCCCTGACACCGACATCCCCGACTTCGGCGGCTTCGAGGGCTACGGCTACGACTACGATATGGATTGACACAGATACAAAACGCGCCCCCGGACAAAGGTCCGGGGGCGCGTTCTGTTATTTGGAAATTTCTCAGAAGATCGCAACGACAGCACCGTTGTAGGTGTTCTCGATGTAGGTCTTCACAGCGTCGGACTGCAGGGCCTTGACCAGGGCCTGGATCTTGGCGCTGTTCTCCTCGCCTGCGCGGCAGGCAACGATGTTGGCGTAGGTCTGGGCCGCGTCGCCGGAGGCGTCTTCGATGGCCAGGGCGTCGGAGGCGTGGAGACCGGCCTGCAGGGCGTAGTTGCCGTTGATGACAGCGACGGTGCCCTCATTGGAGTTGGCCAGCTGTGCCGGGACGGTATCGGCCTGCAGGGCCTGCACGTCGTGGCCCTTGGCGTCGACGATGTCGAGCGTGGTCACGCCTTTTTCCGCGGAAGCGTCGGCGGGCAGCTCAATGAGGCCTTCCTGGGCCAGCAGGAGCAGGGCGCGGGTCTCGTTGGAATCGTCGGCCGGGATCAGGATGGTCGCGTCGGAGGCGATGGCGTCGACGGAGTCCACACCGTTGCCGTACAGGCCGAACGGCTCATAGTGGATCTTGCCAGCGGAGACGAGGTCAGTGCCGTTGGCAGCGTTAAAGCTGTTCAGGTACGGGGTGTGCTGGAAGTAGTTGGCGTCGAGCGAGCCGTCCGCCAGGGACTGGTTGGGCAGGACATAGTCGTCGTACACAACGATCTGCAGGTCGTAGCCCTCAGCGGCCAGGGTGTCCTTGACCTGCTCGAGGATCTCTGCGTGCGGGGTGGAGGAGGCGCCGACCTTCAGCACTTCCAGCTTGCCGTCGGTGGTCTCGGCAGCGGCGGTATCGGTGGTGACAGTAGTGTCAGCGGTCTCGCTCTTGGCTGCGCAGCCGACGAGGGCGGCAACGATCAGCAGAGCGGCAAGAACGATTGCAAGTACCTTTTTCATGATAATGACTCCTTTTTAAATGTAATATAAACTGGCTGTTTGGTTTTTCTTATCCGGACGACTTCGGTCACATTCGTCCGCAGCGCCAGTTGATACGCAGAAGATATTCAAAGATCTGTCTCATCGGCAGCTCCTTTCAGCGCGCGCGCTTATCCGTCCTGCGGAGGATGCGCGTGCCGACGATCTGGATGACCTGCACGATGATGACGATCAGGAACACGCAGACCCAGACGACGAGCTTCTGGCTTCTCTGGTGGCCGTAGATGATGGCGACCTGGCCGAGGCCGGTGCCGCCGAGTGTGGCGGCGAGGGCGGTATAGCTGAGGATCGTGACCGTGGAGATGATCGAGCCGGAGATGAGCGACGGCTTTGCCTCCGGCAGCAGCACATGCCAGATGATCTGCAGGTTCGTGCAGCCCATGGCCTGCGCGGCCTCGATGACGCCGGCCGGGACCTCTTTGAGCGAGGATTCGACCATGCGGGCCACATACGGCGCGGCGGCGATGATCAGCGTGACGATAACCGCGCCATTGCCGGTCGACGTGCCGAGCAGCAGTCTTGCCGCCGGGATCATGGCGACCATCAGGATGACCGCCGGGATCGAACGGAAGAAGTTCACGATAAAGCCAAGCACCGTATTGACGCCCTTGTTGGGGTGCAGCCCGTCCTTATCCGTGACCCAGAGCACCACGCCGAGCGGCAGGCCGATGACATAGGCGAACAGCGAGGTCAAAAACGTCATATAGACCGTCTGCCACACGCCGAGCTGGATGATGTGATTGTCCCACAGCTTCAGGAAAAATTCGGTTGCCATTTACCGTTCCTCCTTCCAGGTCAGGCCGCTGTTTTTCAGCCAGCTGATGACCTTTTCCGCGTCGTGCTCGTCGTTGGGCAGCTCAAAGATCATGTGGCCGTAGGCCGCGCCCTCGACGGATTTTGTGTCGGCGAACAGCACGTTGACCGGCACGCGGCACGCGAGGATCATCTCGGAGATGACCGGCTTCTGTGTATTTTCGCCGTTGAAGATGATGCGGACCTTGCGCCCGCCGGTCGTCGGCTCGAGCACCGGCCGCTCCTGCGGCAAGACCAGCTCCCGCGCGATATCGGACTTCGGGCTCGTGAAAACGTCCGCCACGCGGCCCTCTTCTGCGATGCAGCTCTTGTCGATGACCGCAACACGGTCACAGATCTGGTCGATGACCTTCATCTCGTGCGTGATGACGATGATGGTGACGCCGAGCGTCTTGTTGATCTCGCGCAGCAGCTCCAGGATCGAGCGCGTCGTGTTGGGGTCGAGCGCGCTGGTCGCCTCGTCGCAGAGCAGATACCGAGGACTGGTCGCCAGGGCTCTGGCGATCGCCACGCGCTGCTTCTGGCCGCCGGAGAGCTGCGAGGGGTAGCTTGCAGCCTTGTCGGAAAGGCCGACGACCCGCAGCAGCTCCTCCGCCCGCTTCTTCGCTTCCGCCTTCGGCGTGCCGGAGATCTCCAGCGGGAAGCAGATGTTGCGCAGGACCGTCCGCTGTTCGAGCAGGTTGAAGCCCTGGAAGATCATGCCGATCTGCCGCCGGACCTGCAGCAGCTCCTTCTGGCTGAGCGTCATGATGTTCTGCCCGTCCACCAGCACCTCGCCGGAGGTCGGCCGCTCAAGCAGGTTGATGCAGCGCACCAGCGTCGATTTGCCCGCGCCGGACAGGCCGATGATGCCGAAAATTTCGCCGTCCGCGATCGTGAGATTCACATCCTTCAGCGCTTCTACGCTGCCGGAGGCCGAGGAATAGATTTTGCCGAGATGTTTCAGCTCGATCATGGGTGATCCCCTTCCAATGTTTTTTCTGCACAAATAAAAAGAGCCGGGAAACTCACATCGTTTCTCAGCCCCGATCCCGGCAGCCATGCTGCCAATCTGGAATTTTATGAAACAAAGCGAGCCGAATTTTGCGTATGCGAAAACATGCACATGCTGCGCATGCACATCGGCATCATCATAGCGGTCGTAAACAGCTGCTTCATCGCGTGTCGGCTCCTTTCCTGATTTCTGGGGCCATTATATCTGCCCGGTCAGAAAATGTCAATGGGTGATTCGGTGAAAAAATGTTGCCGCTTCGCCGTATTTTTTGTGCAGACAGAGCAAACCGGCTCCCGCGCGGGCGGGAGCCGGTTTCCGAAACGCTCATTTCATAAACTTTTTTACCATCCGCAGCTTCTTTTCCGAGTACGGGTGGTAGCGCAGCGGCAGGTCGAGCCAGGTCGCTTTTTTGACGATCGAGCGCGCGTGGGTGAAGGTCTCAAAGCTCTTTTTGCCGTGGTAGCTGCCCATGCCGCTGTGGCCGACGCCGCCGAAGGGCATGTGCGTCGTGGCCAGATGGATGATCGTGTCGTTGATGCAGCCGCCGCCAAACGAGCAGCTGCCCAGCACCTGCCGCTCTGCGGCCCGGTCGGAGGTGAACAGATACAGCGCCAGCGGCTTTTCCCGGCCGCGGATGAAGTCGATGGCCTCCTGCAGCCGGTCAAAGGTCAGCATGGGCAGGATCGGCCCGAAGATCTCCTCCTGCATCACAGGGCTGTCCGGCAAGACGCCGTCCAGCAGCGTGGGCGCGACGAAGCGCGTTTTTTCATCAAAGGTGCCGCCAATGCACGCGTTTTGCCCCTCCAGCAGCTTCGTCACGCGGGCAAAGTGCTTTTCGGATACGATCACAGGCATCTCATCCATCCGGCCGTCCGGGAAGAACGCCTGCAGCGCCGCCCGGTATTCGCGCACGAAGGCGTCCTTGACCGACGTGTCGATCAGCAGATAATCCGGCTCCACGCACGTCTGCCCGGCGTTCAGGACCTTGCCGAAGGCGATGCGCCGCGCGGCGAGCTTCAGATCGGCCGTTTTGTCGACGATGACGGGGCTCTTGCCGCCAAGCTCCAGCGTGACGGGGGTCAGGTGCTTCGCCGCGGCCTCCATCACGACCTTACCGACGGCGACGCTGCCGGTAAAGAAGATCGTGTCGAACCGCTGGGCGAGCAGCGCGCTGTTCTCCGCGCGGCCGCCCTCGACGGCGGCGATGTAGCGCGCGTCAAAGGTCTCGCGGATGAGCTTCGCGATCGCTGCGCTCGTGGCCGGGGCGTAGGCCGAGGGCTTGACGACGGCGCAGTTGCCGCCGGAGATCGCGCCGACCAGCGGCGACAGGCACAGCTGCACGGGGTAATTCCACGGCGAGATGATCAGCGCCACGCCGTAGGGCTCGGGCGAAACGAAGCTCTTTGCCGGGAACTGTGCCAGCGGTGTCGGCACCGCCCGCTCGCGCATCCAGCCCTTCAGGTGCTTCAGATGGAAGCGCAGCTCCTCGAGCACCATGCCGGTCTCGCACATGTAGACCTCCATCGGCGCCTTGCGGAAGTCCTGCATCATCGCCTGCTCGAGCAGCTGCTCGTTGTCCCGCAGGGCCTGCTGCAGCTTTTTGAGCTGCGTGAGGCGGAAGGCATATGGGCGCGTCGCGCCGGTATCAAAATACGCCCGCTGCGCGCGGACAAGCTCCTGAATGTCCATGGTATCTCCTGTTCCAAAACCGCCGGAAGCGGCGCTTCCGGCGGTTTTTATGCGTTATTTGCCGAAGCTCAGCAGCTTCTGATAGGCCGCTTCCCACTGCGGCGTATGATGCGGCTCGTAGGTTTCGACCGACTCGGAGCGGCGCACGACGGCGCGCAGCTCGTCCACATCCCGGATATCGCCCAGCGCCATGGCCTGCGCGAGCAGGTTGCCGATGGCCGCGCCCTCGACCGGGCCGGTGATGACAGGGCGGCCGGTCGCGTCCGCGGCGAACTGGTTGAGCAGCTTGTTGTTGCAGCCGCCGCCGACGATGTTGAGCGTGTCGATGCGCGCGCCCTTGATCCCCTCCAGCCGCTCGAGTGCCCAGCGGTACTTGAGCGCAAGGGATTCATAGATGCAGCGGGCGATCTGCCCGACGGTCTCGGGGACCGGCTGGCCGGTCCGGCGGGCGAAGGCACGGATCTTCTCCGGCATCTGGCCGCCAGCGTAGAAGGTGCTGTCGTCCGTGTCGATGATCGTGCGGAAGGGCTCGGCCCGCTTCGCTTCCTCGACGATGTCGTTCCAGCTGAGCTTCTGCCCGGCCTTCTGCCAGTCTCTCCGGCACTCCTGGATGAGCCACAGGCCCATGATATTGCTGAGCGGCCGGAATCCGCCCTGGATCGTGCCCTCGTTCGAGAAATTCGCGTCGCGCACGGCGTCCGTCAAAATCGGCTTATCCGTCTCCACGCCGAACAGCGACCATGTGCCCGACGAGCAGAACGCGAAGCTGCCCGTGCCGGGGATGGCGGCCACGGCCGAGGCCGTGTCGTGCGTGCCGACGGCGGCGAAGCGCGCCTGATTGATGCCCAGCTCCTCCGCCAGCTCCGGGCGGAGACGGCCGCGCAGCGACCCTGCGCGGTCGATGGGCAGGAAGATCTTTTTGGGCAGGCCCAGCGCCTCGATAGTCTGCCAGTCCCAGTCCTTCGTGGTGGGGTTATAGAGCATGGAGGTGGTGGTCTCGGTGTATTCGGACTTTTTCTCGCCCGTCAGGAAAAAGCCCAGCAGGTCCGGCATGAACAGCAGCGTCTGCGCGTTCGCGAGCGCCGGATCATCCTGCAGCTTGCGGCGGTAGAGCTGATAGACGGTGTTGAAATTCATCGTCGCAATGCCCGTGCGGGCAAAGAGTGTCGGGAAGTCGACCGTCTTCCACACGGCCTCCATATCCGCGTCGACCGCGTAGCGGTACGACCGGGGATTGGACAGCAGCTGGTCGTTTTTGTCGAGCAGACCATAGTCGACGCCCCAGGTATCGATGCCGAAGCAGTCAAGCTCGCCGACATTTGCGTTTTTGAACGCCAAAAAGCCCTGCTTCAGCTGGTTGTAGAGGTACGGCAGGTCCCAGTAGAACACGCCGTTCATCTCGATGTAGTTGTTTTCAAACCGGTGCAGCTCGCGCATGGTGATCTTTTCGCCGTCGAACTGCCCCAAAATCGCGCGGCCGTTGCTCGCGCCGAGGTCGAACGCCAACAGGTTTCTCATGGTGTCATGCCCCTTTCGTCTTGGCTCAGCAGATGGCGGAGCCGGTCTTTTCGTGCCCGATCAGCTTCCACGTCGCGTCGATCAGGTTGGAGAACATCGGGTTTTCCATCGCCTTGATGACAAACGACTGGCGCGGGGAGTTGATATCCTCGCCAGAGACCTGGAACAGGCCGTTTTCGTCGCAGAGGCGGCGGAGTCTGGTCAGCTGCTCCGGCGTGTTGCGGGTCGGCATATAGGTGACGGCGCGGATGCCGCAGCTTTTGATGCAGGCGATCACGTCGTCCAGATACTCGTCCTCAAACTTCTGCGCCTTCTTGTCGCCCGTGACGGAGGCCGTCACGTCGCCAAGATAGGCGTAGCACAAAAGCGCGTCAATATCCTTGCACAGCTTGGCCACATCGCGCACGTTCGGGCATTCGTCAGTCGCGTCGATGTAGATCTTCGGCACGAACGCGGATTTCAGAATGCCAAGCAGGTCGTACTCGTAGAACGGGTATGCCGTGTCGAGCAGCTGGGTCTTCTGCTTTTCACTAAGGCTCAGGCCGATGGAGGCGAGATAATCTGCCATCGGCTGGCCCTTCCCGGCCTTTTGGGTCATTTTCTTCGCCAGGGCGTACATCAGATGCCGCTCGGTCACGCCGCCGTCTTCCTTCGCCTCACTCAGCGGGAGCACGTCGCGGTCGTAGTCCAGCGCGATGCCGGGCAGCAGCGCGTTGATCTTTCCGACCATTGCGCGGTTCCGGCGGCCTCTGGCCGCGCGGTAGGGCGCGAACCAGGCGTTCAGCATTTCAATTTTGTCGTGCGGGACGGACTGGATGGTCATGTAGCTGACGCCCACCTGATCGGGGTTGTTGGTGCGCCGGCCCTGCAGCGCCGTGCCGTCCATCGACACGCGGCACTCCATCCCGACGGTCACGGGCATGCCGACCAGCTCCGCCGCCGCGAGGAATTCCCGCGCGCCGGAGATGGAATCGTGGTCGATGATGCCCGCCGTGCACAGCCCCTCCATCCGCGCGGCATAGACCGCGGCGGTGGGAGAATACGGCGAAAACGAATAGGTCGTATGGATATGGTTGTTGATATACTGCGGCACCATGGGCGGGAATTCGGTCGTCTTCAGAACCTCCCTGAGGTTCGCGAGCCGCTCCTCCCGCGCAGGCGCGTTCAGCTTTTCCAGAATGGCAATATCGATCATAAACGCTCCCCCGTCATATGCAAAATGTTCCCCTGACCTCTCCCGCAAAAAGGTCAAGCCCCAACAAATTTCTTCCGCACCTTCCATTGACAGCAGACATCCAAACGCAGCTGCCCACAGATCTGGTGCCCCGTATCAGGCGGCGCGTACCAAGACGCCCGTAAGGTGACCACCGAGTGGAACGACGCCTAAAACATTGGGTCTCACCTGAATTCGGAGGCAGAATGCACCAAACGCGTCCAAGCACTCTTTTCTCCCCTATCTTTTCCGGCAAGACGGAAAAGATAGGGCCGCCGGAGGCGCGTCAGAAACGACCACGACGGAACGAGCCGCCGCAAGCGACGTCTCTTTTCCTCTGTGCTCGTTT
>ERZ809074.2747-NODE-2747-length-18329-cov-30.546459_pt1 | contig 18329 bp, 8 predicted proteins | sample MGYA00520795_ERZ809074 | MGnify/ENA primary metagenome ERZ809074 (study PRJEB31570, sample SAMEA3212989) | Homo sapiens | biome: human-gut; feature: human gut; material: fecal | place: Sweden | collected 2011 ...
TGCCGGTCAGCGACCTGCCGGTATCCGCTGGTACAGGCGCGTTTCTGGACGAGGGGAACTTTGAAATGGTCAGCTTCCCGGAGAGCAGCATCCCGGATGGTGCAGAGTTCGGGGTTCGGGTGTCCGGTGACAGTATGGAACCGGTTTATCACGACGGTCAGATCGTGTGGGTACAGCAATGTGAAACACTCCGTACCGGCGAAGTTGGTGTCATGATCTACGATGGGCAAGGCTACATTAAGGCATACGCCGAACAGGAACCGGATGATCCGGAAGCATATCTCAGCAGTGACGGCGTGCGGCGGATGCAGCCGGTTATGGTGTCTTACAACAAGGCATATGCACCGAAGCCAGCTTCACCGGAACTGGAGTTCCGAATCGTAGGCCGAGTTCTATAAGTCCTGTTTATTGGACAGTATTTGTGATATGATACTATCATCAAAAGTTTACCCTGCTTTTTTTGATAGGAGTGAAAGGACATTGAATACGCACGCACGATTGGATGAATTACTGCATGAGAGAAACATGACATTATACCAGCTATGCCAAAGCGGAAACATTCCCTATACGACGCTTCGCGTCTCTCGCTGCAGGGGCAGCCAGCTTTCTGTAGATACCATTGAGCAAATTTGCAGGGTGCTTGGAATCTCAATGGCGGAGTTTTTTACTCCAAGCAACCAAGTCCGTACACATTGATAGCTATCGTGTATCTCTGTAGTCCAAATGGCATTTCCACAAAACTGCTTACTCTGCCAAGCCGTATTTGACTTTGACGCGGTCGAGCTTTTCGAGCATGGGTTCGGCAATCAACCACAGGAAGAAAAACGTGGCAATGGCGCGCACCAGATCGACCGGAAGACCGGTGACGTAGTAGCTCAAGATGATTTTCCAGTTGATCGTATTCGACCACATGAGGGCGGATGCGGGATTCATAATGCCGCCATACACGATGGTCGAGCAGATCACGCCGAAGATACAAAGGCTCAGCCGCCCGCGCCGCAGAACGCCCTTGCGGTACAAGACACCTGCCAGCCAGCCGATGATACCCATTGCGAACATCTGCCACGGCGTCCACGGGCCTTGCGAGAACAGCATGTTGGAGACAAGCATGGTCATGGCTCCGACCAGGAAGCCCGTTTCGCCGCCAAAGGCCACGCCCGCGAGAATCGTCATGGCAACGACCGGCTTGAACTCCGGCAGCATGAAGAACGCGGCGCGTCCCGCCACATTCAGCGCAATGAGCACGGCAATCAAAACCAGCTCCCGCGCCTGCGGCTTTCTGCCCTCGAAAATCAGGAAGAACGGCAACATACATTCCAGCAAAATGAGCAGCGAAATGAAGTAATATTTTCGCCCTGCGAAGTAGTACACGCCGACAAACAGCGTCAGAGGAATCAAAAGCAGGATGAGCAGCGTGGCAGTCACGGTGCGCTTTTTCAGCTTGCGCTTTTCCACGGGTGTCTGGATGAGATAATCCGGTCGGTCGGCCTTGCGGCCAATGGACAGTGCAAACACAAGAAGTGCAGCAAGCAAAATGCCGTAGAGCTTGAGCTGCCCGCCTGCCAGCGCCGTCATGCCGTTCGCGTCGATGAGCTTTGTGAGGTCTGTCACGCCGATAGCCTGCACGATCAGCACAAGCGACGCAATACCGGACACGGCGGCAAGAAGCTTCCGCCAGACCGGGAGCTTTTTCACCGTCCGCATCTCTTTCTCCGGCGCGGGCGGGATGCGCTGATATTCCGGCAGCGCCGGTTCCGGCTCAAGCACGCCGCCGCAGGCCATAATCACATCCTCTGGCGTGACCGCTGCGGGCAGGATGTCGCGGGCAATGCGATTTGCCGCCGTCGTGTAGAAACTATTGCCGGAGAAGAACGTTCTCGGTTCGGCCTCCGTGACGATGTTTCCGTCAAAAAACAGGGCGCAGCGGTCGGCGTATTTCGCGCAGAACTCGATGTCGTGGCTGACCATCAAAATCGCCACGCCGGACGCTTGCAGCGTCCGGAGAATCTGCCCGAAAACCTGCTTGAACTCCGCGTCCAAGCCCTTTGTCGGTTCGTCAAGGAGCAGAACATCAGGGTTCAGGAGCAGGATTTTCGCCAGCGCCGCGCGCTGCTGTTCGCCGCCGGAAAGGTCATACGGATGGCGGTCGAGCAGTTCGGTCAATTTGCAGAGGGAAACGACTTGTGCAAGGCGCTCGGTTTTGCGTTCAGATTTTGGTAAAATCTCCAATAAATCTTCGCGCACCGTGGATTTCACAAAGAGCGCCTGCGGGTTCTGGGGCAGCATCCCGACGCTGCCAGTGATGGCAAGCTCGCCGCGATAGGCTTTTTTCAGGTTTGCCAGCAGCTTGAGCGTGGTGGTCTTGCCCGTGCCGTTGCCGCCGAGCAGGGTCAGAAATTCGCCCTTGTGCAGCTCCAAGGACAAGCCTTTGACCACGTCGGGCAGGTCTTTGTCGTATTTGAACCAGAGTTCCCGCGCCGAGACGACGGTTTCGCCGTTCGGCGTGTTTTTCTTTTCTTCCGGAACAGATTGCAGCTCATGCGTTTTTACATAGTCCAGCAGCCAGTTCCGGCCGTCGCAGACGGAAATCGGGCAGGATGCTTTGGAATCCGACGCTGCCCAGATGCGCATAGCGGCGGGCATGGCGAGGAACATCGCGTTGCCACTGGATTTTAATTCCGCGCCCACTTCGGCGGGTGTACCGGTGCAAAGGAGCTTGCCGTCGTCCATGACCGCCACGCGCGACGCAAATGAAAACGCTTCTTCCAGACGGTGTTCCGTCAGGATGATCGTCGTGCCAAGCTCCCGATTGATCTTGCCGAGGGTGGCAAGAAAATCGGACGCCGCAATCGGGTCGAGCTGGCTCGTCGGCTCGTCCAGAATCAGCACCTTTGGCTGCAAGACCATAACGGAAGCGAGATTCAAGAGCTGCGTTTGCCCACCGGACAGCTCTGTGACCGGCTTATAAAACCATTCCTGAATCCCGAAAAACGATGCCATTTCCGCAACGCGGCGGCGAATCGTCGGCGTATCGTAGCCGAGGGATTCTAAGCCAAACGCCAGCTCGTGCCAGACCTTGTCGGTCGCGATCTGATTCTCCGGACTTTGCTGCACAAAGCCGATCTTCTCGGCCTGTTCGCGTTGGTCTAGGGAATCAAGATTTCTGCCGTCGAACAGGATCTCGCCGCTTCTGCGTCCATGCGGCGCGAGGACAGTCTTGAGCTGCCGCAGGAGCGTCGATTTGCCGCACCCGGAGGGACCGCAGAGGACCAGAAACTCCCCCGGTCGGACAGACAGTGTGAGGTCGGAAATCGCGTTCTTTTCCTGTTCCGGATACGCAAAATTCAGATGGTTGATTGTAAAGACTTCCACTGCCTGTCCTCCTTTCGATCAAGAATCACCGGTGTTAGCACCAGTGCAAGATAAACACACATGAAGCTCACGGTCATGGGCGTCCATAAGGCGGTTTTAACAGTAGGGTAATACCTAAAATACATTCCGCCTGCCAACCAGCCCGAAAGAATGTACGCGCCGCAGAAGATCAGCCACGCGAGAACGTTTTTGTCTCTATCATCAAAACGATAGATGGAAAACGCCGTGCGTCCGGGCAGACCGTAGCCGCGCGACCGCATGGAATCCGCTGTTTCAATCGCGTTCTCAAGTGACCACGTTACCATGATGGAGAAAATCTTGATTGCGTTAGAAACCCTACGAATCACGCTGCCGGTTTTTGTGTCGCGCCCGATGCAGCTCTGTGCTTCGGCAACAACGTCCATCTGCGATTTGAATTTTGGGATGAAGCGCAACGCCATGGAGAGGACGAGGGACAGCGCGGGAATGACGCGCCCGAACAGGTACACGAACTTATCTGACGTCATCACCTCGTTATAGCTGGAAAACCACAATACGACGCTTGCCAGCATGACGGCTGCGGCCATACCGTAGAACATGGATTCCAGCGTCAGCGGGTTACCGCTGGGCAAATACGTCAAAATCGTTTGACCTTCGTGATTGAACGCCGGGTTGACGAGCGCGGCAACGGCCGCCATGGGGAGAAGCCCCATGACGGCAAAGCGCACCGCTTTTCTGCCCTTGAGATAAATATCATACGCCAGCGCGCCGGTCAGAGAAATCGCAAGATAGACCGGGTGCATCAGGCACATGGAGAACAGGAGAACAAGCGCGTAGTATAAAAAATTGATCGTCGGATGGTAGCCTGAAAAGGCGTCTTTGTTTCTCATTCGCTTCCAGTCGCGTAGCCGCCGCCCACATCATCTCCGAGGTCACAGGTATAGACCCATTCAATCACATCGCCATCCTTGAGCTGATACCGGCTGCATCCGTAATTGGGGAACCAGCCGTTGACCTTGTACATCCAACCGGAAGTGTTACCAACGTCAAACTCATAGAGATTATTGATTCCTTCGATATAGGCGGAATTGTAGATCGGCGTGTTCTCAAATTCCATGTGGATCTTCTGCTGTTTGCAGGTGCGCTGTAGGATGTTAAAAACGCTCTCACCCTCATAAAATGTGACGGTCATCGGTTTCAGAATCCAGCCGTCCTCCGGCACCAGCTCACGCTTTTCCTTATTACAAAGGTCCATATTGTCAAGGATTGTCGCGCAGGAGATGGAGAGGGTGCAGGTGTATTCCGCATCGCCAATTTCCACGTCCTCCGGCTCGACTGGAATTGGCTTGCCCTCCGGCACGGGGTCGGTCTGGTACTTGTCCTTGCCCGTGCCGGTGTCGATCATCATGCCGCCCACTTCTTCATATTCGCCGGTTGCACTTGCCTGGATTTCCTCCGGCGAAAGATACTCTGGCGGCTCGGTGTCAGTCCGTGCGGGTTTGTCTACCTGCGGGTCGTCAGACGGCTCTGAGACGTTTTCTGTGGGCGTCTGCGTCGGTTCTGTCTCAACCTTGTCCGGCGTATTTGATTCCGCCGCGTTCTGCGCCGGTGTCTCCACCGGGGCAGCAACGGTCGGCTGTGCCAATGGGTCTTTCTGCTTCGGCATATTCCGGTCGCCAAAAATGAACGCCGCCGCCAGCACCAGTACGATCAGTACCGGCGCAAGGATTTTCCATTTGTGTTTCTGCCAAAATGTCATATCAGATCAACTCCGCAGCGCTCAGCATATTGTAAAGCATCTGTGCGATCTCGCAGCGCAGAATCGCTTTTGTGGGTTCAATATTGAGGTCACTCTGGTCGAGGATATTGACGGAGTAGCAGAACGCCATCGGTTTCTTCGCCCAGGATGCCACGCTGCGGTAATCTCCGAACTGTGCCAGCATATCCTTTGTCGCTGCTTCGTCCATCGATGGATCAAGGCCACACAGTTTTGCGGCACGGGCGACCATCGCGGCAGCCTCCTGCCGGGTGATGGTGCCGTCCGGATTAAACTTGCCGCTGCCAACGCCGTTGACAATGCCGCTGCTGTTGGCTGTGCCGATGTAACCGGCGTACCATTTGGAGCTGGGAACGTCCGTAAAGGCTTTCGTGTCCTTTGCCGCCAGACCGAGGGCGCGTGTGACGATAGCGGCAAATTCCGCGCGGGTCATGGTCTTATTCGGGGCAAACGTGCCCTTGCCCATGCCATTGATGATGCCGCGCGAGGCAAGTTCTTCGATAGCAGCTTTGTTTGCGTGATTCTTGATGTCCGAGAACGTTGTACCGGGGGCGGTCACACCGGGGACACTCACAGAAGCGTCTACATCGCCCTTGCTGACGCTCGTGGCGGGTTTTGAGGTGTTCTTCGCCACGTCGCTCATGCGGTACAGACTGTTTTGACCGTTTGCTGCGCGGTCAATAGCAACGAGGGCATAGAACCCCTGTTCCGAGGACATTTGATTGTTGCCGTCCGAACCGTCGAGGACGTGATAGAAGCCGCCGTTAGACTGCCGGAACGAGAGAAGATTTTCCGTCAGCGTGTGACCGCTTTTCACAAAGCGGCTGTCGTCCAGAGAAACCCCCAGCTCACAGAGCGCGACCACGACCTGCGCGACGGATTCGACGTTGGTCGTGCCCCACGATGCGTAGCCGCCCTTGCTGTCCTGCGCTTTGGAAAGGTAGGTCAGAGCCTTGTCTGTCGCGGTTTTGACCGCTTTCTGATCCTGATATTTTGCAAGTGCCTGCAATGCCATTGCGGAAATGTCCACGTCGGAATCTCCGGTGCCGGTCAGACTCCAGCCGCCGTCTTTCATCTGGCTATTCAGAATTTCATCGATGTAGAGTTGCCGGGTTGCCTGCGTTTTTGCGGCGGGATTTTTGGGAATCTCGTAATTGCCGGAATCCAGCGCGATCAATGCCCAAATGGGGCCGTTCAGACCCTGCCAGATGGTCTTTTCAAAATCGCCCAGCGGCATTAAAAGGTTGTAGCCCGCGACCTTGGACGGATCGCGGCCAATGGCAGTCAGAGCGAGGATGACGCGGGAATACTCGGTGTATTTTCTTTCATGCAGCACGCCGGAGCAGTTCTTGACGTACTTCTCGACGCGCGCATAGTAATCTTCGTAGTAATTTGCGGGAACAGCGTAACCGGAACGGGCAAGACCGATAATTGCCCATTCGCCGCCAATGGAACCGACCTCCGGCGCTTTGACAGCGGACACCATATAGGCGGCGCTGCCTTGTACTTCATTCTGGACGCCGGACGCCGCCAACGCGGGAACCGTCAGCGTCAAAAGGATCGCGAGGGTCAGAATCCATGCAATTCGTTTGGTTCTTCTCATTTGTATTTCCCCCTATAAATGCGGCAAGCAGGGCTGCCCCCAAATGGGGGCAGTCCTGTGCTGCAAAGTGTTATTTGGTGGTTGCTACATTTTCCACGAAGCGGTGGAGAATGGCTGCAACCTGTGCGCGGGTGGCGTTGCCGGTCGGCATGAGCTTACCGGCGGTGCCGTTGACCAGCTTTTCGGCAACAGCCCATTCCAGCGAAGCCGCGGCATAGCCGGACACGCTTGCATGGTCTGTAAAACCGTTCAGGCCGGAGCTTGCGGCGGTATTATACTTCTTGTGCTGCGCATAGCGGTACAGAATTGCCGCCATCTGCTCACGGGTGACATTTGCGTTCGGAGAGAACGTCGTGGTGCTGGTTCCGTTGACGATGCCGTTGTCGGCTGCCCACGTCACAGCGTCCTCATAGTAGCTGTTGAACGTCACATCGGAGAATCCGCTTCTGCCGCTTACGGCAGGTTCACCCTCCAGTCGATACAGAACCGTGACGAGCATCGCGCGGGTCATGGCTGCATTCGGAGAGAACGTCGTATCGCTCGTTCCGGCAAACAAGCCTTCCTCATAGACGAACAGAACATCATTGTAGAACCAATCGGTTTCATGTACGTCTGTGAACGGCAGCTTGCCATCCGCAAACTCAACTTCGATTCTGGTCGATACCGTGAGCTTGTCAATGGTATAGGTCTTGACTGCGCCGACAGACTTGCCGTTGACCTTGACGTCCTTGACCTTATAGCCGGTGTCCGGTTTGAAGGTGAAGGTGACAGACTTGCCGATATGCTGGAATGTCAGCTTTGGCTCGACCGTGCCGTTCTTGCCAACCTTCAGAATCTTACCCAGCAGCTCATTGACATACTGTTCGGGGCTGATGTCCGCAGCGCGGAGCCAGCCGTTGTAGTAGGTTCCATTGCCAAGCGACGGGTAATTCGGATCGTTAAACCAGTCGGCGACTTCATGCGAATAGTCGTTGACATAGTGCCAGACAACCACGTCATTGTCGTTCAGTGTCCAGTTCTTGAGACCCTGATTCGGATGCGTGCCGTTGACGGTGTACATCCAGCCGGACTTCTTGCCGTTGGTGAACTCACTGAGCGCGTATCCACCAAGGCAGGACGGGGCATAGATGGTGCTGACGTAGTTGCTTTCCGCACCGATATACCGCAAGCCTGCATCGCTCATGGCTTCGGTAAAGAGGTCATAAACCGTAGCGTTCTCTTGCAGTGCATATGTCGTGGTGGGCACCCATGTGACATATTCGGGCAGATAGCTGTCGGTCGTCAGGTCAACATCCTGCGTTGCTTCCAAAGCGCCGATGAGACGGAACGTGACTTCAATATCACCGGGCTTGACAGCATCCAGATCAGTAATAGCTTTTTCATAGATGGCCGTGACACGCTCGCAGGATTCCGCAGCGTTCATATCCGTCTGTGCCTGCTGGAGAATGCTTGCGAGTTTCTTCTTTGCGGCGGTACCGTACTTCTTGGTTTTGTCGTTCAGAAGATCGTCATAGTGCGCTTTCAATGCCTTGTACTGATCTGTCTGCTTCTGCTTCAGAATTGCCTTGTACGAAGTTTCGGCAGCAGTCAGGGTATTGTAGTTCGTGACCTTTTCCTTGTCAGCAGCAGAGAGCTTGTTGTAGGCATTGCGCGCTTCCGCAATCGCGTTATAGCTGGATTCATCGACATAGCCAATCTGGTTGATCATGTCGATAACAGCCTGTGCATCCGCGTTCTCGCGTTTTGTCACGTCGGACATATCGTACAGTCGCTTGCTTCCGTTTACATAGCGGTCATACGCAACGAGCGTGTAGGCCGCCTGCTCAGATGCCATCTGATTGACCGTGCTGTTCGGCTGCTTGTCGTGCAGGAATCCCTTGGAGTTGGGGTCCGCATAGCTCAGGAAGTTGGACAAAACGCTGATGCCGTTATGCTGGAATCTGCTGTCTATCTTTGCGTCGATGTTCAGTGCGGACAGCGCGACAATGACCTGTGCGGCGGATTCAGAGCTGCCATAATCGCCGGTTTTCTGGTATTCAGCAGACAGCCATTTCACCGCCTTATCTACCGCATCTTTGACGTTGGCATTTGTGCTGCAATACGGAGCCAATGCCTGTACGACCATTGCCGTCATATCAACGTTGGAGCCGGGGAAATCTGCATCGATGCCCCATGCACCATTATTGATTTGTGCATCACACAAGCTCTTGATCCACGCATTGCGCGCAGTTGTGCCGGTCGCATTGTCGTAATAGTTGCCGGAATCCAGTGCAATCAGTGCAAATGCCGTGCCGTTGTTGCCCTGCTCGGAAACACGGTAGGTGCTGCCGTTCTTCTCAAACAGCGGTTCAACAAGGTTGTAGACCGTGCCGTTGGAGCCGGTGAACTTCGTCGCATCCTCACCGAGCGAGGTCAGCGCCAGAATGACGCGGGAATACTCGGTATGCTTGGTCTGCGTACTGGTGTTATCGAGCTTGCCGTTCATCGAAGCAACACTTTTTGCAATATTGCTCAGATATTTGTCGTACCAGACGGATGCACTAACGTTACCTCTGGCTTCGGCCAGAACCGCCCACTCGCCATAGGTCGAGCCGAGAGACGGATTGTACGTCTCCGCTTTGACGTATTCGAGTACATTGTTGAGGTACTCCTCATAAATCGCGGTCTTACCGAGATCTTCAAGCGCCTTTTCCGCATCGGTCAGTCTGGAATAATTGCTGACCTGCTTTTGCTGCGCTTCGGTCAGGTTGTTGTATGCGGCGCGTGCAGCTTCAATCTTCGCGCGGTCCTGTGCTGTCACAGCATCCTTTGCGGGGAGGGCTGCGATCAGGCCAGTTACATAACCGACTTCAAGCGTAGAAACGACGGAAACCGCATTGTTCAGCTTATCGACCTCACGCTGTGTCAGATAGCCTTTCTGCTCATCCGTCAGTTTGTTATAGGCTTCTTCTGCGGAGCGGATTGTGCCAATGTCATCGACGGTCGGTGTTGCAGGCAGGGCAGCAATCGCGTCAGAGACGATCTTCGCTGCTTCCATGTCCGTAATGGCCGTATAGCAATCGTTCAGCTTCTTCTTCAGCGCTTCGGAGATTTTCTTTTTCTGTTCATCGGTCAGTAAATCGAACTGCGCTTTTGCCGTGCGCACATCCGAAGCATCTGCCAACGTGAGCTTGCCCGGAGACGGAAGATTGGAAATGAGCTTCTGCACATCTGCCGCATTGCCATTCTGCACGACGGTGATGGTGTAGCGGGTCGTCGTGTAGTTGGAAGCCTTGTTCATGGTGGGCCAGCTCTTATCACCAACGCCGACATAGATCACGTCGCCGGACGAAACAGCCATAATGTCGCCGTTTGCGTAGTAGGCGTTATCGCTGCCGTAGGTGTTCAGATAAGCTCTGGTCTGGAAATTCTTATTTGCGGCGGAATAGTTGATGCGCGTGCCGATCTGCTCACTGGGAATGACCAAGAGATAATCGGTCGTCGCTTTCGCATACGCCGGGGTCAGCGTACCGCTGCTGAACTCCAGACTGGCCAGCGCCGTTTCATTATTCGTCCACGAGCTGCCGACATCTTCACCGAGGTTGGTGGTAAACACGACGTGGATCACGTCGCCGGATTTCAGGCCGCCGTTCTTATAGGTGAACGCAGCAAAACCCTGATTGACAAACCAATCGTTCAGCGTACCCATCCAGCCGGAACCCTTGGTGCCGTCCTTTTCAGACAGAGACTCCCCATCTTTATGGATGGAAGCAATATAGGTAGTCTTGTAGGAATCGGCCGTCAGGTCGTCTTTGGTTTTGTACTCATTCCACGAATAACCGCCGATTTCCAGTGCCTTGAGGATCACGGTCATCATGCTGTCATTTGTGCCAAGCTCGTATTCGCCGGAGACGATGGTGCCGGTGAACGGAGCTGCGTTGTACGTCGTGTTCTCCACGCTGACAGTCACAGTGCCGACGATTGTGCCGGAGTTATACTTGGTTTCGCCTGTCGTAATGGTCTTTCCGGCTTCCGGCACAGCCTTGATCGCTGCGACAGCCTTATCACGGGCGGCTTTGATTGCCGATTCCGTATCCGCTGCATTGATGGCTTCCTTGCCGGAGTTCCGCGCAGCTTCCAGCTTGGCAATGCCAGCTTCATCATACTTGCTCTTGTCGCAGGCATTGAACGCGGATTCGACGACCGCGATGGCCGCATTTTTCAGCTTGGTGATCGCCTCATCGTCGAGCGTTTCAAACATCCGCTGGTAATCCGTCTTGGAAACCATTTTCGTGCTGAACGTGACGGTGCTGCCATCTTCGGCGTTCTTCGGAATCTGGTAGGAGATCAGATAGTAGCCGGGATACACAAGTTCGTTATCTTTCAAGTCAGCCAACGTCTGCTGCTCTGCCGGATTCCACGTTGTGCCGCCGTCAATCGACCATACCGGCCAGTATTGTGTGTCCGTGGTTGTCAGATAATAACGGATAAACACATACTGTCCAGCATTTGCGCTTGTGGGCATCGAAGTGGTTTCTTTTGCCCACGTCGGATTGGGAACACTTCCATCCGGACGCGGCGAGATAACCCATTTGATCTCAGGCCATCCATAGTACGGATTTCCGTTATCTGTCTTATGCGGGAACGTTCCGCTCTCGGAGAGCTTCAGGTTGACCGTCGCAACGGCAGGAAGCTCATTCGCATTGATCTTGGCCAGCGCTTCCAGCGTCGCTCTTTCGTTTGCGGTCAGGAGCGATTTCTGATAGGCGTTCAGCGCGGCGTATGCCGTCTGAAGCTCCACAACGAAGTCTTTATCGCTGGCCGTCAGCGTTGTCAGATCATCCGGGAGATAGGAGAGGTTTTTCCGAAGCGATGCGAGAATTGCCGCATGGTCAAGCGCGTTTGCACCTGCCACCTGCAATGCTGCATAGTCTGCATCGAACGAATCCATCAGATTTTTGAACGTCGTCGCGGAGTTCTGGTTGGATTTCAGCGTGCTATATGCGGATGTGAATGTCCGATAGTCCGCAGTTGTGAAATCGTAGTCGTGGAAGCTCTCATAATACGCTTTTGCCGCCGCAAGGTTTTCACTGCGGTACTTGGCAATCAGCGCATTGATGTCTGCTGCTTCGGTGACATGGACAATCGCGTAATCACCCGCATACAGGGAGTAATACTCGCCAATCGTGACCTCGCCGTACACAGACTTATACGTCATATCGTCCGGCGTCACATTGAACATGGCGACGGTATAATAGCCGGGTTCTCTGAAAATGTATTCCAGATTGCCGCTGGCATCCGTTGTCGCCGTTGTCTTGTGCGTCGGCTGCGACAGCGTTTTCGTCTCCGACGGGTCGCTGATAAAGAGCGTGATGTTCTCTGCGCTCTTACTGCCGGATGCACCTGCGTATGCGCCGGTCACAGTAGCCGAGAACGCAGCCTGATCGCCCACGGTCGTGCTGGCAGGAGCCGATGCGTGGATCATGGCATAGCTGTTTTCGTAGTAACCGAAACCGGGGGATGCAGGGAGGATCGAGACTTTGGAAGAATCGTAGCCGGACGAATCCTCACTGTTGAACATCTGAAGCGGGATACGCACCAGACGAACAACATCGCCGTAATGGAGCTGGACGTTGTTCCACTTTTCTTTTGCCGACCAACGGTAATCTCCGTAATGGCTGCCGTTGACATAGAGTGCGAACACCGGGTTTTCATCGCCGTTATTGCTCGTCCCCAAGCCGGGGAGCGTCGTGTCATTGTGCGTATCAACAGTGATCCCAGCAAGGTCAAACGCCGCGCCGAGCGTGGCGTTTCCACTTGTCAGGCCAAGACTGGCGTTGGCATACAGATCAGTCCCTTTCCCCCGGAACCCCTCGTACTGTGCGGAGAAGTTGTTGATATAGGTAAAGGAAATGGTAACGTCCTTTGTGCTGGCAAGCTGCTTGCGGGCATCCTTCAGCGCGTCAATATGTGCCGGATAATGCGTCCACTGACCGCTTTCATTGTAGGCATAATAGCCGTTGAACGCTTTCAGCATGGCGTAATCTTCCGTCGTACCGCCGATGATCCGGTACGCCATATCGTCCTTGAGCACATTGTAGGCGCTGACATACGCCGCCCACGTCTCTGCGCTGTAATCGCTTTCGCTCAGTTTGGCCGGGTCATACTGCTCAATCAGTGCTTCGGCTTCTGCCTTGCTGCTCAGATAGTTTTCATAGGCGGTGTTGTAAAGCTCTGCGTTGACCAGTTTGTGCGGATCAGCCGCCGATACCGCTGCATCGAGTTCCGGCTGACGTTCGGCAGCAGGAGCCGTACCATCTACATAGAGCGAATCCAAAAGCGTCTTTGCCGCCGTCCATGCCGCTTCATAGGCGTCCCATGTGATAGCGGTACAGTTGTCTGCGCTGACCGGTGTGCCTGTCGTATCGCTCAACTCTCCCTGCTGCCAGCACCATGTGGTATTGACAGTCTCATAGAGCGCCGTTGAATTGGCTTCTGTCTTTGGAATGAGATTAGCAATTGCAGTTTCCAGCGTAGCCTTTGCTGCGTCAATTTCCTCTTGGCTTTTCGCTTTATTGAGGATACTGTTTGCATTAGCTAATGCTGCTTGGTACTCTTGCCAAAAGCCTGTTTCACTGGTCGTGCTGCCATTGTAGCGATCATCAGTGGTGTAATATTTGTTGTCAGATTCTACCGGCGCGGAATCTATGATTTTCTGCAATGCTGTTTTATCCAGCTTGATGCTTTCACCGATCTGAACCAAAACCGCATGGGTAATATCTGTTCCGTTATAACTACCTTCCTGTGAAAAAAGTTGGTTGGAGTCTGTACTGATTTCAACAATTCGGTATCTTACCGTATTGTCAAATTGAACATTGCTTGTTCCAAATAGCGAATCGAATGTATTTTGGGCAACGCCACTAAGATCACTGATTTTTAATGTGCATGACGAACCGGTGAACGAATCTGCGTGGAATTTATCATTCCAAAATGCCTCAGCAGACTCATATCCCTCACACTCCGTTATATGCTGTTCGGAATTTTCACACCCACCACAGTAATCACTCAAAAAATCTTCAATGGTGTCATATCCGATGTTTTCAACGTCATCCAGTTCGCCATAGCACGCATATATGGCAGCATCGTCATACGAAGTATACCAAGACTCCTTTTCGAGAACTGCTGTTGGGGCATATGCCTCTACAAGACCAATGCTTGAACGAGCTTTAATAAAACTGTCACCCGGAATCGTAATCGTTATATCGGATAAATTAGATGGTAGCACAGCAAGGTACACATCTACATTGCTATTATATGCTGAGCCAGATATTTGCTCCAAGGTCGTATTTGCCACAGAAATAGGAGCGTCCGACGCGCCGACATTTGGCAAATAGCCTAAAAGCATAATCAGGCATAAAAAAAGAGATATTAACCGTCTAAAAGCGGACCAAGGGCAAATGCCCTTGGTCCGCTTTTTTTGAATACGACTTTTCATTCTGCTTGATTACTCTCCTATGGTCACACTTCTGGTTGCAGCACTTCCAGTCAGCTTAATAACTTCGATGTAAGGCTGACGTGTTCCCGTCTGTGTAATAACCTGATATGTAGCGGTTTCGCCTGCTGCAAGATTAACAGAAACAGTATATGGGTTGGAAGCGCTTGTTCCAGTGATTTGGACACCATTGACATAAAGATAATCTGCGCTGGAGTTGATGCTAAGGGTTTGTTCTGTCCCAGCCGGAACGCTCGCAGTAATAAATCTCTGCGTGGAGGAGACCACCGTGCCGGTCGTAGAAATTGTCGTGCCAGCCAATTTTGCAATCGCTCTAGGTGTCGGGTTCGTGTTGCTGCTTGTGCCTCTTGCAGTAAAGATGCCGGTGATTTCCGGAGAAGTTTCACCAAATCTGCCGAAATCCAAAACAGCGGAATAAACACGGACGTATTTCACCTTTTGACCGGACAGGTTTACCGGTTCGCCGGTTGCAATATCAACGGCCCAAGCAAGGTCAAAGCCATCGCCGCCGGTTTTGTCGGAAGTGTACGGCGTATAGGGGTTCACAGCTTCACCGTATTCGCTGGGGCTGCCGTTCGGAGTAACGTCTGCATAGCCGAACGCATAGTCAGCCGTCGTGTCCGAATCTGCAATCGCCGTAACACCGGTAAAAGTCAGCGTGTTACCGCTAAGATTGACGGAAACACGGCTATCGCAGGTAGCGCCACCGGTCGGATCATTTTCAAAGGCAGTAAAGTTTGTGGTCAGCGGGAACCATGCTGCCGGGCAGCAATCGGCTGCGTTCAAACTGCCGAGTTTGGCGGTTACTCTGCTGGAACCCTTGGTGTAAATGACGCTGGTGTTACGCAGAGTGCCGGTGTAAAACTTGGAGAAACCATTTGCCGGATCATTGGCGGTAAAATTGCTTTTATAGTAGTTGGAACCGGCAAGCTCATACCATGTAGTGCCATCGACAGAAACCTGCACAGCGCCAGCCTCCGGGTTGCCGTTGAACGCATTGCCGTAGATCACAAAGTCAACGCCGTAGGGATTGGTAGCCTTATCTTCGATACCATTTTCAAAGTAGAACTCAATAAAGCCGCCGAACGCACCCAGCGAAACACCAGTGGTTTCAGGTGCGGTCTTGCCTACAAACTTCGTGCCAAGATAACCCCAGCCGGAGTTGTTGGCGAACTGGCCAAGGGGCAGATAGCTCACAACCGAGGTGGGCGCGCTGCCGGCCGGAGTGTGGGACTTGGTGCCGCAGGAAATGGTGTAGGTTACGCCCTTTGCGACCACAACAATGGAAAGTGTGTTTTCTTCAGAAGTTGTGATCGTGTAGCCGCAGTTGTCATCCGTTTCACTTTCCAGTGCCGGAGACTGCGCAACACCATTTACTGTCACAGAAGTCGGGGTATCGACCCAAAGCGTAAATTCGCCGGGAATCTTGTTGGAACCGTGACGGCCGGTGACAGTGCCGGTCGTGCCATTCCAAGCAATGAACACGGGATCACCCGTGGAGATGCTGACAGGCATCGACATATAATAGTGGAAATTGTAGGTATCGCATTTGCCAAACTCGTTGACAACATCCTTGTGCGCATACGCCGTCGCCAACGCAGTACCATCAGTCATAGTTGCTGTGTAGGTGTTGGACGCATTCTGACGAATGAGTATAGTACCACGGGGCGGGTTCGGAATATTCTGGCCGAGTGCCGAGATGACAAAGTTGCTGCCTTGATCGGCCGCTGCGGTGAACGTTGCGGTCAGCACTGTGCCGTTTGCTGTGCTGTTGGGTACAGCCAGATAATAGTCGTAAACTGTACCATGAAAGTCTGTGCTTGTCGCATACTCGACGCTCTCAAAGTCTGCGCCAGTAACGACAATCGAGGAAATGTTGCTGCCGTGTCCGCTCAGGGACTCGGTCGTTGCAGCCGATGCGCTGAACGTAAACAGCGATACGGCCATTGCCAGCACAAGGATCAATGCCAGCGCGCGGGAGTTGAAAATCTTTTTCATGCTTGACTTCCTTTCTGTCCGCATAAATTCGTTCCTCGCGGTTAAGCCGACGCAGCCGAGGAACAGCTCTGCATCAGCGTTGGGTCTTTTATGTCACAGCAAAAGCTGCTGTAAACAACAAATTCCTGCTTCACACCACAGATACACTACCGCTTCCTGCGCTCCCGCCCGCCGCGACGTAGACCGCGTTTTCTGCCCGTTGGTGCGCTCGTTTCTTCGCGTCGCTTCACCGGGGCAATATGCTCTCATGCTGTGGCTATTCAGTTGTCGATGCGATTCATCATTTCGAGACGGGCGAAGGCCCGGTAGATTTGTTTTGAGATCCCCCGGTTCCGCGTTCCCAATTCGGAACCGGGGATTTCTGCGCGCCAGGGGATGACGCGCTGGCAGTTTGATCTCAGGGGGATGAGATCAGGTCTATGTGCAAATCCGTTCCCAATTCGGATTGTGCAAATGAATTATTGTGCGCTTTCCTCCGCAGCCGGTTCCTGCCGTTCGGCTTGCCGTGCTGCGCGTTTGGTTTCCTTTTCTGCGGCCTGCTCCTGCCGGAATTTTGTGAGCTGCCGCTGGTACTCGGCTTTGAACTCCTGCGTTTTCCGCACGTTCTTATTCTGCGGGCATTTGAACCCTTGCAATTCAAGCGCGTACATCGTTCTTCCTGTGATTTTCTCATCCAGAAGAAGATCGGCGCGGAACCGGCGGCCTTTGCCTTGAATCTGCGGCTTCTCTTTGCTTTTGTTTTCCTTTTTGGCTTCAGCCTTGGCTGCTTTGTCTAGCTCCCGCTGTGTATTGAACTCCGCCTGAAACAGCGCCGTTTTTTCCAGCGCGGGCGTACTGCGCTTTGCCGCAAGCTCTCTGCTAACGCCGATCGCTTCAAGCGCATTTACCCATCCGCGGAACCGCAGTTCAATAAAATCGCCGCCAATTATTTCTGTCCTGCCGGGGATATGCCGCAGCTCCGCCTGCTGCCGCCGCAAATATGCAGCCAATTCCTGCAATGACGCATTTTGATATTTCAGAACAAACTCGATGTTCCTGTGAGACAGCGCCGTATAGGTGCGTTGGGTCAAAACTTTTTTAAGCGCCGCCATATTTTCCTCATACGTTCTGTTCGGATTCATCGCTGCACCTCCCGTTCAGAAGATGCCGCGTCCTTCGCTGCAAGCCGCCTCAATTCGATCTCGCATAAATCCTGAACGATCTTGCGGTCACGAAAATGTGGTGGGTTTTTGATGTTTGTGATTTTTCCGGCATAAAAAGATCGGATCGCGGCTTGCCATGAGCCGAAACGATATATGATGTAGTCCGCACCGATCACCTCGACCGGCGCAGGAGGATGCCCGATGTCCTCCATGCAGCTCTGCAAGTATGCCGAGAGCTGCTCCAAAGTGTCATTTTGATGCTCAAGGATGAACTGCACGTTTTTGTAGGCGATCACACGCTCAATGCGGCCATAGTTGATCTGGTCCAGATATGCTTGCCGTTGCTGCTCATTCATCGCAGATAATCCTCCTATCGATTTTTCCGCAAAAAACAAATCATCCCGCTGACGCGAGATGATCCGATTGCTTCAAAAACAAAAAACACCGATTTGCTTCAACTTTAGAAGCAAATCGGAGCCCTGTTCCGAAATACCGATAGGATCATCGTGCTATCTACCCTTTGTTTGCCAACTTCTGCACGTAACGAGATCATAAAACAGGCAGCATCTCATGCAGGCGAAGAAAAGCGATTCTCCTGACTTGGACTATGGATGCGGCTGCATCCGCGCTCTGTTTCCTACCTTCTCACGGGATTTTCTCCCGCAATGGCAACCTTTCGGCCACATAGCTTGCTGTGTAACGCTGTCTTTCGTTTCCTCCAAGCTACTTTAGAAACTTGCTCATCCTCACAGTTCCGGGCGAGTAGATTCATTGCTCTTTCATTGCAGACTATAAGGCGAGAGATAACCTGCAATTACAATTCTTCGTTGGTAAACATATTAAATTGTCAAGATTCTTCCATTCTCCGTATGTGCCAGCATAGAAGTGACATACTATCTGCACATACAAAGCATGGCGGTTTCGGCTTCATAAAGTTCTGCAAATTTACGAAGTCTCAAAAACGCA
>ERZ809074.2782-NODE-2782-length-18098-cov-17.649338_pt1 | contig 18098 bp, 15 predicted proteins | sample MGYA00520795_ERZ809074 | MGnify/ENA primary metagenome ERZ809074 (study PRJEB31570, sample SAMEA3212989) | Homo sapiens | biome: human-gut; feature: human gut; material: fecal | place: Sweden | collected 2011 ...
CGCGCTTGCAAAGCGCTTGTCCGGATCGAGCGCCATCGCCATGCAAATAACATCGACAAGCGAGGCGGGAACGTCACATGCCTCGCATTGCTCGCGCATGTCCCGACCCGGCTTGGGGTCGGCCCCCGTCAGACAAAAGAACAGCAGGGCACCGAGCGCATAGACATCGCTTCGCACGCTCGTCTGGCCAAAACCGTACTGCTCGGGTGGCGCATAGGGTCGCGTGCCAAACTTAACGGTATCGGCATCGGCTCCTTCGCGCCACACGCGAGCGATTCCCAAGTCGATAATCACCAGCGATGAAAACGTCAGGCCGTCATCAGGCGTATAGTTGGCACCTGTCACGATGATATTCGACGGCTTGAGGTCGCGATGGATCACCGGCGCCGAAGCCTCCCCCGCCATTGCAAAACCGGAATGGAGCTCGCCCACGGCGTCGCAAAGGACAGGATACAATTCACGCGCATAATCGGGAGCGGCTCCCAGACGGTCCACCAGCGCCCCGAGTGTCTCCCCTTCGATGTATTCCATAACCACGTTGAGCTCGTCGCTCACACGACGACAATCGACGATTCTGGGCAGGTGCTCAAAACGCCTGCCCGCCCGCTGAGCGGCAAACAGACGCTCGTATGCCCCGCCGATTTGAGCCGAAGAATCGATACGCTTGCGGACAAAGGGGCCGAGCGAACCACCGCCGGTTCCTTCAAAGTACACGAGCTCGGTTGTTTCAACGGACGAGCGCTTAAGTACACGCTCCACGCGATAGCTGTCGTCGCAATCGAGCGACGCCAGGTGCTCGGCAAGCGCTACAGTCAGCTCGTCATTGGAATATGTTGAGGTCTGAGTATCCATAGCCTCCATCATAGCGCAGGGCGCAGACACCCCACGGCATCCGCGCCCCGTTCGTTTGCATCGTTGTTCGACAGCTCCGCCGACTCAGATATCAGCCGCTAGCTCACCGTCTCCTCACCAAAGCGATACAGCTCCTCGTTGACCTTTTGGAGGCTGCACCCGCGATCGATGCAAAAGATGATAATCGCATCGCGGCGGTCCTTGCAGTTAAGGACGCTTACCCCGGCAGCCGTCAGCGCACGGTTGGTCTCTTTGAGCGTCAGCGCCATCGCAAAGGCAATCTGCAGCACCTTATTGCGACTCGGATGACGCGCGCCGGTAAAGATCTGATAGCCAAAGGTCTCATTGAGATCGGCCATACGAACCACGCGTGAGCGTTCCAAGCCCTTTTCCTGCAGTAGCTGCTTCAGGTAGTCCGAAAGCGACGGGGCGGCAAAGTCGTGCTCCCTGATATAGCCATCGATGTTCGGCGCATCGAGAAGCTCATTGAGCAACTCCTCGGTCAGCTTTTTATCGGGCATACGACTTCACCTCCCCCAGTGCATGCAACATGCTAGAAACCGCTCACATCCGAGCGTTCCCAACTGGCGACTTGATCGGGAGACACCGTGCCCAGCGCCTCGAACTTCCAGGAGCCGCCCGCCTTCAGATGATTGGTGTTTGCAAGAGCCGTTCCAACCTGGTTGCCATCAGCATCATACAGAACATACTCAATCTGAATGTAGCTCTTTTCCTTGTCCGTGTTATTGGTCAGCGTACCCGTGATCTTATAGGCAAACTGATTGGAGGCGTCTTCAGCCTCGTCAGCAATGGTATACGGTTCTTGCGGTTCTTTTTGCTCCTCAGTCTGCTGTGTCGTCTCGGCAGGTTTTGCCGAATCGCTCGCAGACGAATCGGTTGAATTGCCACCCATAGAGCCCACGGCACCGACGATAACCAGCACCACGATGACGCCTAGGACAATCTTGCCAATCGGCTTCTTTCCCTCTTTTGCCATTATGCATCCTTCCTACGATCCGGCTACCGCGCCGGCACACAGCACATCGTAGGAGGCAGCGAACTCAAATTCATTAGCTGGGAGCTAATGTCGCGACACAGCTTGCCATCTGACACTCATTAGTCCCTTTCTTCCTTCACCGAACTCATGCCTTTGTTGTTGACTATTAAACATTTAGACGTAAACTGCTTTGTTACCTTGTCAACATCTGAAAGGAACCTCATTGGGAAAAGACGTACTGGTACAGCAACTCGTCGACTCATTCGACAGCTGGCCCGCCAAAAATTCCGGTTGCGGATCGTCCCGCATGACACAAGAGCTCTATCCTTTTGACAAGCTCTTCTCTCCCATCAAAATTAACAAGCTCACCGTCAAAAACCGCATTGTCATGGCACCGATGGGCAATATCGACATGTGCGAGGAAACTGGCCGCCCCAGCGACATGATGCTGCAGTACTTTTTCGCCCGCGCCAAAGGCGGCTGCGGCCTCATCACAACAGGGCTCGTGCCGGTAAGCCACGGCATCGATACCACGGTCACCGAGCTGGACAAGCTCACCTATTTCCCGCGTATCGATCGAAGCCGAACCGTTATGGCAGGCTGGCGCGACCTTGCCCAAGGCGTCCATGCCTTCGGATCGCGCATTTTTGTCCAGCTTACGGCTGGACTCGGCCGCGTGGGCAACCCGCAATGCCTCATCACGCAAAAGAAGTTTCCGGTCTCGGCGAGTTTCTTGCCTAACTACTACATCCCCGCCATTCCATGCATGCGCCTCTCGGACCAAAAGCTGCGCCGTATCGTAAACAATATCGGCCAAGCGGCGGCCGATGCCCATGCCATGGGCATCGATGGCGTCTATTTGCACGGGCACGAGGGTTATCTTATCGAGCAGCTCGGAAACCCCGCCTTTAACCATCGCAAGCTCGGACGTTATGCCGATTGGCGTCAATTTGGCCTCGATATGATCAAAGAAATCCGTCACCGCGTTGGGCCCGACTACCCCATCATGTACCGCATCGACCTTTCGCTTGCACTCGAGGAAACCTATGACGAGCAGGTCATGAATTCGACCTATCTGAGACGCATGCGCGGCGGCCGCACGGTCGAACAGACTCTGTGCTATATGGAAGAGCTCGTGGCGGCAGGAGTAGACATCTTTGACGTCGACCTGGGTTGCTATGACAACTGGTGGATGCCCCACCCGCCTGCGAGCATGCCCGCAGGCTGCTTCGTTCCCGTGGCGCGCGCCGTTCGGGAGCGCTTTGCCGCCGACAATATCCGCTCCAATGCCGGCCTTCCCGTACCCGTTGTCGCGGTGGGTAAGTTGGGCTACCCCGACATTGCCGAACGCGCCCTTCGCAATGGCGACGCCGATATGATCATGCTCGGACGCCCGCTGCTTGCGGATCCCGAGTGGCCCAACAAGGCGTACGCCGGTCGCGTGGCAGATATTCGCCCCTGCATCGGATGCCAGGAAGGATGCCTCAACGAGTTTGTCGAAGGGGGCCACCCGCAGTGCGCCGTCAATCCACGCTGCAGCTTTGAATACCTCATGCCCCAGACGCCCGCTCCCGCCATAGAATCCAAACGCATAGCGGTGGTAGGAGCCGGGCCCGCCGGGATGGCCTGTGCGCTAATCGCTGCACGTCGTGGCCACGACGTGCAGCTCATCGACGCCGAAGATGAACTTGGAGGAAAACTCCTCTCCGCCAGCGCCGCCCGGATCAAGTTCGACCTCGATAATTACCGCTCCTATCTTGTTCGACAGGTGCGCGAGCAGGCAGAAAAACCCAACGGGAACCTGGCACTCGAGCTTGGACGGGCAGCACGCGCCGAAGATCTTGCAAAAACAGGCTTCGACGCAATCGTGTGTGCGACAGGCACTTCCAATGCGATACCGCCCATCCCCGGCCTTACGGAGCTTACAGCATCGGGCCATGCCGTGCAGGCAACGCAGCTACTGCGCCAACCCGCGCTGCTTGGCAACGCCAAAACCGTCGCCATCATTGGCGGAGGGGCCGTGGGCTGCGAGGTTGCCCAATGGCTCACCGTCGAACACGGCATACCACAGGTCAGCGTAATTGAAATGCTGCCTCACATGATGCAGGGCGCCTGTACGGCAAATCGCGGCCACCTACTCCATACGCTCAAGGGACGCAATGTGCGGCTCTTCAATATGACACGCGTCGAGCGCGCGGAGGTCGACGGCAAACGCGAGTCTGAAGCCCCATCGAGGTACGCGCGTCTCTACTTGAGTCGCAACTGCCACAAAAACGTTCCCGACCCCTACGTCTCGTGGTCACCGGTCTTGCCCGAAAACGTCGAAAACCCGCTTGCACCCAAAATCGGCAACGACTGGAAGTCACTCGAGCTAACCTGCGACCTGGTAATCATTGCCTGCGGCGGACACCTCGACGACGCGCTGTTCTACAAACTGCAGCAGACGCACGCCGCAGACGAGCTGCATAACATCGGCGATGGGTTTGCGCCCGGCCGTGTGCTCGAAGCGGTCCGTGCGGCATACCGACTCGGCACCAATATCTAACACGAAAGGATGGGCTCACAGATGAACCTGACCTCCCAACAACAAGCCCTGCTCGACGGTGCCAAGGGCCCCGCCATGGCCAAAGTGGTCAAGACCCTCGTTATGTACGGCGAATGCTTTGGCGCCGAGCGTATGGTTCCCGTGACCGGCGCAAACGGTCATCTTGTCACAAGTTTTGGCCTCTCCATGCTCGGTCCAGTCTATGACCTTATGGATGAACTGCTGAAAGACGGCGCCCTGTCCGGTCAGTCATTCTCGGTCGACCCGAGACCCCTCGACCCCGCCGTCCCGGCCAACCCGCTGCAAAAGCTGCTGTTCAAGATTATGTATTCCAAACAAGACGATTATGAGGCACAGCTGCGCAGCATGGGCCTGTTGGACAGCGATGCTTTCACCTGCACCTGCTACCAGCCCGAGGTTGGCAATCGACCTCGGCGCGGCGACATCCTAAGCTGGGCAGAAAGCAGCGCCGTGGTCTTTGCCAACTCCGTGTTGGGCGCTCGCTGCAATCGCAACTCCGGCATCATCGAGATGTTCGGCTCAATTGCCGGCTTTGTCCCGGAATTCGGGCTGCTCACCGATGAGGGCCGCAAGGCGACCTGGATCATCGAAGTCGACTGTAAGCGCAAGCCCGAAGCGCAAGTGCTTGGCAGCGCCATTGGCATGAAGGTGATGGAAGACGTCCCTTACATTAAAGGCCTCGACCGCTGGCTTGGCCGCGAACTCACACCCGGCACGCAGGACTACCTTAAGGACATGGGCGCCGCCAGCGCATCGAACGGCGCTGTTGGGCTCTACCATGTGGACGGCATCACGCCCGAGGCCGTCGAACAAGGCGAACAACTCATAGCACCAGACGCCCAAATCTATCGCATTGACGACGCCGAGCTGGAACGCATCCGCTCGAGCTACCCCGTTATGTGGAAGAACCCGGACGCGCGCCCCAAGCTGGCCTTCATCGGCTGCCCCCACCTCTCGTCTGCACAACTCGCCCACTGGGCAGACGCCATCTGCGATGGGCTGAGCGCCTCCGGCAACTGCCGCGTACAAGTACCCACCGTACTGACCGCCGCCCCATCCGTGGCAGACGCCTTCCGCAAGACTGCGGCATACAGGCGCCTCTCGACTACCGGCGCCGTCGTCTCGAGCATCTGCCCGCTTATGTACACCAACAACCCGCTGTGCGGCAGCATGCCCATCATCACCAACTCCAACAAGTTGCGTACGTACTCGGCATCGCGCTACTACACCGACGACGAGGTGCTCGCCTACGTCACCACCGGAAAACCAATCAAATAGGAAGGCGACTCCTCATGAAGAAAATCTTTCACGGCCGCGTCGTTGTCCCCGGAACTGCCCGCGCCAAGGCACTTGTCTCTCACGGAGGGCTCAACACACTCGCATCGTTTCAGAAGGCACTGATGTTTGGCGACAAAAAGGCCACGTGTTCCGACCAAAACAATCCCGACTTGTACGGCAAACCTTTGGCAGGATGCGCCCTGTGCCTTCCGCAGACTATCGGCTCCACCACAGGCGGCATGGTGCTCTTCTGCGCCACCAAAATGGGGCGCCAACCCGCATGCCTGCTGTTTTCCAAACCCATTGACAGCCTTGCCGCCGCTGGCGCGATCCTCTCGGGTGTATGGACCGACACCCCCATGCCCACCATTGACAACCTGGGCGATGAGTTTCTCGATGTCGTGTCGACGGGAGACGCCATCACCGTGGCCGAAGACGGCACGGTCATCGTCGGCTAAGGCTATCCGACCCGCCGCCCGCAGATGAACAACGTGTTTCGCCGTTTCCCACGCGCGGTGCGGGCGATAATCTTGACGTATTCGATATACAACACGAAAGGAGTCCCACCATGGGAGCATCGGTATCGGTCGCACAGGGCGTGCCTCTTGATGCAGGCACCTACAAGGCAGACGAGGATGCCGTCGAGCGCTTTTGCGAATTGCTGCGCATCCCCACCGTTTCGCGTGAGAACATCGCCGAGCGCGACGATGAGCCCTTCAGCCAGTGGATTCCCACGCTTCGGCGACTTTATCCGCATTTCTTTAAAGTCGCCGAGCTCACACGCGTCGACGACTTTGGCATGCTCCTGCGTTGGCCTGGCGCCGATTCCGCCTTGGACCCCATCGTCATGATGGCGCATCAGGACGTCGTGCCCGTCGAGGGCCAGGACTGGGAACACGATCCCTTTGGAGCCGAGATCTTCGACGGCGAGATCTGGGCACGCGGATCACTCGACACCAAGTGCATCGTCTCGGCTTTCTTCGAGGCCGCCGAGCACCTAATCGATCAGGGCTTCGTTCCCCCGCGCGATGTCTGGTTCTTCTCGAGCGATGGCGAGGAAATCGCCGCGCCTACTGCAACCCATGCAGTGCAGTGGCTTCGCGAGCATAACATCCATCCCTATATGGTGCTCGATGAGGGCGGCGCCGTGGCAACCGATGCACCGCTCGGTGTCACCGAACCCGTTGCCATGGTAGGCGTGTCCGAGAAGGGCCATGTCGACCTTACCGTCACGGCGCGCGCCGACGGCGGCCACGCTTCTACGCCAGCGGCAAACGATGCCTGCCGTCTTCTCTGCCGTGTATGCGAGACCATCTCTGCCAACCCCGGCAAGCCGCAGCTTACGCCTGCCGTCGAGGCCACACTGACCGAGCTGGGTGCCCGCAGCAGCGCGACGTTTCAGGCAATCTTTGGCAACCTCTGGCTCACACGCCCCGCGGTTACCAAGATTATGGCCGCCAGCCCCGAGACCTCGGCCATGCTGCGCACAACCTATGCGCTCACGCAGCTCGAAGGCTCCAACGCGCACAACGTGCTGCCACCAGTCGCTCGCGCCAATTTCAACGTGCGCATCGCTCCGTTCGAGACCATCGCCGATGCCGTTGAGCGCGCTCGCAAGCTCGCCGCTCAGCAGTGCCGCGCCTCGGGTGTAAGCCCCGATCACGTCACCGTCGAAATCAACGAGGCGATCCCCTACACCGAACCCGCACCTATCTCGCCTTACGAAGACGATGCCGCCTTCAACTACATCCATCGCTGCGTGTCGGGTGTCTATCCCGAGGCCGGCTTTGCTCCCTACGTGCAGAACTCCTGCACCGACTCGCGCGAGTTCAACGAGATCTGCGATCGCGTCTACCGCTTCTGCGGCTTTATCTACTCGGGCGAGGCGCGCAAGCTCATCCATGCCGCCAACGAACGCATCGGTGTCGATGTCTACAAACGCGGCGTCGAATTCTATGTGGCGTTTCTCGCCAACCTTGAACAACTGTAGGACGGGAGGGCCGATAGCGCCCCTCCCCGCTTTTACCGACCAGGAGAACCAGCATGACCCAACCAAATCTTAAGCGGGCGGCCCGGCTCGACACCAAGGCCGTCGCCCTCGCCTCCCTACCCTTTATGGGCATGATCAGCTTTTGGCAGGTCTACGACGGCATCGTTCCTAAGATGCTCACGGGGACCTTTGGCCTATCCAACTCGCTCACCGGCGCGATCATGGCCATCGATAATGTCTTTGGCCTGTTCCTGCTTCCGCTCTTTGGCATCCTCTCGGACCGTTGCACAAGCAAACTCGGGCGCCGAACGCCCTTTATCTTGGGCGGCTCCGCGGTGGCAATGCTCTCCGTCCCGCTCATCGCGATCGCCAACAACATGGGCAGCCTGCCTCTGCTCATCGGCGCGATTATCCTCACGCTTTTGGCAATATGCGCCTACCGCACCATGACGGTTGCCATCGTGGCCGATATTACGCCTCGCCCACTGCGAACCAAGGCGGACTCAATCGAAAAGATCGTCGGCTATGCGGGAACGGGCCTTATGCTCGTCGCTATCTCTGTCATGGTTCCCAAGGCCGACAAACCCGATTATCTTCCGCTCTTTATCTTGCAGACCGCCTTTATCCTCGTGTCGGCCGTTGTCTACGGCGTCTTTGTCCGTGAGCCCGCCCTCGTCGAAAAGATGCGCGAGAAATCGCTGTCCATGGGCATCGACGAGGATCAGATTGACAAAGATGACTCCCCCGAGGCCGGCGGTAAGGAACGCGTTGTAGACACCGGCGTGCGTCGCTCCATCATCATGCTGCTCGCCGCAACGTTTTTCTATTACATGAGCTATAACGCCATGACCACCAATATCAGCCGCTATGCCGATATGTTCTACGGCATGGAGGGCGGTTCCTATGCCATCATCAATATCGTGACGATTGCAGGCGCGCTGCTAAGCTACGTACCCTTGGCAAATCTTTCGCTCAAAATCGGCCGTAAAAAGGTCGCCCTGGGCACCGCCGTCATCATGGTTTTATGCCCCGCGCTTCTTTGGCTGGCACCCGGTTTCTCGCCCGTGCTGTACGGCGTCTTTTTGTTGATGGGCGTTGCGCTGGGCGGCGTGGACCTGTGCGTGTACACGATGATTCTGGAGTGCTGCAGTTCCCAAAGCGTGGGCCGCTACTCCGGTTACTACTACACCGTGAGCATGGCGGCTCAGGTGGCGACACCGATTCTCTCCGGCATCGTTATGGACGTGGCGCCGTCGATGCTCTTCGCCTACATCACGGCAATGGGCATGATTATGGCCGCGAGCATTGCCGCCGCCAAGCACGGCGATGCCATCTTGATCGACGAGGTCGCTCGCCGCGAGGCAGCCGAGTAGGGGACCGAATTGAGGCTTATAGGACAAAAAATGTGTCCACGTTAGGGGCATCGGCGCAGGTCGACGCCCCTTTTTCTGTCGTTTAAATTCCGTGCCGGCTTTTAACCGCTCGGACAGGATGTATGCCCGGTTGTCTATCGTTCCCACTCGTAGATAACCTTTTCCGGAACCGTTAAATACCCTTTTGGATGAGGTGCCCATGAAGGCCGTTTATTGCCCCTACTGCGGCGGTCGGACCAAACGCAACGGCAGGACTTCAGCGGGGTCCCAGCGCTGGAGGTGCACGGCCTGCGGCGCGTCTACGACGCTGAGGCGCGACGACACGGCGGCCTCCACCACAGGGACCCGTACCCGTTCTGGCTGGATTAATGGATGGAAACGGATATTCTATCGGGACACACTTTTTGCCCTATAAGCCTCCGTTTATGACGCACCAATAGTCCGCTCTCGACATGAAATCGGAACAGGCTATTTCTTTGCCCGCCGGATACGGAAGGCGGTCACCAAGGACGGAGAGAAGGATGGCGCGCAAGCTCGAAGCGAAGAGCAATAAGTCACCCGGTGGGCGCATGCAACGTCACCGCGGCCAAGGAGTTTCTAGCCGAGCGCGACGGTGACACAGCCAAGATCAAGGCGGACGAGCCCCGGCTCTTCTCCGATATCCCCATGCAGGGAAGCCCGGCTGGACACGAATCCGAAGGCACCGCAAAAGCCGCCGACAAGAAGGACATGAAGCGCAGGCCTGGAAGACAAGGAGCAGCAATGCCGAGCAACATCGCATACGCAAAGAACTACACGGCCATCGTGAGCGTCAACGGTACGGCCTACGACTCCAAGCAGGCGACGCGCGCGATACGCCGCGATGACGGCGAGGAGCAGACGGGGTAGCTGACGGCTGGATGAGGTTTGGGGCTGCACCAAATGGCACCCCTGACGGCTGCGCAGGCGTCTTTCCTGCGCTGTTGCCGGGGATGAGTGCGCCGCCCCAGCGGTGCAGGCTAGACGATAGGGCGTAATGGCGCGTAGCAAGAACCGGCCTACTCCTCGTTGAGATATTGTCTTCGGTCGGCCATGTGCTTTCCGGCGAGGGAGCTTCCATGACGCAGTCCGTCCGAAATCGTCTCTCGGAAATAGTCGTCTTTCTCATCGCAGAGATTCTCGAGCTCCACCACTCGCGATGCCAAACGGTCTGAGACCTCGCGCTCTATTACGAGATCGTCTGACAGCTGAGCGTTTTCTTCCGTCAGTCGAGCATTCTTTTCCTGCAGTTGATCTTTCTCATGCGAGTTGTTGGCAACGTAGGCGACAGTCCCAATAACAGCGACCGTCCCGGCGACAAACTCCTTCTTATGTTCTTTGACGAATTGGACGGCTTTCGCTACGTCCTCGACGGCTTTCGCTACGCCCTCTCTAACGATATCGGGAATGGCTTCCACCTTTTCTCGGGTGGCCTGCATGAGAGGCTTCTTTTCCGCATCGTCAAGCTCAGGATCGGTTTCCGTCAGCGCTGTCTTCACGTTCTCTTCCTGTCGCTCGTCCTTGAGCTCGAACTCTTCCATTTCAGCCTCCATTCCTTCCTCTTTAGCGTATTTTACCCCGCGCTTTAGGCCGATTACTCAGTTGCCAGCTGATTTGTGACCGCAGCGGATAATGCACTCGCAAGTTGACCTATGTCTTGCCGGGAGGTCCAGTGGAGTCTATTGCGGCGACGCTCATCAGCGTCACCGCGACACTGATCGGAGTGGCCGCGTCCAACTTGTGCAGCCGCGCGGTTATGAAGCTCAAGATCGACGAGTTCACAACGAGCGAGCCTACAAACTCGAGCAGGAAATGGCCGTGGTCAGGCGCGACGTTGACGCGTTTTTGCGATGAGCTGGCATGGGGGCTGACGATCGCGGCCTGCATCTCTGTGTTGCTGGCGGCGGTGCTCTCACGCCAAACGCTTGCACATTCGGATTGCTACACAACGAATGAAACTTGTTGATGCGGGCGCGGTTCATTCAGAGTCCGTCCCTCGCTTCATCCTCAAGAAGCTCGTCGAAGCCTACCCCACCGTGACGGATTCTCCGGTAAAGGTACTGACCATCAACAGGACAAAGAACACCAGGTAGCTGACACTCAGCGGGTACGCAATGATCAGGAAGGCGACCCAGCCGACATTGGTTTTACCGCAGGCATGGCGTTGCTCGCGATTGCGGCAGAGCCAAATCGTCACGCCAATGGCCACAATCAGCAACACGAGTGCCGCTGCTGCCAACCCGGCAAGCGCAAACATAACGCCAATGCTCACAGCAATAACCGGAAGCAACAACAAGCCGCATCCACACCCACCGGGACTATAAACGGCAGATTGTCGGCGTCGCCCCATCGTCACTCCAACCTCAACATCTTTGAACATTACAATGCGATAGCCTGCTGGACAGGAACGATCTTATCCAGTTCCGGTTCGATGCGCCTCTTCTCCGCCTCGAGATCAAACGCTATCTGGGCGCGCAGCCAATAACCATCCGTCAGGCCAAAGTAGCGGCAAAGGCGAAGGTCGGTGTCGGCCGTCACACGACGCCTTCCCAAGATAATCTGCCCAATGCGTTGAGCCGGAATCCCGGTCTCCTTAGCAAGGCGATATTGAGAAATGCCCATAGGGACAAGAAATTCCTCTTTGAGAAGCTCACCAGGAGTCACCGGCGGCAGCAAATCGGACGCAGTCTCATCACTTGTGATAATCGACGATTTCGACATTCCAAGCCATCCCCTGTCTCCACTCAAAACAGACCCGATAGCGTTCATTGACACGGATACTATATTGACCGGCGCGATCGCCCTTCAACGCTTCAAGACGATTGCCTGGCGGAACGCGAAGATCATCAAGCGAAGCGCAGATCTGCAGTTGGCGAATCTTCCTCAAGGCGACCCGCTCAAAAGAAATGAACTTCCTAATCCGCACACCCATTGCAAAACGTTCAGTGTCTTCATCTTTATATGATGCAATAATAGTATCGCCTTACGTTAATAACGTCAAACGTTTCTATAGACTTACATCTCTATTATACCGTACATCTGTTCGTGTTTTCTAGAACAGGTATCCCTCGCCACTTAAGCAAGCAAAAGCAATCGTTTGTAGACATCGAGGCCCTTGAGTAGGATTTTCTCGTCAAAGAGCATGGTATCAGTATGCAGGGCACTCGTGGCATAGGCGGGGCAGCCCTCGGCGTCGCTCGGATTATCCTGACTGACAGGAACGCCCGTGCCCAGCAGGAAGAACACACCTGGCAGATGGCGCTGATAAAAGGCAAAATCCTCGGCAATCAGCAGCGGCTCGTCCACGAGCTGTAACTCGGGCAGAGCAGGCGCGATTCGGGTAAACAGCTCGGGATCGTTATCGACCGGCGGATAGCCCTCGGCAAAATCGAGGTCATATGTGCAGCCCGTTGCGGCGCATGCCTCATCAAGCACGCGGCGCACGCCCTCACGCGCACGTTCGAACATGTCGTCCGTAAACACACGTAGACTGCCGGCAACATGGGCCTCCCCCGCTACCGCGTTGCAGACCGTACCGGCCTGCAGCAGGCCGAACTTACCGATACAGGGCTCGTCGGTGCTCAGCTCGTCCATCAGCTCGCGCTCGGCAACCAAAAACTTCGCTGCCGCCAACGCAGCATCGTGCGACTCCTCAACCGGCACACCATAGGTCTTAGCAATATGGATGCTCGTTCCGTGAATATGGATATGCGTCTCGCTCGAACGCGCCAGCAGCGGACCGGAACAACTCGCCAACGTGCCGGCGGGCAGATCGGGCCACACGTGAAAGCCAAAAATGTGGTCGACCCCGTAGCGCTCGAACACGCCGCTCTCGCATACCGTCTTGGCACCACCGGTCGTTTCCTCGGCCGGCTGGAACACAAAAAGCACATTGTGCCTCATGGCGCCCGGCTGCTCGCGAATCGTACGGTCGACATACGTCGCGGCGGCAAGTGCCATAGCCATGTGTCCGTCATGTCCGCAAGCGTGCATCTTGCCAGGATGTGTCGAGGCGAACGCTGCCCCTGTTGCCTCGGCAATGGGCAGCGCATCCATATCGGCGCGAATCGCCGTGGCATGCGCGGCACCAACGCCAGCATCGAAGAAAGCACAGACGCAGCTGGGGCACGGATGGGTCACCTCGCAAGCGAGCGGTGCCAGCACACCCTCGATATAGGCAATGGTTTGCGGAAGATCGAAATCGAGCTCCGGAATGCGATGGAGATCGCGGCGATAGCGACGGAGTTCTTGGAGCTCGGTCATAGAAAATCCCTTCGTGAGGCATATCTGTTGCAACTTATTGTGATACAGGATTGTGGCACACATGTTTCCAGCATATTGCTGCATTTTTTAAACGTTATATACGAATACTCTTGTTTGCTAAAGTGCAACGTGGTAGGGTCGTTACCACTTGATAGAGGCGCGGGCACGAAGAACCGCGGGCGAGCCGGCAGGCTTTGACCCCGTGGGGAGGCGAAACCCGCCGAACTGGGCTTTTCGGGCACGAACAACCTGGTGGGCCTGCGGGAAACACCCACAGGACTGTCTGCAGCAATGCGGGAGCGCTATCCGGACATTGGGTCCACGCTATGCGGATTCGATGCGCAGATGGCGCCGTCTGGATAGCGAGGTTTACGGGACATGGCATTGACCCCCAACGAGGCATATGCGGCCAAGCAGCCGTTTGTGGACAAGGAGACACTCGAGCATATCGTCGAGCAGTTCCCCACGCCGTTTCATCTATACGACGAGGCGGGCATCCGCCGCAACATGCAAGAAGTGCGCGACGCCTTTGCATGGAACCCGGGCTTTAAGGAATACTTTGCCGTCAAGGCCAACCCCAACCCGGCGCTCATCTCCATTCTCAACGAATACGGCTGCGGCTGCGATTGCTCGAGCTATACCGAGCTCATGATCGCCCGCTCGCTGGGTATCACGGGACACGACATCATGTTCTCGTCCAACGATACGCCGGCTGCCGACTTTGAGCTCGCCGACAAGCTGGGTGCCATCGTCAACTTTGACGACATCAGCCACATCGAGTTCTTTGAGCGTGTTGCGGGGCCCATCCCCAAAACGGTCAGCTGCCGCTTTAATCCAGGCGGCCTGTTCCAGCTCTCCAACGGCATCATGGACAACCCAGGCGACTCCAAATATGGCATGACCACCGAGCAGCTCTTCGAGGCCTTCCGCATGCTCAAAGCCAAGGGCGCCGAGGACTTTGGCATCCACGCATTCCTTGCCAGCAACACCGTCACCAACGACTACTACCCCAAGCTCGCGCGTATCCTCTTTGAGCTTGCCGTACGCCTGGAGCGCGAGACCGGCGCACACGTCGCCTTCATCAATCTGTCCGGCGGCGTCGGCATCCCCTACCTGCCCGAGCAGCAGGCCAACGACATTCACGCCATCGGCGAGGGAGTACACGTGGCATACGACGAGATCCTGGTCCCCGCCGGCATGGGCGATGTGGCCATCTGCACCGAGATGGGCCGCTTTATGATGGGCCCCTACGGCTGCCTGGTCACCAAGGCCATCCACGAGAAGCAGATCTACAAGGACTATATCGGCGTGGACGCCAGTGCCGTCGACCTCATTCGTCCCGCCATGTATGGCGCTTACCACCACATCACGGTGATGGGTCAGCCGGGCGGCGCCGACAAGGCCACAGCGCCCGTCACGAACACCTATGACATCACGGGCAACCTATGCGAGAACAACGACAAGTTCGCTATCGATCGCAAGCTGCCGCATATCGACATGGGTGACCTGCTTGTAATCCACGATACCGGTGCGCATGGCTACTCCATGGGCTACAACTACAACGGACGGCTGCGCTCGGCCGAGGTCCTGCTGCGCCCCGATGGTGCGGCCGACCTCATCCGCCGCGCCGAGCGCCCGGGCGATTACTTTGCCACGCTCGACGTGCTGCCGTGCGGCCGAGAGCTGCTGGCCAAGTCGCGCGCCGAAAGTGCCCGCCGTCGCGCCGAAGACGAGCGCCTGGCAGTCGCAGCTCAATGGAACAAACGCATCCAGATCGCGGAGGCGAAGGAGAAGAACATGGACATCCGCAATCTCGAGGGCTCAATCGTCGCCCTGGTTACGCCGTTTAAAAAGGACGGCAGTGTCGACTTTGACGCGCTCGAGCGCCTTATCGATTTCCACTTGCAAAATGGCACCGACGCCATTCTCACCCTGGGCACCACCGGTGAGAGCGCCACGATGACCGATGACGAGGACAACTCCGTCGTCGCCGCCGTGGTCAAGCATGTTGCAGGACGCGTCCCCGTCATCGCCGGCTCGGGCTCCAACTCCACGCAAACCATGCTCACCAAGTCGCTCACCTATCAGGGCCTGGGCGCCGACGGTCTGCTGCTCATCACCCCCTACTACAACAAGTCCAATGAAGAGGGTATCTATCAGCACTTTAAGACCGTCGCCGATGCCGTGGACATCCCCTGCATCCTGTACAACATCCCCGGCCGCTGTGGCTGCGGCATCAGCGAGCGCAACGTAGAGCGCTTGGCCGCGCACCCCAACATCATGGGCATCAAGGAGGCCTCGGGCAACGTCGCCTACGCGGCCAAGATCGCCCACTTGCTGTCCGATGACTTCCGCATGTACTCGGGCGAGGATGCACTCACAGTGCCGCTCATGAGCCTGGGCGCTTCGGGCACCATCAGCGTGTGGGCCGACGTGCAGCCGCAGCTCGTACACGACATGTGCCGCGCTTATCTGGACGGCGACGTAGCGCGCGCCCGCGATATCCAGATTGCCGGCCAGCCGCTCATCAACGCCCTCTTTAGCGAGGTCAACCCCATCCCCGTCAAGGAAGCGCTCGCCCAGATGGGCATGATTGAGGCAAACTACCGCATGCCGCTGTGCCCCATGGCAGACGACACGCGCTCTGCACTTACCGATGCCCTGAAGGGAGCTGGTCTGCTTGATTAAGACTGTCATTATGGGAACGGGCCGCATGGGCTCGCTCATCCGCACCACCGCCGAGGGCGTTGTCGACGCCGCCGGTCAACCCGTTTTTGATATCGTGGCCCAGATTGGCTTCGATTTGAGCGAGCTCGAAAACGCACCGGTCGCCGATGTGATTATCGACTTCTCGAACGTCGTGACCTTCGATGCCGTCGTCGCCTATGTCGAGCGCACGGGCGCGGCGCTGGTCTCGGGCACCACAGGCTACACCCCCGAGCAGATGGACCGTCTGCGCGAGCTGGGCCAGAACACCCGCGTTATGCACTCGGGCAATTACTCCATCGGCATCGCAGCCCTGCGTCATCTAGTGGCCCAGGCCACGCGTGAGCTGCCCGGCTTTGACTGCGAGATTGTCGAAACTCACCACAACCAAAAGGTCGACGCCCCCAGCGGCACCGCAAAGCTGCTGCTCGACGCCGTAGTCGAGGCCGAGCCCGAGGCAGGCTACCACCCCGTCTATGGCCGCGAGGGCATGTGCGGCGCGCGTGGCCCCAAGGAGATCGGAATGCACTCGCTGCGCGGCGGCACCGTCGCCGGCGTGCACGAGGTTAGTTTCTTTGGCCAGGACGAGGAGGTCACGCTCACCCACCGCGCCACGAGCCGTCAGATCTTTGTCAACGGCGCCTTGGCAGCCGCGCAGAAGCTCGTCACCCGCAAACCCGGCTTCTATACGTTCGACCAGGTCATGTTTGCCTAACCGGGTATCAACCGAATCCACCCAAAGGAGAGATAGCAAATGAGCAACGCAGCCGAGATGGATGCACAAGAGATTATCAACTACATCGCCACCGCGCCCAAAAAGACGCCCGTCAAGCTGTACGTGCGCGAGAAGCCGGGCATGAAGGTTGCCTGGGGCAACGCACATGTCTACGGCGGTCGTCGTGGCAAGACCGTCTTTGGCGACTGGGATGAGCTTAAGGCCATCCTCGATGCCAATGCCGATTCCATCGATTACTACGACGTTGAAAACGATTGCCGCAACTCCGCCGTGCCTATGCTCGACCTTAAGGGCATCAACGCCCGCATCGAGCCGGGCGCGATCATCCGCGACCGCGTCGAGATCGGCGACCGTGCCGTCATCATGATGGGCGCCATCATCAACATCGGCTCCGTTATCGGCGAGGGTTCCATGATCGATATGGGCGCCGTGCTGGGCGGTCGCGCCACCGTGGGCAAGAACTGCCACATCGGCGCCGGCACCGTATTGGCGGGCGTCGTGGAGCCCGCAAGCGCCACGCCCGTCATCATCGAGGACGATGTCATGATCGGCGCCAACGCCGTGGTCTTGGAGGGCGTGCGCGTGGGCAAGGGCGCCGTCGTGGCTGCCGGTGCCGTGTGCGTCGAGGACGTCCCCGCCGGCGCCGTCGTGGCCGGCGTTCCCGCCCGCGTCATCAAGATGCGCGACGAGAAGACCGACAGCAAGACCGGCCTGGAAGAGGGCTTACGTCAACTGTAGGGTTACGCGGTTTTACCAAACCGCGTAACTAGTCGACGCTGCACCTTTGGTTCCGTCGTTCTAACGAACGACGGACCGGTCGACGCTGCAAACGCCCCTAAGCGGCAATCTGACGTTCAATCGTCGGTCGCGTACCGAAGTACGCTTCCCTCCTCTTTCACGTCACCTTGCTCGCCTAGGGGCGTTTTCGCTGACGCATGCTCAACCTGCGGGGCAATTCAACCCCAAGCAAAAAGGCCGAAGTCCCGAAGGGCTTCGGCCTTCGCTTTCCCGCTGCAGGCGTAACGCAACTTATCGGTTCTCGATGCTACCGATGTTTTTGAGCTCGATGGAGATGAGGCCGTTGGGCTCGTTGACGAACTCGATGTACTCGGAATTCGAACCCATCTCGGCCGGGAAGCTGATCTCGATGCCCGTATCGGTACGAATCTTGTGATTGCGCACGGCCGCGCGCTCGACCTGCTTGCGCTCCACAGGAACGCGCTCAGGAACCTTCTCCTCGGTCAGTGCCGCGCGCACGCTCTCTTTGATGACCGGCTCGTCCTCAAAGACCTCATCGACGATATCCCAAGGCGGCAGCT
>ERZ809074.2793-NODE-2793-length-18043-cov-5.654103_pt1 | contig 18043 bp, 28 predicted proteins | sample MGYA00520795_ERZ809074 | MGnify/ENA primary metagenome ERZ809074 (study PRJEB31570, sample SAMEA3212989) | Homo sapiens | biome: human-gut; feature: human gut; material: fecal | place: Sweden | collected 2011 ...
CGTGGTAATACTGCAAGGGGCCACCACTGGCAATGAGCACGCCATCCTCCCAGGCTGCATGTGAGACGGCATCCTTGCCCGTCAGCACACCGACCTGTGCCACCGTCTTGCCGTCCGTCGTCATGCTGTAGACCTTCTGGTCCGCATCCGTCAGCAAAAAGATGCCCTCGATGGCATCATAGATGAGGTACTGGAAAGACTTCGTGTCATCCGCGTAGACCTTATCCGTACCGCAGCATGTCTTGAGTAGCCCCGTACTCTTGTCGATCTCGACATTGACCGCCCGGGCAAGCTCATTCATCGCGATCATCTCAGCTGCATTCGTCGTGTTGAGGCCTCCCGAGAAGTCCGAGTATCTTACTGTCTGCTGGTTTGCATGTTCGTTTGAAATCCTCATAGAATCTCAGTCCTTCCGTAGTCCCTGCGGATTCTTGGCTGGTCCCACACACCATTGACCGTAATGCCAGCCGGAAGCATGTTGAGCGCATACGCCTCAATCTGCTGCGTGATTTGTGCAAATAGCTGCGATTCCTGAGACTGGTCAAACTCGTCCGTGAACTTCGCACGGATGCCGACATACTCGACGAGGAAGTCATCCAGCTCGTTAGGGAAGGGGGACTTGTCATCCATACTTGTCAGCAGTTCTTGGTCCTTGATGCCGACAACCTCAATGTCAACATCTTCATCAGGCACAGGGTAGAAGCCGAGCGTACTGTTGCCCACGACGTAGTAACAGATTGGTCTGCCCACCTGGCTTAAGTCACTGATTCTCCGTCTATCCTCACGGGAAACCTCCTTGCCGCCCACACGCACCTCGATGATACGAGAGAGCCGCACCGTCACGGAGGATGCATCTGTAAGCGTGACACGAGACGTACCAGCTGGCAGAGTACCGACGTAGTCATAGTCCTGAAGCAAGTCTGGATTTGTGTCCATGATTGTCCGGCGCAAGAGCCGGATACCGTCATTGATGAACCCCAACAGCATCTCATCCGAAAATCCCGTCTCCTGCTGATCGTTGACATTCCATCGCACCCTTTCGATGATATTGCTTGCTGTCAGCACAGTCTCACCACCTTCAAATAAAAAGGCAGGAGCCTAATCACTCCCGCCCATGAATCCATATCTTAGTCTGCTACCGACGACGTGATGACGTTGACACAGCCAAAATCCGTCAGGTTCGTTCCGTCAAACTTGAACTGCGTCTTTGCAATGCCGAAGATGCGACCGAACGCGAAACCAACCTGATTATCGTAGTCGAACGTATCTTCATTCCAGGTTGGATTATTGCCTACGGCCATGACTGCGGCCTGCGCACCAAGGAAGAGTGCATGGGAAGTCAGCGTGTCCGTTGCGCCCTTTGCTTCGCGAATGATATCGTTGCTCTGATGGACAACGACGCCATCGTACATGCCGAGTGCGCCGGAGAAGATTGGGTTCTTCTCGCCGCGAACGTTAGCATACTGCTGCGCGTTAAGCCACTTTTCGTCGGCCATCAGGTCACGCGCCTGGTACTGGTCAATGACAAGCACATAGGTGTCGCGGCCGTTGACCTTGACAGGGCGAATCATCGTATTCTTGTCGGCCATAGCGATACGCTTAGCCTTGCCGATGATATCCGCAGTAAATTTGTCGTCAGCCGTGATAGCGTTCTCTGCCGTCTTGCCGCCCGCAAAGCATACGCGGTCTTTCGTCGGATCCGTCGAGAGTGCCTTAAAAATCTTACCGTCGATGGTATTGGCCAGCCAGTAAGACAGGCTCGTCTTCGCATCCTTGCGCATATCAATCTGCGTCTTCTGCTCATCCATCTTGCCCTTGAGGCGGACGGCGTTACGCAGCTGGTCAATCGTTACCTTGAAGTCACGGTAAATCAGCGCTTCCTCGTTGCCCTCCAGCATATCATCGCCGGTGATGCCAGCGCCCTTGAGTTTCATGAGCAGCGGAATATTGATGGTATCGCCATCGCCCTTCTGAAGCTCCGTGCGAATCTGGATAATCGAGTCAGCACCCGTACCGGTGAATTTGTCGAAGAAGGTCTGCTCTACGCCAGCCTTCCAAGTGTCCTTTGCCCATGCCTGCTGTACAAGAGCAGGTGCAATCGTGATAGTAGTATTTGCCATTTCTTTTCATCCTTTCGAGCCGCGAGGCCCGCACAGGATCACTTTGTCTTTGCCGAGAGGATCATGTTGCGGTACTGCTCGGGGATATCGCCCCACGGTGTAGTCCGCATCATCTCTGCAAGCGTCTCGCCCGTGACGGCACCACTGTAGCCAGACGTACCGTCAACCTGTCCTGCGCGAGGCATACTCACTGCCTGCTTCATCTTCTGCTTCGTCGTGTTCTTGCGGGCGGCCTGAGCAGGGTTCTTCTTCCTGTACGCCGCCTTTGCGCTCTTGAAATAGTTCTGAATGAGCATGATGTCTGCGTCGTTCGCAGTCTGTCGCTCGATACGAGCGTACGCACCCGCGATGACAGGCTGCTGAGATGCCGGTAAGCTCTCAAAGAACTCATTCGTCGCGAATTCCTTTGTCTGCTCAAAGTCCGGCTCCTGCATCTCCTGCTGTGCAAAAGTATTGTAACCATCGATATTCTTCTTGTGGTTATCGAGGAATACCCTAGTGCGTCTCTGCTGCTCCTGCTGTGCTGCATAAATCTGCTGCATGATGGCTACTTCTGCATACTTCCTTGCAGTCTGATACTGCGTCTTACGCGGATCGTCGTCGTCCATGTATTCCATGGCATCAACGTCATCTTTGCTCAGCCCAGTCATAGTCATGGCCTGCTTGTCGACAGTAGCGTCAAATGCTTTCTGCACATCTGGTGTAAATCTGAGCTGTGGTGCAGGTGGCTGCTGTACCTCCTGTGCTGGTGCCTGCGGCTGTTCCTGCTGGACATTGCCGGTAGGCTTTACCTGCTTCTGCTGAGCTTCCAGTGCGGCAAGCCGCTCTTCCAGCTGCCTGCGCTTATCCACTTCCTGCTTGAAGCGAGCATACGGAATCTTGGTGTTCGGGAGAGGTGCTGCCTCTTCAGGTTTGTTGTCGCTGTCCTGTTCAGCGTGAGACTCGTCAGGCGCTTCGTCCTGTTCCTCTTCTTCATCTTCCGTGCTCTCGTCCTGCCCAGCTTCCTGCATGATCTCGCGGGCGGTGTCCTCGGACAGCCCTGCCAGCTCGTCGGGAATCGCTTCCTTCTGCTCCTGCTGCTCTTCTGCTGCGTCCTGTGCTTCGTCTACTACAATCTTTTCGTCGTTGTTGTCCATGTCTATGACTCCTTCCCGTTAACGTTCGGTGACGAGTACGCCCTTGTCGATGGCGGCTCGAAAAATATAAATAAAGCGCAATGCGCTCATTTAACTGCGCTGTAGAGTGCAACGACTGCATCCACGGCTTTGTAGCGGTCGCCCGCATTGCCGTGCATTACGTCGTCACAAATCTTGATGCCGAGGTCAATGCAATGCTGCTTGAAGTCCTCGGCCTTATCTTTTGCCGGTGCGTCCGGCATTGGTGCCTTTGGCGTATCAGCCTCCGGCACGGTCTTGCGCGTCGTGCGCGTTGCCATGTCTCATCTCTCCTTTACATCGCAGGCCCCTGTCCAGCCATAAGACTCTGCATTGCGGCCTGCGTCATAGCATTGCCGCCCGCCTGTGGCTGCTGAGACTGTTGCTGCTGTTGCATCGCTTGTGCGAGCTGCTGTTGCTGCATCGCCTGCGCCTGCTGCTGTTGCGCGGCCTGCGCCTGCATCTGCTGAGCGAGCTGTGGGAACATCTGCTGCACCATAACATTGACGGCATACTGCGCAATCTGTGGGTCGATAAGCCCCTGCTTCGCCGCCATCGCAAACTGAATCGGGAGCGGCGCGTCTTTGAATGCGATACTCTGATTCATGTTTTGGTTCTTGATCATCTCAAGCTGCATCTGCTGTTGTGCGGTCTGCTGCTGCGCCTGCTGGCGTTGCTGCCAACGCTGCTTGATATCTTCTTTGTTCGGCAGGTCTGAGAGATCGATGATGATGTCGAAGATCATATCGCCTGGCACGCCGAGGTTCTTGACCGCATCGACGAGGCCCCACATCTGCGCCTGCCGCTGTGTCGTGCTTGCTTGCGTGTCGCTGACGACGATATCGAACTCACCCTGCGACAAATCGTTTAGCGTGGCATGGATAGCGTTGCCGAGCGGGTCCGTCTGGATGACCTGCTGATTGACGCGGATAAACTGCTGGCCATTCGTGCCCTCAACGCGATAAACCTTGTCCTCTGTGTAGAACTGCGGAATAACGCCTTTGTATCCGCGCTTGCCCCACAAGAGGTAGGCCACCTTCTTCTTGGCGTCACGAAGATGGTCAAACATCGGCGCGATGTGTGTGATTGCTTGCTTCTGCTTCAACTCAATCGCGCGGCCGGACGAGCTTGACGGGATATCCGTACCCATCAGAGCCTCGTTGATGCCACTGATTGCTGTGAGGTCTGCCGTTGCCTGGCTCTCAGCTTGGATGACTGCCGCAGGTGGCTGCTGCACATTGCGCTCCATAATCTTGCCCTGTGCGATTGCACCCGGGCGGACCTCCGAGAAGTGGCCTGGCACATTGCCGTTGCGCTTGAAGTCGCTTTTTTGCTCTGGCGTCATCGCGTCAGCTTCCATCCAGCCGCCGCCGTTGCCAGAAGTGTTGAGGATGTGTAACGTCTGGATGCGACGCTTATTAATCTCGCGCTGCGGGTCTTTGAGGTCACGCACGAATCCAGCTGGAAGGTCATCCTCTCCGAAGTAGTAGCACGTAATCGGTACGAGCGGGAACTCGCCGTGCTGATAAGGGCTCTCCATATCTTCGAGCAAGATGCGGTCGCAGAAGGCCGCGACACGTACTTTTGTAATCATGACTGTGCGCTCGCCCTCGATAAGTCCGCTCAGAATCATCTCCGGCGTCACATCAGGCTGCGCCACCGTCGTGCCATCTGACAAGATGTAGAGCGATTGTCGCTCCTTGACCTTGTACCAGCACTCGACGAGCCTGACTTTTTGCAGCTCCTTTTTGTACCAGAGTGGGTCCTCTTGCCGCCCGTCCTCTAGCTCAGCTGAGTCGTAGACAGCGTACTGCGCCTCGATATCGCCCTTGTGCTCAGGATAAATATCCTCCAACTCGTCCTTGTCCACCCACTTCGCGCGGCAGATGTACTTTGCATCGGAGAAGTCAAGCTTGTGCGCTTCCGGGTCTACGTAGACGCCGAACGGGTCCTCACGCTTGACAAACGCCTCGCCATCGAGCATATCGTCGCGGAATTTGTAGCCGACTTCTAGCCAGCCGAGACCGCCGATTGCTGCATCGAGAAAAGCCGCCGACTCTTCGCTGTCGTATCCACACTCATCCAATATGTACTTCGTGATGCCCTTGCGCACCTGACAGATATTGATATCGTCGCTCGTGCGCGGCAGGAAGTCGATGTCGTAGCGGTTGAGCCGCTGATAGCCTGACAGTACATTGATAAGCGGCTTGATGCGATTGATCGTGATAGCCGGACGGCCAGATGCCTCCAGCGCATCCTTATCATCGTCCGTCCACTGCTTGCCAGCGACAAACTCATAATCCTCGCGAGCCTCGTCGCGCCAATCTGCCGCCGCGTCTACAGCTTCGCGGAACCATTGCCGGAATCTGCCGATCTGCGTATCCTGCTGCAGCACTTCGACTTCCATATTCTCATCGCTCATTCTCTCACCACCTTCAATGTCTTTTCACAACGTACACGGGAAAGTATTTCCCCGGAGATTTTTGATACCATGTTCGGTTTATGTCCTTGCACCATGTACATTACACGGCCCATACACTCGGCTTATGCTCCCCACGCCACCTGTCACGCGGCTTCTCCGGCTCGGGTTCCTCCGGCGACCACGGGCGGCTGAGACATGCATAAGCTACAGCATCCATGATGTGGTCCTCTGCTGTCGTGTCGTATGTCTCGGGATTGTGCTTGTCGTAGCTGAGCATTGGTATCGTGCGGATAGAGTGTATGCAAGATGCGAAGAAATAGATGGCTGGCTTGCGCTTACCATCCTTGCTCTTGCGCCCGATCAGCCGCTGCTTAAATGCATTCGCGCCCTCGACGCGCCCCTTCGAGCATTTGCCAAACGTCACCAGACGATGTGAGAAGAGTACATCATTCAGTTCTTCTGCAATCGTCGGCCCCGTGACGCCGGTCTTTGCCCAACAAGCACTATCGAGTACGCCGTACATTACGTCCTCATCGCGCTTCTCCAGCTTGACGATGCGCTCACCGACCTGCTTTGCCGTCTCCTCTGTGCCAACGTTCGGCTTGCCGCCCCAGCCATACAGCTCTCTGTAGCAGTACATATTGCCGTCATAATCAACCGCCCACCACAAGCAGGCGTAAGGATGCGTGCTGCCCCAGTCCATCGAGCGGAAGCGCATCCACGTTGCCGGTATCTCGAAGGGCTCGATGACGTGAAGATCACTGTGCCAGGACTTGAAGAACTGTCCAGCTGCCAGGCCCCAATCGCCGAGCCCAGCGACTCTGTAACGCTCCGGGTCCGTCCTGCGCATCTCCTCAAACATCGCCAGCGACTCAGGCGACAACCATTCATTACATTTATATGTAGTAGTCATCGCCAGTACATTGTCATGCAGCGCGTCGAAGAAGCGTGCTTTCAGCCAGCTAGACGAGTCCCACGGGTTGAACGTGATGATCCACTGGAAATAGTAGCCCTTCGGCAGCTCGCCACGAAGCGACTCATCGAGATATTTGAAGTCCTCTTCGTCGCACTCATATGCTTCTTCCAGCCAAGCCCAGCACAAGATACCGCGTGGCACGGTGATAGACGTGATCTTCATGCTGTCATCCATGCCGCGGAAAAGTATCTTCTGACCGGTCGGGATATACTCAAGTTCCAGCGGAGATACGCGATACTTCCAAAATCTGTCTACCCCGAGGCGATGTATCGCCCACCTCAACTGCGCGAAGCACGAGTCCTTGAGCGTGCTGGCCGTCTTGCGCACAACGAGTGTATTCGCAAGCGGATACTGCATCATGCGCGTGATGATCTTGAGTGCCGCCGTCGTCGATTTCTTGCTTGCACGGCTACCTTTGCAGACGACGTAGCGCTTTGTGCTGCGCCAAAAATCGTCGTAACCACCGCCCACGGCAGACTTTAGCGATATCTCGCGCCGCTTCATCCGCCATCGCCACCGATGTCATCACGCAAGACAACCGGTAATTCTCCACTCACTTCGAGCTTGTCCGCTGCATATGACCCACTCATGCGTGCGAGCTGGTCCATTGCCTTGAGCGCGTCCTTGTAATCTGGTGCTTTGTCGCTCGGATCACGAGCCGTCTGCCGCGCGATTGCCGTCAACCGCTCTTGCATCTCTTTCGGTCCCATAATTTTTTCCGACTCGATTTTAGCGTGAATCTCCTGTAAGCGAGCTTGAATACTAACATTTCCTAACAATCTAGCAGCCGCAACACCAGCAGATTTGTCATTTTTTACTTTGTATCCTGCTTGCTTATACGCTTGTGTAGCATTGCCGCACTGCGCATAAGCAAGGCAGAATGCTTCTCTCAGCGGTGATAACATTGCTACACCCTCTTTCTCGTGCCAGTTACTTCCCTACATCGCGATAATCGCCGCCGTCGTAGCAGCTACGCAGATAGCTGTCAGCGCGATCAGCGACAGTATCGTCATATCTTCGCTCATATATTCCTCGTTCTACGCACGAAAAAAGACTAGCCATTTGACTAGTCCCTCTCGGTCATCACATATATGTTGTGCTATCTCAATAGCAGCTTACTCTATTAGTATATCGCATATATCGCACAAAAAACTTGCAAAGTTTACGAATTATTTTCCCACATTGCATCCCAGTAAAAATCTTGTAGCAGTACGCAAGTGCCATCTCATGCCGCCCGCAGACGATGTGCTTCTTCGCTGCATCCCATCTGTACGTGATCTGCGTGCCGTCACGTCTGGCTCGTATCAGTTCGTCACCTTCTGGCTCTACGATTTCCCATCCGCGCGACTTGAGATACAGACACATATCGATGATGTCTACGAGCTTTATCAGCCCGCGCCACTCCGTCTGCTCTTTCTTCTTGCGCTCCATTTTGCGTATGTCGTGCTGTGTCAGCTTCTTGCCCGTTGTAGATCACCCCGGATACACGACGAGGGCCTGCCGTAGTACAGACCCTCGTGTGTGTAAGAGATAAGAAATTATAAAAAGGAGGTTTAACAAAATGCCGCTGAGAAAGAGAATCGGCATAATGGGGGTTGGTAATTGGAGTGCCTTGCAGGACTCGAACCCGCTTCTCTGCGTTATGCTACGCAGCGTGATACCTCGTACACCATCGGCACAATAAGCCGCTGTTTCGCGGCTTATCCGTTGTTACTCGTGGAGAGTTTACTCAACGCTTTCGACTTTCGCAAGCCTATGCTTATATAGTACCACACTTTTCAGTCCCAAAACTTGCAAAGTTTGCAAAGAAAAAAGCGGCCATTGCTGGCCACCCGACACTTAAGATATTTTTTCTGCTTTCTCTTTGCACGCCTGCTGAATGTAGGAAGCCATACTCAGACCGCATTCTTCTGCCCACTGCTTGATCTGTGCCCTCGTGCCCTTTGGCGCGCGGAAAGAGATTTGCTCATAATTTGCAGCCAACCATTTTTCATTTGCCCTTTTTCTGCTGTCCAGCATTATTATCTCTCCATTCCTCTATGAGCGGCTTATACAGACGCTCTTCTGCTGCCTTCCGCGCTTTCGCGGCTTCTTCGATCGTATCAAAGTAGCCGAGCTCAAATTTCTGGCCACGAAAGCCGATATTTGCTCGGTATTTCCCACGGCGCGTACTATATGAGACGCCACGGATCCCCGTGCTACTGCGACTTGTCGCCGTTGCCGTACTGATCTTATTGATGTCTGTACCTTTGTACAGCTTGGGAGCTCGTGCCTCGATTGCATTTTTGCGCATCTTGCATCCGCATGATATGATGTCGCCATTTAAAAGGTGCGTTTTGCTAATCTCTTTTGTATTTCCACAATCACAGCGGCAGAGCACGCGGCCGTACCCGAGCTCTTTGAGTACAACGAGTTTGCCGAATCGCTGCCCGACCGTGTCTTTTATTAAATCTCTGCGGGTGTGCCGCCTTACGCAGCGCCCACACGACCTTGCCAACCCGCGCTTTACATTTGACTTGATGAATATCTTCTCCTCGCCGCAGTCACACCGGCAGAGAATGCGGCCACCGCCGAGCTCTTTGAGTACAGTGAGCTTACCGAAGCGGCGACCAGTCAGATCATCCCTAATCATGTTTCCCACCTTCAAAAAAAGGGGCGGCTTTTGTGAGCCGTCCCCAACATCACCATCAGAACCCGTAGACTTCAGAAATGTCCATCAGGTCCTCGTCCTCGATGTTATCGAGGTTTTTCAACGTGCGAGACCCGTCCTTAAGCACCATAGTGATGCGCTCCTTACCGAGCTCATCACTGTCGATGACACTGATATCAACGCCGTCAACCTCTACATTATAGAGGTCATATTTACGACCTGCATCTTCGCGGCTGTCAACGCTCTCTGCATTTTCAACGGCTTCCATGATTTCTTCTCTGGTCATTTTGATTACCTCCTTGCCTTTCGGCTGTTCCTTATCTCTCTTTCTGTCTATATTGTACTGCATGTAGTACAGATTGTCAACCCCTAAAAATAAAAAAGTTGGCCGCTCTCACGACCAACTATCTAATCTTACGCTCTCAGCTCCTCATCGCTCACGACACGTACAAGACCATACTGACACGCCAACTCCGTCGCGAGGTGCAGGAACTCCGCCCTGATGCGGTATACCGTGCTTTGGTCCATCCCATACTGCTCCCCTGTCCTCACCGCCGTGTGTCCGTCGTAGTAGTACCGCATCGCCCGAGCTTCGTAGGGATAGCAATTCTCATACGCGCACTTGACTACCTTCAGCCATCGTTCCGGCCACCTCAGCGTCCAGCCGTCATCCAACGTGACTGCTTTCAGCTCCATTGCCAACCGCACTGCCTGCTGTGCAGTCGGATCACTCACAAACGCATGACCGCCGCCCCCACCGCTATGGCCGCCCGGCTGCAACCGCGCTTCTTTCACGGCTCGCTCGATGCTGTGCTGATTGCTCAAAATCTTTCCAACAAACTTGTATGCGTTCTTTCTGATCTCATGCTTCTTCACTCACTTATTCACCGTCCTCGAATAACGCTTTGTACAAGCTATCATTCTTTTCCCAATGCTTACATCTCTTGCACTCATCAAGCGGCTCATCTGTCATCGCATCAGTATATCCGTAGCAAGTATAGATTACCTTGCCTTTCGACGAGATGGCTCTATCAGCTGTGATTCCTCTGCGCTTAACTTCTCCCTTGCGTACCAGCTCGCAATCGCTCTTCATCGTCTCATCACCTCACATTAACCCCTTTGCCAGCTGCACCAGCACCCACAGCATCCACACTACTTCAGCCGCGCCGAGGATGCCGAGCGTAAAGCCGAAACCTATGATTGTTGCGAATCTCAACAACGGAAACAAGCTCGTCTCAACTTGAAAATAAATCTTCATTCTATCCCCGCTTTCTTCTTCCAAGACTCCAAGAACATCATAGATTTGTTCTGGGCAAACACTACACTCTTCAACGCATTCTTCGATGCTTTTCACTATGTCAACACTCGCTATTTCAAGCGCTCTCTGATACTTCTCAATCTCACCATCCTTCTTGTCAATCACGTCGCGCAATTCGAGCACTTTCTTCTTCAGCTCGTCAATGTTTTTCTCCATCGTATCGTCCCCCCACGTAACAAAGAGCGACTACGCAAAACGCTCCTAGCGAGCCGACAATCATGCCAGCCGCGAAACAGAAAAGATTACTCACGCTCTCACCCCATTCATCTCCGCGTGCAACCTTGCCAGCAGCTTTTCCGCTTGCAGCTGCCCATAGCTCTTGTGCTGCGCCCGCGCTTGCGCATTGATCTCGACGATATGCGACTCATATTTCGGCTTGTGCTGCCTGTATGGCAGCTCTAACCGCACAACACTATTTCTTGCTTGCTTTCGGTTATTTGCTCTCTTGCAACAGATTTTGGAGCAGTACTTTTGGTTCGGCGTGTTTGCAATAAAGCTCTCACCGCAAAATACACACGTGCGCTTACGCTCTTCATCTGGTCTTTCCGCAAATAAGACGTGACATTTCTCTCGATATTTCTCGTGGTCTCTAATCCGCTGCGCTTCCCGGCGGCACGAAGCGGAGCAATATTTCTGACTTGGGTTGTTCGTGCAAAACTCTTTTACGCATAATTCACACCTGCGTGTTTGCTCTTCTTCGCCGATGCACACGAGCGAGCTTCTTTTCCTTTTCCCGCTCGGTGTTTTCATCCATTTCAGCGATGATTTTTTCAGCCCGGTCTTTTCCGCAATATCATCCAGCGTGCCGTCTGCAATGCACTCTTCTCCTCTGTAAAGCGCGTATATTTTAGCCATCTTTCTACACCTTCTTTAGCCATTCTCGCGATACTGAAAAATGATATCCATTAATCGAGATATCGTATTCTTCTGGATAGGCTTTAGACTTGCCAAGGACAATAGCTTCTTTTTCCCCGGTCACGCATTCCACCTTTACAACCTCTCCTATCTCAAAATCTTCTCCATCGTGTTTCGTTTTTTCTTCTAATTGAATTTTAGAAGCAGAAATGGTTTTCCCTTTGTAGAATCGTTCTTCTATTACGTCGAGTGGGTGCTTTTTGAACCGCTTGCCGCCATCCCGCTTTGCATTACTCTCGTTGATTTCCTTCATGTATTCCTGCCGCATTTTCTCGTCACATCCGAGATAATTCATCAAGCCCGTCGTCGCGATAATCAAATCTGTACACTCTCTCAGAAAGTGCTGGCTGTCACCTCCGTTCTTCTCGATCTCTTTGTATGCATCAATGACTTCGAGGTGTTCCTCTGCAATCTTTGCGAAGTAGTCAGACGCCGTCCAGTCTTTGTACAGCTCACCGTCGCACGGATGCGGCAGTACAACCGACGCGCGACCGGCCTTGTAGCCATCGTCAAAAATCTTCTCGTATCCGCTAATTGCTTTATTCTTGTCCATCGTCTACCTCCACATCCAGCCGCACATATACACACGGCTCCTCTGCGTACCATTTGCCTACCAGACCATACTCAACGACCTGCGAGTCATCTTTGTACCATACGCCGTTCAGCGCATCCTTGATGCCCTTTATTACGTTGTCTAAATCCGGCTTTGTCGTCGGTCGTATCTTATCCGCGATTGCGTCCGCTCTCTTGCGCTTGCTCCACGATTTAGGCGTGCCACGATAGATTACACACGTCAGTCGCACGGGGCATGTCAGTGGCCCTCTCAGCGCGTCTGATGGCATATTCTCGCGTGCCAATCTCCGCACATACTCTTTATACTTGCGGCTTTTCGGCGGGTCATATGTCCGGCCATGCCCAAAGCGGGGCCGTCCTTGCGGTACAGCCTCGCCCGGGATGACAAGATCATAAGCCATCCTCCACGCCATTAACTCACCTTCTTCTCATTCTCTGCAACCATCTTATCGGCGGCGGCTACCAAATCTTCATAGTGCAGATTCTCCGATTCGAGATAGTTGCGCAATTCCGCAATCGTCAGCCCCAATTCTGGACGCTTCATGTCGAGCTGCAACTGGAAAATCTCAACGAAAAAATCCTGCATTCTCTTCGGCCCGAACCGCGTCTTGTCCCATGTGTGCAAGATGTACATCGTCATCAAAAGGTACTGTTCGATAATTCGCGGCAAGATTTCCTGATTCACCTGCCGCTCGTACTTCTTGCGTAGGTCCTCGCTGATAAGATTCTTCATTGTCGGTACGAGCTTGTCTGCTTGCATCGCCTCGCGCTGGATGTCAATCGCAGTTTCCAGCGCATCGTTGCTAATCTTCGTGCCTGCGCCGAGGCTCTTGCGCATCTTGCGACGCGCCTGCCGATTATATCTTCCCATACTCTCCACTCCTAAAAAGTCAAAACATCAAAATGGGATTTCATCGTCCGTCGGATAGTTGCCGCCACCCTGCTTGTTGCCGCCCTCGCTCTTGCCAAGAAGCTCTAACTCATTGACGATGACTTCGGTAACATATCTCTTCGAGCCGTCCTTCGCGTCATAGCTGCGCACCTGGATACGCCCCTCTACGCCGACCTGCTTGCCCTTCTTGCACCAGTTGCCGACAACCTCAGCTGTCTTCCCCCACACGACGCAAGGGATGAAGTCCGCTTCCTTCGGTTTGTCCTTCTGCACTCTACGATCTACCGCCAGTGTAAAAGTACCTACCGGCGTCCCAGACTGCGTATAGCGTACTTCCGGGTCCTTCGTCATGCGTCCGATCAGCGTTACATGATTCATGATTTTTTCTCCTTCCATTCGTCACAAACAAATCTATCTCTGGCGAAGCCGTAGCCTCGCGCACATTCTTTGCCATTGCGACACGTCTCACAGCTCCTGAGGATACCTTGAAGGTATCTTCGGCAGACATTGCATAGAAGTATATGCCTACCATCTAAAAGGCTCTCCTGCGTCACGTCACGCGACGTGCTACACACTTTACAGCTGCTCAATGTTTATTTCATCTCCCGGTGTGATTACTATGCACTCTTTACCTGCCCTAGCACGTGCGATTTCCACAACGTCGAAATCAGGCTCTGTGGTCGGAGCAGCACTGGCGCCATTGAACAGGATCACGTCCATATCATCCGTGATACGCTCCACTTTCAGCAGGTCACGCAGTTCTTTTACTTTCACTTCAACACTCCCTATCAAGATCACACGCGCTTCGAGCTAATTCCATGATTTTCCAAATCACATCACGGAATTTTTTCCCTTCCACGATTCTGTATATCTCGCAGTCAAGTGGAACGACTTTGCGATCACCAATTATCGAGTACTCTAAGCCATACCGCAAACACAAGACACGTATGTCTGCCAAATTTACCGGATTGTGTCTTGCGATGCATCCGTCATCCGATATGCATATCATGGACATCCCATTTTTTTGCACAAATCTCGTCTTGATGACTAGCCCGAATCCGTCATCAAGTATGAGTGGGATCTTCATCATTACACAATCGCCATCACCCCAAATTCTCATTTCTAAATCGCGGAATATCGCGCAGCGATTTTGCAATTCTTTAATGTTTCCCATTATGCTCCCCTCTCCATCGTCAGCCGGTCAATCTCCGCGAAGATTCCCGCCAGCTCGTGCAAGTCCTTGTACTTCTCCCTGACTTTCTCAAGCTCCGCCAGCGCTCTTGCTACGACCGTCTCGCGAGTCTCCTCGTCATCCATCGCGCTCTTGATACTCACGAAGATCCCCTTGCGCTGTCCGACCGGCGCGACGTTCACAAACGCCCGTGTCGGTTCCATACGCGGCGCCTCTTCGATTTTGACTGTCACGTTGCGGATGAGACTGCCGGCCTGCATGACGCGATAGTGCTCTGCCGCTGTCTTGTCGTCCCACTCAAATACGGGATGCAGCGGCGCTTCCTCCTCGCGCGACTCATCAACGACCAGCTCTGGCGTCAGTGAGCCATTCTCTTTCTCGATTCTCGCAAGCTCCTCGCCTGCTGTCTGTGCGCTTACTCTTGCGTAAGGCACTTTGTACTGATACACCATTTGTTTTCCTCCTTTCGGCGTTTTCCACGCCTGCCTTGCCCGGCCTCGCCTGGCCTTAACGTGCCACACCTCGCCTAGCCACGCCTGCCATGCCTTGCCCCGCCTGAACTCACCTTGCCGCAACTAACCATGCCGTGCCTGCCATACCGCACCTCGCCGTGCCATGCCTATCCACACACTGCCCCGCCGCACCTTGCCTCGCCTGCCATGCCTTGCCGTGCCGCTCCTGTCCCTGCCATGCCGCGCCTCGCCTTGCCTGCCAAACCTTACCGAACCCAGACCAGCCAACCATACCTGCCCATGCCGCGCCTCGCCTTGCCTGCCAATCCATGCCTCGCCGCGCCTAGCCAAGCCACGCCTAGCCTTGCCTGCCAAACCGTGCCCCGCCATACCCCAACATGCCCGTCCACAACATGGCTCGCCTCGCCTGCCGAGCTTTACTCAATGTGGAACATGCCGAAATTGCCATCCCTTGCCGGACGCCATTCACCGACGCCGCACGCGAAGCCGCCAGCTGTAAACGCGTTGACAATCTGCTCCAAGCTGACTGCGCTTGCATTGTAGCGGACAGTCAAATCCGTCTCCCACTCCTTGAACTCGCCACGGTAGCGCAAGTCAGCCGAACCCTGCCCGATGCGGCACATGTCTTCACGCATCACAGGGATAGAGCCGCGAATCTCCGCCATCTCGCCGATGACGAGGATTGCACCCCTGAGCGTTGTCTTCTTTTCGATAAGCCCCTGCTGATACGCTGCGTCGATTGCCGCCGCCTTGAATGCCAGCGCCGGGAAACCGAACCGCGCCGTCTTTGCAACCTCGCTGAAATTCTCCGGCGTGACATCTGCCGGCCGCTCGCTCAGCCAGTACAGTGAATCAAGGAACTCTGCGAATGGGTCGCGCACTTCCTTGCCCTTCGTCGCCTTCTTCATCTGCTTCTCAAGCATCATGCGCTTCGCCTTCTCGCTCCATGCGTGGACGATGAGCGGGGAATCCCCGACGACATGCAGAGTCGCCACTCTGAAATCCATTGCCGGGATCTCGATCTTGCTTTCAACTTTCTTCGTAGCCATTTTGTTTCTCCTTTTCTGCGGCGTTTTGCCGCAACCAACCCTTTTCTCTTTCTCTTACTCAGCCGCCCGCAGCTTCTTCGGCTCCATCGCCTTATTCGCCGCCAGCCGCTTCACTAAATCCATTGCTCGATTGCCCGGCAGAGCCTTGAGTGTTGCGCGTACATCCTCGCGCTGGCGCTCCCGATCTGCCTCAGCATTGTAGATACGCATGAACTGCGCCCGTGCTGTGTTGACCGCAGCTGTCTCCAGCTCGCACAGCTCCATTTTGCCGAACTGCTTGATTGCCCGCTCGACTGCCGGAGACGAATACGTCCACGTCCGATACGGTCCGACATTCTTAACAAGCTCCATCGCCTCGTGCCATGCTGCACCCGCTCCGCCTGTATCTTTCCCGCCGATGACCTCGCGCGTCGTCTTGACCGCTTCGAGGATTTCTGCCACCGTCGGAAAGAACTTGCTCGTCCGCATCAGACGCACCATCGCCGCATCCAGCTCGTCAAGCGGTACGTCTTGCAGTGCCCTCGCGTAGAGCATCAGCCCCGACGCCTCCAGCTTGCAAGCAGGATACACTGTGAGATATGGCGTCAGCAGCTTAACGATCTTTGAGTGTGTCAGGCCATTCAAATCCCTCATCGTCCTCGCCTCCTGATTCATACTGCTTAATCATCTCCAAGGCTTTCTCAGCCTCTCGATACTGTCGCGGCATCTCGTCGCCTCGGTTGCCCTTCCAGTCCTCAGTCTTGAGACGGTACACGCCTTGCCAGCTGTTTTCGACGGACTGGTCAAGAATAGCAATCTGCATCTCTTCGTTCCCAGGTGCCAGCTTCTCTAGCTTACCTAGCGTCAACCTCTTCGCACGGTCAGTGAGTGGCTTGCGCAGCTTCTTGCGCATCTCCTCGAAGCCGTGCAGAGCATCGTCAAGAGCAGGCGAGCCGGTGCAGAAGGGGTCGTTGGTAGTATTACTTTGTTGTATTCCTTTGTTCGTATTTCTTTGTATAATAGTAGATTGGGACATTTTGTCAGTATCGGCACTGACATTTTTTCCTGTTCTAGATTTTGACATTTTGTCAGTATCGAATTTTCCTTTTTTGACGTTGTTGAGGTCGGCATACATCGCGCCCTTGTCGGCCAGTGCGTACCACTTTGTGTGGTTGTACTTGTCCTTGCCCAGCTCGTCGCGAAGCAGATAGCCACCTTCAACCAGCTTGTCGATAGAGCGCTTGATGGTTCTCTCGTTGTAGAAGTTCAGGAATTTCTGCATGTTGACCATCGTGTCGTACATCCAATACTTGCCGTTGATGAAGTTCTGCTCATGCACCTCGTTGAACTTGATCCAGTGCGCGATGTGGTGGAACACTACAGCTGCACTCACGCCAACCTCGTTAGCGATGGCACCGTCAAAAGAGTAAATCATCGAATCACCTCACTTTCTAAACTTCAACCGCTTGCACAGATGCTCATCGAGCTTGACGGCTTGCAAGTGGTACTTCTTCACGAACTCCGACTCCGGCATGGCGTGCAGCTCCGTGTGATGCACGCGGCAGAGCGGCAGGACCTCGCGCCCTAGCTGGTGGACCTTCGTGCGATCCACGCCCGCGCCGATGCGCGAACCCTCGCAGTGGTGGATATCCGCTGCCTTGCCGCACACTGCGCACTTGCGGTGCATTGTGCAAGCGTACATGTACGCCGCGACGTCATCGCAGTTGTCGATGAGCGGGACGCGCGTCGGAATATCATTAGCAATGATGAAGTCAATCAGATACGTGATGAACTCCCTCGCTGTCGACATGTCGCAGTCTGACAATGAGAACATGCGCCGTTCTGTTGCTTCCATCCTCCGCAGCATGAACTCCATTTTGAGCAGGCGTTTCTGCTCGTCAACGGTATCAGCTGTTCGGATACCGTCCGTATACTCAGCAATCTCGCCGAGTAGGGCATAGCACTTGCGCCGCTGAGTACATGATATTCTTCTCCCGTCATCGAAGATGATATGCACGGTGCTGTATTTTCTTAACACTGCCCTATTCATATCTGGAACGATTGCCTTTATACTGGCAACACCAGTTTCGTTTATGTCAGTGATTTTACCGACAACACTCTCTTGTATCATCGTCTTCCCACTTTCCTTACGGGGCGCTCCAATGCATCTTCAACACTCCAACCCAAAGCTATACGAGACTTCAGTGTGTCGTAGCTTATGTTTTTTATTCGCGACCATTCTGCTATTGAGTGTCTTTTGCCGTGATATGTTAAATATAGAAAGTTATGTTTCTTTTTACTTCTCGCCTGCCCTCATTTTGAACTTGTAA
>ERZ809074.2799-NODE-2799-length-18008-cov-10.962569_pt1 | contig 18008 bp, 26 predicted proteins | sample MGYA00520795_ERZ809074 | MGnify/ENA primary metagenome ERZ809074 (study PRJEB31570, sample SAMEA3212989) | Homo sapiens | biome: human-gut; feature: human gut; material: fecal | place: Sweden | collected 2011 ...
TCTGGGACAAAGGACTCCTCTACAAGGGATTCAAGATCGTTCCGTACTGCCCGCGCTGCGGAACACCGCTTTCCAGCCACGAGGTTGCCCAGGGATATAAGGATGTAAAAGAGAAATCTGCGATCGCCCGCTTCAAAGTAAAAGGCGAGGACGCATACTTCCTTGCATGGACAACGACTCCGTGGACTCTTCCGAGCAACGTGGCACTCTGCGTAAACCCGAAAGAGACATACGCAAAAGTAAAGGCCGCAGACGGCTATACCTACTACATGGCGGAAGCTCTTCTTGACACTGTTCTCGGGAAGCTTGCTGACAAGGAGAACGGAACTCCTGCTTACGAGATCCTCGAGACTTACACAGGTAAGGACCTTGAGTACAAGGAGTACGAGCCGTTATTCGACTGCGCAGTTGAGATCTGTGAGAAACAGCACAAGAAAGCATACTTCGTGACATGCGCAGATTATGTTACCCTGACAGACGGTACCGGCGTGGTACACATTGCACCGGCTTTTGGTGAGGACGATGCCCAGGTAGGCCGTCGTTATGATCTCCCGTTTGTACAGCTTGTAGACGCAAAGGGCGACATGACAAAGGAGACTCCGTACGCAGGCGTATTCGTGAAGAAGGCGGATCCGATGGTCTTAAAAGACTTAAAGGAAAAAGGCCTGTTATTCGAGGCACCGGCCTTCGAGCACAGCTACCCGTTCTGCTGGCGCTGTGACACACCGTTGATCTACTACGCGCGGGAGTCCTGGTTCATCAAGATGACAGCGGTGAAGGATGATCTGATCCGCAACAACAATAAGATCAACTGGATCCCGGAATCCATCGGTAAGGGACGCTTCGGCGACTGGCTGGAGAATGTTCAGGACTGGGGAATCTCCAGAAACCGTTATTGGGGCACACCTCTTCCGGTATGGCAGTGTGAGTGCGGAAAGATGCACTGCATCGGCAGCCGTGAAGAATTAAAGAAGATGAGCCCGAATTATCAGGATGTTGTTAAGAAATACAGCAAGGAGATGGACGGAGACAAGGGAGAGGTTGAACTTCACCGTCCGTTTATCGACGATGTAGTGATCACCTGCCCGGACTGCGGAAAAGAAATGCACCGTGTACCGGAGGTTATCGACTGCTGGTTCGACTCCGGCGCAATGCCGTTCGCGCAGCACCACTATCCGTTCGAGAACCAGGAGCTTTTCCACAAACAGTTCCCGGCACAGTTCATCTCCGAGGCTGTTGACCAGACAAGAGGATGGTTCTACTCCCTCCTTGCCGAGTCCACGCTGCTCTTTAATGAGCCGCCGTACCAGAACGTTATCGTTCTCGGCCACGTTCAGGATGAGAACGGACAGAAGATGAGTAAGTCCAAAGGAAACGCTGTCGATCCGTTTGACGCCCTGAAGACATATGGTGCCGACGCGATCCGCTGGTACTTCTACATTAACAGCGCACCGTGGCTGCCGAACCGCTTCCATGGAAAGGCTGTTATGGAAGGACAGAGAAAGTTCATGGGTACTCTCTGGAACACTTATGCATTCTTCGTCCTCTACGCGAATATTGATAACTTTGACGCGACCAAGTACACACTGGAGTATGATAAGCTTCCGGTTATGGATAAATGGCTGTTATCCAAGTTGAATTCTACGGTAAAGGCAGTGGATGATGACCTTGCGAACTACCGCATCCCGGAGGCAGCAAGAGCACTTCAGGAGTTTGTGGATGACATGAGTAACTGGTATGTCAGAAGAAGCCGTGAGCGTTTCTGGGCAAAGGGCATGGAGCAGGATAAGATCAACGCTTACATGACTCTCTACACAGCTCTCGTGACGATCAGTAAGGCAGCAGCTCCGATGATCCCGTTCATGACGGAGGAGATCTACCAGAACCTTGTAAGATCCATTGATAAGACAGCTCCGGAGAGCATCCACCTCTGCGACTTCCCGGCCGTTGACGAAGCGCATATCGACAGCGAGCTGGAAGCAAAGATGGATGAGGTCTTAAAGATCGTTGTGATGGGACGTGCGGCAAGAAATACCGCAAACATCAAGAACCGTCAGCCGATCGCGAAGATGTTCGTAAAGGCACCGGAGAAGCTTCCGGAGTTCTACCAGGAAATCATCGAGGACGAGTTGAATGTGAAGTCCGTAGAGTTCACAGACGACGTGAGAAGCTTTACCTCCTACACCTTCAAGCCGCAGCTTAAGACGGTAGGACCGAAGTACGGAAAACAGCTCGGAAATATCAAGAAAGCTCTGGCTGAGTTAGACGGAAACGCAGCGATGGATACGTTGAACGAGAAGGGCGCTCTGACCTTCAACTTTGACGGAAATGAAGTCGTTCTCACAAAGGATGACCTCCTGATCGACATGGCACAGACAGAAGGTTATGTATCCGAGGCAGACAACACCGTGACCGTTGTTCTCGACACAACACTGACACCGGAGCTTCTCGAGGAAGGCTTCTACCGCGAGATCGTCAGCAAGATCCAGACCATGCGTAAAGAGGCTGGATTCGAGGTTATGGACCACATCTACGTTTACGCGGACAAGAATGAGAAGATCGCGGATCTCATCAAGAAGTACGCGGACGAGTTAAAGAGCGAGGTCATGGCTGACAACATCATGCTCGGCGATATGGCAGGCTACACGAAGGAATGGAACATCAACGGCGAGGATGTTGTATTCGGCGTAGTGAAGGTGACAAAATAAGATACGGCGATCGCACGGATCTTTCTATGACAGAATCAACACAACAAGGGACCTGTATTCTGCGGGACAATGGGGTTTTCGCAGAATGCAGGGAATCATCATGAAGGAGGACTTAGGGGTGAGTCAGACAATGAATAAGGATGAACTGAAAAAGGCCATTGCGTTGAATGTGAAGAGTCTTTACCGCAAAACGATCGATGAGGCAACTCCGGCTATGATTTATCAGGCAGTTGCGCTTGCAGTCAAGGATATGATCATCGACCGCTGGATTGCGACTCATAAAGAGTATGAAAAGCAGGATGCAAAGGTTGTTTACTACATGTCCATGGAGTTTTTGACCGGTCGTTTCCTCGGCAACAATATCATCAGCCTCTGTGAGCAGAAGGAAATCGAGGAGGCACTTTCTGAACTGGGCTTTGACCTGAATTCCATTGAGGATCAGGAACGGGATCCGGCACTCGGAAACGGCGGTCTTGGACGTCTTGCGGCATGCTTTTTGGATTCCCTTGCATCTTTAGGCTATCCGGCATATGGCTGCGGCATCCGTTATCGTTATGGAATGTTCAAACAGCAGATCCGTGACGGATATCAGATCGAGGTCCCGGATGAGTGGTTGAAGGACGGCTATCCGTTTGAGATCCGCCGCGCAGAGTATGCGACGGAGGTTAAATTCGGCGGTTACGTTGAGACCGAGTGGGACGGAAAGAGAAATCATTTTGTACAGAAAGGCTACCAGTCCGTTATGGCGGTTCCGTATGATATTCCGATCGTGGGATACGGCAACAATGTCGTAAACTCTTTAAGAATCTGGGATGCACAGCCGGTGAACACCTTCAACTTAAGCGAGTTCGACAAGGGTGATTACCAGAAAGCTGTTGAGCAGGAGAATCTGGCGAAGACCATCGTTGAGGTCCTTTATCCGAACGATAACCATTATTCCGGAAAAGAGCTTCGCTTAAAACAGCAGTATTTCTTTATTTCTGCCAGTGTTCAGCGTGCCATCAAAAAGTACAAGGAAAAGCATGACGATATCCATAAATTCTATGAGAAGGCATCCTTCCAGTTAAACGATACACATCCGACCGTTGCTGTCACTGAGTTAATGCGTATCTTACTTGACGAGGAGAACTTAGAGTGGGATGAGGCCTGGGAGATCACGACAAAGACCTGTGCCTACACAAACCACACCATCATGGCTGAAGCTCTTGAAAAATGGCCGATCGAGCTGTTTTCCCGTCTGCTTCCGCGTGTTTACCAGATCGTTGAGGAGATCAACCGCCGTTTTGTAGCCCAGATTCAGCAGAGATATCCGGGTGACAACGAGAAGATCCGTAGAATGGCGATCATTTACGACGGACAGGTCCGCATGGCTTACCTTGCAATCGTCGGCAGCTTCTCTGTAAACGGTGTTGCGAAGCTTCACACAGAGATCCTTGAGAAACAGGAGCTTCGTGACTTCTATGAGATGATGCCGGAGAAGTTTAATAATAAGACGAATGGTATCACCCAGAGACGTTTCCTGCTTCACGGCAACCCGCTGCTTGCAGACTGGGTGACCGACAAGATCGGAAATGAGTGGATCACAGATCTCTCCAATATTAAAAAGCTTTCTGTTTATGTGGATGATGAGAAGTGCCAGCAGGAATTCATGAATATTAAGTACCAGAACAAGATCCGTCTTGCAAAGTACATCAAGGAGCACAACGGCATCGATGTCGATCCGCGTTCCATATTTGATGTTCAGGTAAAACGTCTTCATGAATACAAGAGACAGCTCATGAACATCCTTCATGTGATGTATCTCTACAACCAGTTAAAAGATAACCCGAATATGGACATCGTTCCGAGAACCTTCATTTTTGGTGCGAAAGCAGCAGCCGGATATAAGCGTGCAAAACTGACCATCAAGCTCATCAACAATGTGGCTGATGTGATCAACAATGATAAGTCTATCGGCGGCAAATTAAAGGTCGTATTCATTGAGGATTACCGTGTATCCAACGCAGAGCTGATCTTCTCCGCTGCGGATGTCAGCGAGCAGATCTCCACAGCAAGTAAGGAAGCATCCGGTACCGGCAACATGAAGTTCATGTTAAACGGTGCTCTGACGATTGGAACCATGGACGGAGCAAATGTGGAAATGGCAGAGGAAGTCGGCAAGGAGAATATGTTCATCTTCGGTGCGTCCGCAGATGAGATCATCAACCTTGAAAACAAGGGCGGCTACAACCCGATGGATATCTTCAACAATGATCAGGATATCCGCCGTGTGCTGATGCAGCTCATCAACGGCTACTATTCTCCGCAGGATCCGGAGCTGTTCCGCGATATCTACAACTCCCTGCTCAACACCCAGAGCAGCGACCGCGCAGATACCTACTTTATCTTAAAGGACTTCCGTTCCTATGCGGAGGCACATAAGAAGATCGACCAGGCATACCGCGACGAGAAGTGGTGGGCAAGAACCGCGATGCTCAATACCGCATCCGCAGGAAAGTTCTCCTCCGACCGTACGATCGAGGAATACGTAAGAGATATCTGGCATCTGAAGAAGATTAAGGTAGAGCTGAAATAATGTAACTGTGAAGGTGCTTGACAGTTACGGATAACATAAAAAACAGACCCGTCTCATACAATAGTGATATCAGGAAAATTCGGCATGGAGTTTTTCGGGCAATCCGCCCGGAAGACTTCCGAATCTGAAATCCGGTATCACAGGTGTATGAGGCGGGTATTTTTTATGAAGCGTTTTTTTATGGTCTTATGGATGACGGTCATGATCCCCTATGTGACAACGCTGGCGTGGACAGGCCGGATCCGGACGGATACAGGGACGGAAGTCCCGGCGGAAGAGTTTCTTACCGGAGTCGTTGCGGCGGAGATCCCGGCAGAGTACGGGATCGAGACATTAAAAGCACAGGCGGTGCTTGCGAGGACATATATCTACCGGCTTGTGGATCCGGGGCTGGAACGTATCCGGGAAGAGGAACTGGACATAGATTGTCTCAGCATGAGGGAGATGGAGAAAAAATGGGGGAAAGAACATTTTAGAGAGTATTACGGGAAGATCCGTACCGCGGTGCAGGAGACAGAAGGACTCGTTGCGGAGTACGATGGGGAGCTGATCGAACCGTTCTACTGTGAGGCGTCGGCAGGAAAGACGAGGGAACTTGCCGCATATCCATATATCTGTTCTGTGGAGAGTCCGGGAGATCTGGAGGCAGGAGAATTTTTATGCGTCCGGACCTTTACGGAAGCGGAGTTTGCGGATAAGATCGGAAGAATCGGCGGGCCGCGTCCGGGAGCGGACGGCATTGCGGAAAAAATTCAGATCATCGAGCGGGATGATGCCGGGTATGTGAAGCGGGTGCAGATCGGGGATATGGATTACAGCGGGGATGAGGTCCGGGATTCTTTGGGGCTTTTATCGTCCTGCTTTCATTTTTCGTCTGCGGACGGGAAGATCCGGGTGTCATCGAAGGGGATCGGCAGCGGATACGGATTCTCCCAGGCTGGGGCGGATGCGATGGAGAGAGAGCAGGGGAGTGAGTTCCGGGAACTGTTGAAATATTATTTTCAGGGGATTGAGATCGTGAAAATTGCGGAGTAAAAGAAGATAAAAGGTGGATACTTCCAGAAAAAAGTATGATTTCGTGTATAACTTCACTGCCGCGGGTAAGAATATTACCGAGGTGATAAACGTGAAAGAAAGAGGAAATCAGCTTTTCAAGGACAAATTTGTCCTTGTCATGCTCGTACTTGGCCTGTTGACTATTGTTGCGGCAGCAGGCGCTGTAAGAATCCAGAAGGGGAGAGAAAATATCGGAGAGAGCCCCTATCTGGAGATCGAAGACCCGGACCATGTGATCGCAGGGGATTCCAACGCAGGAGCGGAGTCCGGCGGCGATACACTGGCGGGGGAACTGGCGGCATCGGGAGATGAAGCCGGGAATGGGGAATCTGCCGGAGACGGCACGGCTGTCGGTCTGGCGGACAATGAGAATGCTGCCGGAACTGGCGCTGATCCCGGCAATTTTGCCGGAGAAATTTCGATGGATACCGGTCTTGCTGATGCATCAGATAGCGCCCTGACAGGCGATAATCCCATGGCGGAAGCCGGTGCCGCTGTCAGCGAATCCCTGGTCCTCGATTTCGCAGACACAGACAAGCTCTCCTGGCCTGTGACCGGAAATATCGTTCTTGGCTACAGCATGGACACCACGACCTACTTCCCGACTCTGGACCAGTACAAAGTCAACCCCGCCAATGTGATCCAGAGCGAGGTCAGCACCCCGGTATCGGCTCCGGCGGACGCCAGAGTCGTCTCTGTCGGGACAAATGAGGAGATCGGTAATTATGTCAACCTCGACCTCGGAAACGGATATACCGCTGTCTGCGGCCAGTTGAAAGAGATTCCCGTTGTAGAAAACGAGTACATCCACCAGGGTGATCTCTTAGGTTACGTCGCAGAGCCGACAAAATATTACACGGTGGAGGGCACAAATGTGTTCTTTGAGTTTCTGAAGGACGGCGTGCCGGTGGATGCGTTGGATTTTCTGGAGTGAGAGAGCGTGGTTACACGTAAAAATCGATTCCGGCTCAACTGCACCGATGGACTTTTGTCCTTCGGCGTAAATTCTCTTACAGTCAGCACAGCAAGTGTGCAGATCTGCTGAATATTTTAAAAGTTTAGTGCAAAAAGCCTTCAGGGAAGCTCTCTGGAGGTTTTTTGCAGTGTTCAGACCTGAGCATTCCCATATTTATGGATGATGCATATTCTAATATCAGAACAAAGAAAGGAGACATCCGCATATGAATTGCAGAAATTCCGATCTGCCGGATACCGCTATGGCTCCGTCCTGCGACTGCGGCAGAAGTCTGTCTGATATTTCCGGCCCGGGACCTGTTGTGCGTCCGGTGGCCAACTTTTGTTTTGACGACAATGATCCAAGATTCCCGATAGGAATGGGATATGTTCCGATGCAGATGTGGGGGACCATATATCCGTTAGCCAGAGGTTTTGTCCGGGGAACGATCTTCCCGTCCCTGGATCTTCCATTTGCTGTGGGGAGGTGCAGAAGATGAGGGAAATGTATCGATGCAGCATGATGCCGGGAATGCCGGCAGAACCCATGCGTGACTCCCGCCTGTCAGCACAGAGTGCGATGCCTGCGTGCAGTACGTGCCAGAGTGCCGGGGGCATGGCCGTACAGGATAAAGAGCTGTTGATGCGTCAGATCATGGAAGCCGGTTTTGCGATGGATGACGTTGTCCTGTTCTTAGACACTCATCCGGAAAATCAGGATGCACTGCGCTATTACAAAGCGGTCCGTGACATGCGTGACCAGTCCATGGCTGCCTATGAGAGGCGGTTTGGGCCGCTGAGATACACCGATGTCACGTCCATGTCCTGGAACTGGGTAACTGAAAAATGGCCATGGGAAGGAGGATGCTAAGATGTGGGTCTACGAAAAAAGATTGCAGTTTCCGGTAAATATAAAGGAACCGAATGCGAAGATGGCGCAGTTCATTATGAGCCAGTACGGTGGACCGAAGGGCAGAAACCTATAATAATACCGCAAACCCAGATAAAATAAGGGTTTGCGGCGCTTATGCGTAATAGTGGAAATGAATTTCCTTCTGTGTCTGATCAACAACGATATCCGAAATGATGCTGCGGACCGCAGCACCCTTCACATCGTAGCTGACATCTGGATCCGAGAGAAGACTATATACATCTTTGATCCGGTTCAGAACCTCTTCCTCGGACGGAACATCATCCGGAGCGGAAGCAGCAATCCCTTTTAACCGTTCGATCTCGGCAAGAAGCTCCTGCCGTTCATTTGCAATTCTAAGCTTATTATCCTTGTATTCTTCAAGGGTGTCAATCCCAGATTCATAAGCATCCCGGATCCTGCTCTCCTTTACGGCAACGCGGGCCAGCGCCGCGTCAAGAATAGAAATCTCATCGGTGCCTTCGGAAGGCTGCTTTCTGATGTGCTCAAACTCGACAGTCCCCGATTCAATGACAGAGTGCAGGGAAGCCATTACAGCAGCTTCCGCCTTGTTGGCAGAGATCGAAGCAGGGCCTTTATGAACACCTTTCGCGTATTTCCAGCATACGAAAGTGTCTCCACGTTTTTTTACCCGACCGGCCCGGTTGAAAGAGAGGCTTGCGCCGCAGATTGAACAATGGAGCAGACCGGAGAGCCAGTGCTTGCAGGAAGACACGTCCCGCCGATTAGCCGGGCGGTATTCCTGATTCAGGCGTTCCTGCGCCGATTCAAAGCAATTAGTGACGGAGGGACGTACTTCGTGGGTGCCTTGAAAAGAATACCCATTCCATTCAACCGTTCCGGCATAGAATTTATTATGCAGGATCCGGGAGACTGTCCGACGTTCAAAAGGTGTCCCGCGCTTGCTGGTCCATCCCCGCTCATTGCATTTTCTGGCGATTCCGGTCATGTCCAGACCGCTGACGTATGCCTGAAAAATATATTCCACGATCGGATACTTCTCTTCATCGATCACAAAGGGCTTTCCGTTACCTACAGCTTTGTAACCGAGAGAAGGAACCACCTGGTATCCGTTCCGGAGCGCCTTTTCGGTCATACCTCGGAGCACCTCGCCGGAAAGATTGTACGAATAGTATTCGTCAAACCACTCAATGATGGATTCGATCAGCCTGCCGAACATCCCGTCAGCAATTGGTTCTGATACACTTTTGATCTCCACACCACATTTCTTTCGGAGAACACCTTTGTAAAAGGTACTTTCTTCCTGATTGCGGGCAAAGCGGGAGAATTTCCAGAGATACAGACGTTCAAAGGGAGCCGGGCTCTGGGATTTTGCGACGGCGATCATCTTCTGGAACTCCGGCCGGTTTCCGGCTTTCCGTCCGGAGATCCCCTTCTTTTCCTCAAATATGTATTCCGGAGGAATAATAAATCCGTCTTTTTTCGCCTCATCCAGAATCACACGGAGCTGTGCGTCCGGGGACAGCTCTGCCTGATCATCGGTGCTGACGCGGATATAAGCGGCGCCGATCCTTAAATTTTGTGCCATACTATATCATCTCCTGTAAACCATATGGATTTAGGGTATAAAAAATACACCCCTTGCAGGGTGCTCTGGAAAATGATATAATTCAGGTGTTCTAAGTCTGATTTATATCTTTCCGGAGCATCCGGCAAGAGAAAATCTGTGTGAAGCCGTTCGGTGTTCCAGCACCGGGCGGTTTTTGCATTTTAGGGTTGTTACCATTTCGTTGACTTCACCGAAATGGTAAGTTGCACCAGTGCAACCATGAAAGCGCACCGGATGCAGTACTTTTCCAATCTTTGAAGAATAATGCCCTTCTTATCTTGATTTCTGGAAACAATCCAGCTCGATATCACAAGCAGTATAAGAATCTCCCTTATATTCGATGCGGTTAAGTGAAATGATTTTTCCATGAACATCATAATCTTGAGACAACTTTAAAACGGTGTTTACATGAATAGCAGGAACTACGCCGAGATCAGCACCCAGGCGATCACTTATCAATGCGAATGCAACCTGTCCTTCCCACTCATATTGGCGAAGGGTTACAGTATCATTGACATTACTATAGCTGAGAACTAACTGACGCCTGGAAAATTTCTTGTTAGGGAAACGACAGTCAAAACGAAATCCTGCTGACTGAAATGAAAAAGTTTTAAGCGGCGGAACATCAGGGACAGTAACTACAGGACGTTCCTGCTTGAAAGAACGATAAAGTAAAAATAGACCAATGCCAATTGTGATAACTCCCGTCCATAAATCAGGCGAGGTATCAAACAAACCGAACATGATGCTGATTCCGGCAGCAATAAACAAGAATCCGCAAATTTTCTTTTTCACACCAATTTCCTCTTTTCGTTTGATTTTATTAAAAATGCCATAGGCAATTTTAATCGCAGGTGAATTATGTCAATACCTGGAATTTACCATTTTTCCCATGTTGCGAAAATGGTAAGTTGCACTGGTGCAACTCGGAGAGAGCACCGATCACATTGCTTTTTCAATTTCATCTACATTGAACTTACTGAAATCATCCCGCATAATGTGAGCCAGCGCGTGCTGGTATGCGCACATCTGCCGTTCCTGGCTGATCCGGGCGTTTATGATGATGGTGAAGCTGCCGTCTTCGTTTGGATGTACTTCTTCCTCCACGGCAGTGTCCATATCGAGAAAGTATACTCCGATGTTTTCTGTCAGCAGTGGATTATCCATAGAATTCTCCTTTATTACGATTTGACAAATAAACAGGATTGACTTATAATACACTTAACAAGAGAACCGAAAGCTAGAGAACACCTAGCCGTCGGCAAGTATAGCAAAAATAGCGCCTTACTTTACCAGAGCGAGGGCGCTATTTTTTGTGTGTAAAATAAGTGACAAGAGTGATTACAGCACAAAGCATAATTACAAACTGAAACAGATCAGAATATGTAACCATTGGCACCGGCCTCCTTCCGTATAACGTCCGGCGGCTGACATAATCGCCCCTTCGGCTCCCTGGGTAAGTGTATTATATTGTCAAGGTGCGGCCTAACACGGCTCGTCCGAATTGCCCTTTTCCTGAGCTTTCAGACTCTTCATGAATTCAATGTGTGCCTTCAGACGTTCCGGTGGAATGTCCCGGGCAACATGGAAGAGGGTGCGCAACTCTGGGTTCTCGAATGCTTCCTGTGCAATCTGGCGAGTCTCATCATTTAAGTAATAAGGTTCGTCGGAAGCTTCTACTTCATCTATTCCAATAATGTCAGTTTTCTTACAATGCAAAGCTGAACTTATCTTTTCAACCATCCCCATTTTAGGCTCAGTTCGATTGATTTCCCATGAAGATACGGTCTTATCACTTACACCAAGCATTTCAGCAAGCTCAGATTGCTTAAGGTTTCTGTATTCTCTCCATTTCTTTATGTTATCTCCGATACTCATATAGTACACCGCCTTTCTAAGTCTGATTATATGCGTTTTGTAGGACGATGTCAAACAAAATATGCAAAATGTAGAAAAAACTGTTGACACACTACAAAACGTGGAGTATATTATAATCAATCTACGAAATGTAGGAGGTGAAACGAATGGGATTGTCATTGAAACAGTGGAGATTAGCAAAAGAAATTTCTCAGGAAAAAATGGCTGCTGCGTGCGGTGTGCATAGAAACACGTATGCCGCTTGGGAAGAAAATCCGGATGATATTTCTGTTGGAAATGCAAAGATCATAGCTAAAGCGCTTCATGAAAGTGTGGACACTATTTTTTTTAACAATGAATCTACAAAATGTAGGAAGTAGAAAGGAGCGTGAGAGCCGATGGGAAACATGATTAATGAAAAAGCTGCCGAGATCATACGGCAGCCAGTGTATAAGAAACTGATAAGTCGAAATAAGAAAAATAACCATGTGAAGATAATGATATCTGCTGATAGTGAAACAAATGCGGAACTTCTTCATCAGGAAATCACTGCAATGATACGGAAACTGAATCGTAAATTTGAGCGAGGATTCAGCTTTGAGATAGAGACAAGGCTCAATGGGCATCTAAGCGAGACATCAATTGATTAAGTTTAGCCTGGATATTCCTTACATCGATGCTTGCGGACTTAATTTCGTCTTTGATTTCACGAGAACAATCAGGCTTGCCCATTTCTTCTTTGAAGTGCTCGAGTGCGTTATCAACAGCGTGTTTAAGAACAAACATTTCTTTGTAGGAAAAGATTAACTCAGTGCATGGAGAATCAATGGAGCAGGCATGAGGAGATGTTTGATAATTATACTCTTCTGATACGTCAACAGAGTCTATGGAGTCGTAATCAACAAAAAAGTCACCATTTTCAAGGGCAGTGAATTGTAGTGAGTCCGGGAACTCCTCTTCAGCAGGAATTTCAGAGACTTCTACAAATTCATATCCATCGGAAGCTATTTGTGTGAGCTGTAACAAAAGATCCTTAACATTATAAAGTGCCATAAAACCACCTCGTATCCTATTACTCGGCTCTGGCCGGAGCCTGTAAAGAAAGTATAGCACTGCGGGGATGGAGAAGCAAGATTGACAGATAACTTAGAAAGGAGCGTGAGAACCGATGGAGCATGATGATGTGCGGAAGATCATAGAGGATGTTCGCAAGGCGCGGGATTACAGCCGCCAGGCGAGCGTACTTTCGGTGGCGGCTATAGTTATCTGTGCCATTACATTGATCATCCGCTTATTAACGGCATGAGAACGCTAATTATGATAGCAATGATGGAAGTGACTTTGGCAAACAGAGCATCTCTCTTAGCTGATTCGGCTTCCGATTTTGCGAAATCAAGCTGTTCCTGCTGAAGCCGCAATTGTTTTTCAAAAATATGTACTTGCTTGTTGGCGGCTTCAGAATGTTTGCGGGCAGTCTCAGACAGCTCATGAGAGGTTGATGCATGCTCATAAGCCTGTTCGGCAATATATTCCAAAGACTGTACCTGGCGTTCCATGAGATCCTGTTTTTCTTTTAGGACAGAGTCGAGGTAACTGATGATTAGGGCAGAATCACTAACAGGGGCTTGAAGGATATTATCCCGCTCCTTATCAGATAAAGTTAAAGATTTATTAAAGGGATAGCCGTGTAAGTCTTTGAGATAGGACGGAACTACTTGATCAGCTATATTTTGAGAAAGTTCCATTTGCTTTTTGAAGCCAGCAATAGGATTTGAAGTTAATACTTTGCGTTGGTGTTCAAACTGTTTTTGAACTTGGAAACATTTATCAAGATCGTTCATGGCATCTCCTAATGGTATGTACTCGGCTCTGGCCGGAGCCTGTATAAAGAGTATAGCACGTTGGAGAAGTGAAAGAAAGCGCAGCGGCGTATCGAACGAGCGTTTGCTGGAGTAGAAAGGGGTGAGAAGACATAATGACAGTAATTTTAATAATTGCGCTGCTGTTTTCTGCATGGAAGTGGCTCATGTGGAGAGCGAGCTTCATGGCGGTGCTTTTGTATTACGGAGAATGTGGTCAGGAACTTCCGGATCCGGAGATGATTCAGAAGTATCTGAAGAAAGTAGCGTTGAAAATGATGGGAGTTAAGAATTAGGTATGAGAACGTAGGACAAACGACGCGGCATAACCTAAAGAGGGGTGGTGTGATGGAAATGAAAATCGTGAACCACATCAAGATCGATGGACAGGAATATCTGTTCGAAGAGCTTTCTGAAGAGCGGAAAAAGGACATAGCCTGTCTGATACAGGAGAATGCCATGAAGGCAGTAGGATACTGCAAAGTAGCGAGAAGGGAGGCAGCAGGATGAGGTACAAGTGCGGAAGATGGTGGGACAGGCAAGATCAAGGCGCAGTTCCGGGGAATGCTCCGCAGAAAAAGGAAAGGGGATTGGAATGACAAGGAAAGAAATGAAGATGAAAGCCAGGATCATCGCTATGGAGAGATTGTTGAAAGAGATCCGGGAGACGGTGTCGAAAACCGATTTGATGGATCGTCAGGCATTGGTCCGCGCAATCGGAGGTATCGAGTACGCGAGTTCGGAGGACACGATCGAAGAAATCTATAGATTTGAGTACAGTCATATGCAGCGGATCGAGTCGGAGAAAAAATGGAAGGCAGAATGGGAAGCTCGTGAAGAGGAAGCGCACAGACGAATTGAGTTGGAAAGGAGCAGGAAGTTTTTATATCATGAACGGTTATAAGTGTGATAAGTGTGGCCGGAAGGTTTATGTGGATCCGGGCGAGCCCCGGATCTGCGATACATGTGTACAGAAGATCCGGATCCGGCAGCAGGAGACGGTCAATCATTACGAAAGGTGGAAAAAAGTATGCAGAGAAAATGTTATTGCATCGTGATTGAGACCGGGAAGAACCGCTTTGACAGAGCCAGAGAAAGATGTCGCCACCGCCGGATGAATACCATTCTGGCGGCGGCGAAGTCTCTCCTGCAGTATGTGGGTGTCATGACACTGTTGATAATGGCTGCACTGGGAATCTGCGTGACGCTGCTAGCTCTGACAAGCCGTGTGGGCGTCAGCTGTGTTGGCGCGGTGATGATCACGTTCTGTATCGCCGGTCCTGTGGGAGACGCGCTGATGCGTGAAAATGGATAAAAAAAGGAGCCGCGGGAACGGCTCCAAGGTGCGTGTGCTACGCAAAAACTACTTATATATAGTATAGCACACGCGCCTTTAGAAAGCAAGAGGATATCTTGTCTTTGCTGACTTGATAAAGGGACTAACTTTAGGAGCATTTTGTATGTACAGAGAAATCACCTATAAGGCGGGAGCTACGAAGGAGATCATCCGGTACTATCCGAAAGGAACTAGGAAGGGGATCACGAGAGGCCCTATCAGAAAGAAAACCAGGGAAGAGATCCGGGAGGCGAACCGGAGAATGGCGCAGAGGGAACTGGAACGGATCATGAATGCGAATTTCCGTCCGGGTGACTGGCATGTGACTCTTACATACCGGAAGGAACTGCGGCCGACACCGGAGGAGGCCAGAGACACACTGAAGAAGTTTCTGGGGAAACTGCGTAGGCGATACCGGAAGAATGGATTCGAGCTGAAATACATCGTGGCCACGGAGTACCTGTCCAAGCACATCCATCATCATCTGGTAGTCAATGCGGTGAATACCGGAAAGGAGACCACCGCGGACATGATCCGGGAGCTGTGGACGGATCGGAGCACCGGCGGGATCCGGGGAAATCCAAAGTTTGTGCAATTATATGATAACGGAGAATACAGTCAGCTTGCGAGTTACCTGATCAAGGAGACGGACAGGACGTTCCGATCGGAGGGAAGTGCCGTGGGTCAGCGGTATTCCTGTTCGAGAAACCTGGTGCATCCGCAGAAGCAGGTAAAAGATAAGCCGAATAAGACCTGGAAGAAGGAGCCGCAGCCGAGTAAGGGATATTATATCCTGCCGGATAGTCTGTATAACGGCTTTGACCGGATGGGATATCCGTATCAGCGGTATGTGCAGGTCAAGTTAAATCCGTGTGATGCGGATTGGGAGAAGAGAAGATCTCCTTCGGGAGCATGTCACAGAGACACCCGTTTACATAGTTCTTCCCGCCGGTCACGGGCCGGTGGGGGAAAGGAGAAAACAGAGAAGTCTGAGAAATAGGTGAGTGTGTAGAGGAGAATGTCATGGATGTTTTAGAAAGCTCAAAGAAATATTATTTGGACGTGAACCTGGAAGAGGCGGAGACCAGCATCCGTGCCAGTCTGAAGGATGAAGCGGCAGCAGAAGATGAGGAAAATGCTGAACAGCCGGCAGAGCCAATTGAGTTTGACAGAAAAACGCTGGAGGATATGATCCGAAATGCGCAAGAGGTACTTGATCAGATGTGTGATTACTGGGTGGAGAATCAGCCATACACTTATGCAAAGTATAACATGATGATTCAGGCGTATAAGCTGTTATTGAAGGAACATGATGAATCTGATCAGAAACTGGATCCGGTTGAACAGCAGCCAGAGCTTCCTTTGCTGAAGAATGATAAGCAGCGGGCTGAATTTATCGACGCATATGAGGAATGGCCACTGTGGATCGATAACCAGGAAACTGGGGAGAAGTACTATCGGTATGAATTTCCGGATGGGACAAGCTTTGTAATTAAGACTTATCATGCAATGCTGTATAACTACGATGCGTTGGAATATGGGAATTACAAAGAGGGATATGGAGAAAATGAACAGTATCTTCTGAAACCTGGAAAGTTCTTCCGGGACTGCCGAACGAACCGCTCAACGTTGATTGAAAAGCTGAAAGAACTGCAAAAGAATATGTGAGGTGATGAAGACGGATGAAACATGATCTCTATTCACTGGAAAACATTTTAAATGGGTCTATAGAGCACACAGGTCTGACGGCCGGTGAGGTGCATCAGATGATTGGACTATCGGTTTCAGGTGTGCGGCGCTATGCGAACGAAGACAATATATATCATCGCACATGGAGAATCCTGCAGGAGGCCGAATGGACAGATGGGGAATGTCTGGAATGGGATTTCCTTCGGGCGATGGTCAGACATGGATTAAGGCACACAAGGAACTTTAGAAAATTAAGAGCGTATGGGGAAGGAGAAGAGATGGGAAAAAATAAGCTTGATGTCGGGTATATACAACAGGGAATGGTTGATCGGAGAATGCAGGACGCAATCACTCCGGCCAGAATGGCAGAAGTTAGAAAGAAGGTTAAGATCGGGGACAAAATTATTATCATGCCTATGAAGTGTGGAGGAGAAGAACAGAAGGGGAAGGTGATCGGAATTTACAGGAGTTTCGTGACTGTAAAATTAAAAAATGGAGTCTGCGAGAGTGTTTCGTGGTTGGAGGCAATGAAGCTGAATAAGAAACTGGGAGGGAGGCTGCATGAAGAAGATTAAGTTGTTTCCGGCACCGCATGTTGAGATCAGGATCCATGTGTCAGAGGAGATGGAGAGGGACTATGCGGAGTGCCCGAAGATGATGAAATCCGGTGAGGACTATGACTGCGATAGATGCAGCTGGGCAAACGTCAGCATTTACGGCACAGGAGCTTGCGAACTGAAAGGTCTGAAAGAACAGCTGGGAGGGATAAGCGGTGAGATTGACAGAAAAGAAAGATAGTGGTCATTGGAGCTTAAAAGGTGTGTCATGGGATGATCTGAAGCCCGGCACAGTGCTTACTAAGAAAATTTTGGAAAAGCTTTACGGGGCGCTCTGGAAACTGAAGGATTATGAAGATACAGGATTAAGTCCGGAAGAAGTGGAAAGAGTCAATGATTTTGAGAAGAGCCAGACATACAGGGCGATTGCGGAATTGCAGGAAGAGAGGGAGAAGCACAGGTGGATCCCGGTAACAGAACGGTTACCAGAAGAACATGATTCTATATTCACAAGACTGAATGGTACTGAAAAATGGAAAAATGGAATGTTCAAACGAAGATCAGATAATGTACTTGTAACCGTAAAATATGAAGATGGAATGGTACATACTGAATCGGCCCATACCACGGATGGAGTTTGGAAAACAGATTACAAAGTGAAGGGAGGAAAAGTAGTTGCTTGGATGCCATTTCCGGAGCCATACAAGTAAGAAAACTATTAGTCAGGAGGGGAATGAACTATGGAGTGGGTACTGCTTGAAAAAGAAAAGGTAAAAAAAATTGATAGGTTGCTGGAACGCTATGGACGGATCCAGCGCAAGAGAGCCTGGCATAAGCGTATCAGGACAGGACAGCGGAAGTAAATTAAGATTTGGAGGATGCTATGAAAAAGTGGGAAGAGAAAGAGGGACCTGAT
>ERZ809074.2802-NODE-2802-length-17997-cov-23.217924_pt1 | contig 17997 bp, 16 predicted proteins | sample MGYA00520795_ERZ809074 | MGnify/ENA primary metagenome ERZ809074 (study PRJEB31570, sample SAMEA3212989) | Homo sapiens | biome: human-gut; feature: human gut; material: fecal | place: Sweden | collected 2011 ...
CGGCGGGCTATTTCGCAACGATTTTGGTGAAGGAGGGGTAAGATATGGTCCATTTTGTAGGAGCCGGGCCGGGCGCGCCCGACCTCATCACCCGGCGGGGCGCGGCCCTGCTGGCCGATGCCGACTGCATCATCTACGCGGGCAGTCTCGTCAACCCGGCCCTGCTGGGGCTGGCGAAGCCCGGCTGTGCCATCTATAACAGCGCCGAGATGACGCTGGAACAGGTGCTGGACACCATCCGTGCCGCCGAAAAGGCCGGAGGCACCACGGTCCGCCTCCACACCGGCGACCCCTGTCTCTACGGGGCCATCCGGGAGCAGATGGACGCGCTGGATGCTGACGGCATCCCTTATGACGACACCCCGGGCGTGTCCAGCTTCTGCGGCGCGGCGGCGGCGCTCTGTGCCGAGTACACTCTGCCCAACGTGAGCCAGACCGTCATCATCACCCGGATGGAGGGCCGCACTCCTGTCCCTGAGGCCGAGCAGCTGGCAAAGCTGGCCGCTCACGGGGCTACCATGGTCATCTTCCTCTCCATTGGGCTGGTGGACAAAGTCCGGCAGGCCCTTCTCGAGAGCGGCGGCTACCGCCCCGATACCCCTGCCGCTGTGGTCTATAAGGCCACCTGGCCCGAGCAGAAGGTGGTGCGCTGCACCGTCTCCACGCTGGCCGAGGAGACCCGCAAAAACGGCATCACCAAGACCGCCCTCATCGTCGTAGGCGACTTTCTGGGCGAAAATTACGAGCGCAGCAAGCTCTATGACCCCGCCTTTACCACCGAGTTCCGGCAGGGGACGGAGGCCGGGCAGTGAGCCGGGCATATCTGGCCTTTACGGCAAAGGGCGAAGCGCTGGCCCATCGGCTGGCGGAAGCTCTGCCCGGCAGCGTGAGCCGCTGCGGCGGAGACGTGACCCTGAAAGGCTGGACGGCGGAGCATTTTGCACAGGACGAGGCCCTGATTTTTGTGGGAGCTGTGGGCATCGCGGTGCGGGCCATCGCGCCCCACTGCAGGAGCAAGGCCGCCGACCCGGCGGTGGTGGTCGTGGACGAGGGCGGGAACTTCGCCGTGCCGCTCCTGTCGGGCCATCTGGGCGGTGCCAACGCGCTGGCCCGGGCGCTGGCAAAAGCGTGCGGCGCGGTGCCGGTCATCACGACGGCCACCGACGTCAACGGCCTCTTCGCCGTGGACCTCTGGGCCAAGGCCCAGAACTGCGCTGTCCTTGAGCCGGAGCGCATCAAGCGCGTCAGCGGCGCCCTGCTGGCCGGGCAGACGGTCCGGTACTGGTCGCCGTGGCCGGTGGCGGGGGAGACCCCCGCCGGCGTGGAAAAGGCTGACCCACCCGAAGCCGCCGACTTCGCCCTGACCCTCACGCCCCAGGGCGGGGCGCTCCACCTCGTACCCCGCATCGGGGTGCTGGGGGTGGGGTGCCGCCGCGGCACGACGGCCCAGCAGCTGGAAGAAGCCTTTGCAGCGTTCTGTGCCGCGTCCGGCCTCAGCCCGGCGGCGGTCTGCGCCGCCGCCAGCATCGACCTGAAAAAAGATGAGCCGGGGCTTGCAGCGTTTTGCAAAGCCCACGGCTGGCCCATCACGTTCTATCCGGCCGACGAGCTGCGGGCCGTGCCGGGACAGTTCACCCCGTCGGCCTTTGTGGCAAGTGTCACCGGCGTGGACAACGTCTGTGAGCGCTCGGCGGTAAAAGCCTCGGGCGGGACGCTCCTTCTGCCCAAAACGGCAGGCGGCGGCGTGACGCTGGCGCTGGCCGTCCGCCCCTTTGCACCCGATTGGAGGACAGAGCAATGAGTGAGAGTAAAAAGACCGTGTTCGTCGTGGGGCTTGGCCCCGGCGGCGGACAGTTTCTGACCGTGCAGGCGCAGAGCGCCTTGCAGCAGGCCGAGGTGTTGTGCGGCTATACGGTCTACATCGACCTTGTGCGCCCCCTCTACCCGGAAAAGGAGTGCTACACCACCGGCATGACCCGGGAGATCGACCGCTGCCGCTGGGCGCTGGACACCGCCCGGGCGGGCCGGGACGTGGCGCTGGTCTGCTCCGGCGACGCCGGGGTCTACGGCATGGCCAGCCCGCTGCTGGAGCTGGCCGAAGAATACCCGGACGTCAACGTGGAGGTCGTCCCCGGCCTGACCGCCGCCCTCAGCGGCGGGGCGGTGCTGGGCGCGCCGCTGGCCCACGATTTCTGCGTCATCTCGCTGTCGGACCGCCTCACGCCGTGGGAGGTCATCGAAAAGCGGCTGGCCTGCGCCGCCCAGGGCGATTTCGCGCTGGCGCTGTACAATCCCTCCTCCAAGGGCCGCCCGGACTATCTGCGCCGGGCTGTGGACGTCCTGCTGGCGAACGGCAAAGCCCCGGACACCCTCTGCGGTTCTGTGCGGAACATCGGCCGGGAAGGGCAGGAAAAGCACATCCTGCCCCTCAGCCAGCTCCGGGACACCGAGGTGGATATGTTCACCACCGTCTTTGTGGGCAACGCCGCCACCCGCGCGCTGAGCGGGCGGATGGTCACGCCGCGGGGGTACCGCCGATGAACGTCGTCGTTTTCAGCGGCACCACCGAGGGGCGGGAGCTTTCCCGCCAGCTGGCGGCGCTGGGCATCGAAGTCACCGTCAGCGTGGCCACCCCGCTGGGGCAGGAAGAGCAGGGGAGCGCTTCCGGCGTCACCGTCCGGTGCGGGCGGCTCCTGCCCGATGAGATGGCTGCGCTCTTGGGGGATGCCGCCCTCTGCATCGACGCCACCCACCCCTACGCAGTGGAGGCGACCAAAAACATCAAAGCAGCGGCAGAGAAGGCCGGGGTGGAATACCTCCGCCTGCTGCGCCCGGCCAGTCCGCTGCCGGAAAACTGTCTCGTCTTTGAGAGCGCAAAGCAGGCAGCCGAGGCGCTGGCTGCAGAAGAGGGAAATCTTCTGCTGGCCACCGGGGCCAAGGAGCTGGCGCAGTTTGCGGCCATCCCGCCCGAGCGGCTCTACCCCCGCGTCCTGCCCACGCTGGAAAGCATCGCGGCCTGCGAGGCGGCGAACATCCCCCACCGCAACATCATCGCCATGCAGGGTCCCTTCAGCTTTGCCCTCAATCAGGCCATGATGGAGCAGTTCCATATCCGCTGGCTCGTCACAAAGGACGGCGGCGCAGCCGGAGGCTTCGACGAAAAAGCCGCCGCCGCCTTTGCCGCCGGGGCGCAGCTGGTGGTCATCCGCCGCCCGCCCGAGCAGGGCGAGACGGCTTCCGAGGTGCTGAAACGCTGCAAGGAGATGATAAGATGAATGTGACACTCATCGGCATGGGCTCCGGTCAGCCGGAGAACCTGACCCTTCAGGGCCTGGCCGCACTGCGGCAGGCCGACCTCATCCTGGGCGCACGGCGTCTGCTGGCAGTTCTGCCTGCCGGCTGCACCGAGAACCGCGCCGCCGCCTACCGCCCCGACGAGGTGGCAGAGCTGCTGCAGACTTCCGGCGCAGAGAACGCCGTGCTGGTCTACAGCGGCGACACCGGCTTTTACTCCGGCGCGTCCTCCATGATGGAAAAGCTGGAGGCCCTCGGCGTCCGCGCCCGGGTGCTGCCCGGCCTTTCCAGCATCCAGCTGCTGGCGGCGGCGCTGGGCCGTCCGTGGCAGGGGTGGAACCTTGTTTCGGCCCATGGCCGCACCTGCGACCCGGTGGCCGAGTGTATGCAGGGCAGACCCACCTTCTTCCTCACTGGCGGCAGCGAAGACCCCGCCACCCTCTGCGCCCAGCTGGCGGCAGAGGGCTTCGGGGACGTGCAGGCTGTTGTGGGCCAGTGCCTCGGCACGCCGGAAGAAAAGCTCTTCCGCGGCAGCGTCAAAGAGCTGGCCGCAGGCCGGTTCAACAGCCTGAGCGTCCTTCTCGTGGAGGCGGCGGAGGTGCTGCCCCGCCGCGCCCCGGGCCTGCCGGACGAAGCCTTCGAGCGGGGCGACGTCCCCATGACCAAGCAGGAAGTCCGGGCCGCTGTGCTGGCGAAGCTGGCCGTCCGCCCGGAAGACATCCTGTGGGACGTGGGGGCCGGGACGGGCAGCGTCAGCGTGGAGCTGGCATTGGCCGCGCCCCGGGGCCGGGTCTACGCGGTGGAGTGCAGGCCGGAGGGATGTGCGCTCATCAAAGCCAACCGCGAAAAATTCAGGACCCGGAACCTCGTCCTCGTGGAGGGACTTGCCCCCGACGCCCTTTCGGACCTGCCCGCGCCGGACGCTGTCTTCATCGGCGGCAGCAAGGGCAGCCTTGCCGCCATCGTGGACGCAGCGCTGGATAAGAACCCCGACGCCCGCATCTGTGTGTCGGCCATCGCCCTCGAGACCCTTTCGGCGGCGGTGGCCGCGCTGACGGCCAAAGGCCGGACCGTGCAGGTGAGCCAGATCGCCGTCAGCCGGGCAAAAGCCGTGGGCGGGCTGCACCTCATGATGGCCCAAAACCCCATCTACCTCATCACAGGAGAATGACATGATACAGTTTCTGCTGGCGGCGCCCCGCTCGGGCAGCGGCAAGACCACCATGACCTGCGCCCTGCTCATGGCCCTCAAACGGCGGGGCTGTGCGCCCTGCGCCTTCAAGAGCGGGCCGGACTACATCGACCCCATGTTCCACCGGGCCGTGCTGGGGGTGGAGAGCCGCAACCTCGACCTCTTTTTCTCTGCGCCTGAGACGGTGCGCACCCTCTACGCGAGGGGTGCCGCCGGCCACGGTGCGGCGGTGTGCGAGGGGGCTATGGGCTTTTACGACGGCCTCGGGGGCGTCAGCGACAGGGCCAGCGCGTGGCATCTGGCCGACACGCTGGGTCTGCCGGTGCTGCTGGTGGTGGAGCCAAAGGGGCAGAGCCTGACGCTGGCCGCAGAGCTGAAGGGACTCAACAGCTTCCGCACCCCCAGCCACATCGCAGGCATCCTGCTGAACAACTGCACGGCCCGGATGCACGCTCTGCTGGCCCCGATGCTGGAAAAAGAGACGGGTCTGCCGGTGCTGGGCTTTCTGCCGAAACTCCCGGAGGCCGTCATCGGTTCCCGCCATCTGGGCCTCTACACGGCGGCGGAAGTGGAAAATTTACAGCAGAAGCTGGCCCTTCTGGCCGACGCGGTGGAGGAGCACATCGACTGGCCCCGCCTGCTGGCCCTCTGCGAAAAGGAGCCGCCCGCCCTGCCGGTGCAGCCGGAGACGCCTCCGGCCCGCGTCCGCATCGCCGTGGCGCAGGACGAGGCGTTCTGCTTTACTTACGCCGAGACGCTGGAGGCCTTTCGGGACGCCGGGGCAGAGGTGGTCTTTTTCAGCCCCCTCCGCGACACGGCTCTGCCGGAAAACATCGGCGGGCTGTATCTGCCCGGCGGCTACCCGGAACTTCACGCAAGAGAATTGAGTGAAAATACATCGCTTCTGCGCGAGATAAAGCGGAAAATTGAGTTCGGTCTGCCCACAGTGGCCGAGTGCGGAGGCTTCCTCTATCTGGGGCAGAGCCTCACGGACGCCGAGGGGCAGAGCTGGCCGATGGCGGGCGTTCTGCCGGGCGAAGCAAAAGATGCCGGACGTCTCGTCCGCTTCGGCTATGCCGCGCTGAGAGCAGACTCGGACAGTCTGCTCTTCCGGGCCGGGGAGAGCTTTCCCATCCACGAATTCCACCACTGGGATTCCACCGCCAACGGCGTGGCTCTCGCGGCAAAAAAGCCGGTGGGCGGCGCAGAGTGGCGGTGCGGATTTGTAAACGAGCATTTCTATGCGGGCTTCCCGCATTTGTACTGGGCGGGTACGCCCCTGCCGCAGCGCTTTGCCGCCGCGGCTGAAAATTACAGGAGAGACCATGACTGAGACAGAACTCGCCGCCCTCTGTGCGGCCATCACGCCGCCGGACGAAGCTGCCCGGGCGGCGGCGCACGCCCACTGGGCCAGCCTTGCAAAGCCGCTGGGCGGGCTGGGCGGATTGGAAACGACCATCGAGGATGCCGCCGCCCTCACCGGCAGCGCAAAGCTGGATATTTCCCGCCGGGCGGTGCTGGTGCTCTGCGCCGATAACGGTGTGGTGGCCCAGGGCGTCAGCCAGACCGACAGCAGCGTGACCCGCGCCGTGGCTGAGAACCTTGCCGCCCGCCGCACCAGCGTCTGCCGGATGGCACAGACCGCCCGGTGCGAGGTGGTGCCGGTGGATATGGGCATCGCGGGCGAACCGGTCCCGGGCGTCCTCGACTGCCGCATCGCCCCCGGCACAGCGGACTTCACCCTCGGCCCGGCTATGAGCAGGGCTGAGGCTGTGGAGGCCATCGGCAGGGGCATCCGGCTGGTGCAGGAGCAGAAGAAAGCGGGCGTCGGCCTGCTGGCCACCGGTGAGATGGGCATTGGCAACACCACGACGTCCAGCGCCGTGGCCGCTGTGCTGCTGGGCCAGCCCGTCGAAGTGATGACGGGCCGGGGCGCGGGCCTTTCGGACGAGGGTCTTGCCCGGAAGATCGACGCCATCCATCGCGGCATCGCAAAAAATCAGCCCGACTCTGCCGACGCACTGGACGTGCTGGCAAAGCTGGGCGGTTTCGATATTGCCGGGCTCTGCGGCGTCTTCCTCGGCGGTGCGCTGGAAGGTGTGCCGGTGCTGGCCGACGGCTTCATCAGCTGTGTGGCGGCGCTCTGCGCTGTCCGGTTCTGCCCGGCAGCGGCCAAGGCTGTTTTTGCAAGCCACTGCTCCACCGAGCCGGCCGCAAAACTGGTGCTGGACGCTCTGAACAAAAAAGCCCTCATCACGGCGGGCCTGCATCTGGGCGAAGGCACCGGCGCGGTGGCCGCCATCCCGCTGTGGGATATGGCGCTGGCCGTTTACGATGGCTGTTATTCCTTTGAAGAGGGCGGCATCGAAGCTTACACGCCGCAGGGGGGTGCGGGATGCTGACGTTGGTGCTCGGCGGCGCGGCCAGCGGCAAGAGCGCCTGCGCCGAGAGCCTTGTGCTCAAGACCGGCCTGCCCCGCTATTACCTCGCCACCATGCAGGTCTGGGATGCCGAGTGCGCCGCCCGGGTGGAAAAGCACCGGAAAATGCGGGCGCAAAAGCAGTTCGAAACGCTGGAATGCCCGCTCCACCTCGACCGTCTGGCTCTGCCCGGCCGGGGGACCGTCCTTCTGGAAGACCTCGGCAACCTCGTCGCCAACGAGCTTTACAGCCCCGGCGGGGCAGGAAAGCACACCGCCGAGGCCGTTTTGGCCGGGCTGGAACGCCTCGCCGCCGGGTGTGATGACCTTATCGTCGTATCGAACGAGGTGTTCAGCGGCGGTGCCGACTACGCAGGCGACACCGACCAGTATCTGCTGGCGCTGGCGCAGGTGAACAACGCCTTCGCCGCCCGGGCGGACAACGTCTGCCGGGTGGTCTGCGGCCTGCCGGTGTACTACAAAGGGGGAGAAAAGCTGTGACTGTTTTGCAGACCATCGCGGTGGCCTTTGCGATGTTTTCGGCCCTGCCGGTGCCGCAGTTCGAGTGGAACGAAAAAAATATGCGGTACGCCATGTGCGCCTTCCCCCTCATCGGGCTGGTGTGCGGCGGGCTGTGGTGCCTCTGCGGCGTCCTGCCCCTGCCGGGGCTGGCCCGGGCGGCGGCGTTCTGCCTCGTGCCGGTGGCCGTCACCGGCGGCATCCATCTCGACGGCTATGCCGACACCTCCGACGCCCTCTCGAGCTACGGCGACCGGGAAAAAAAGCTTGAGATCCTGAAAGACTCCCACTGTGGGGCCTTCGCTGTCATCCGGCTGTGCTGCTACTTTGCGGCCTACTTCGGCCTCTGCGGCAGTGTGCGGTTCACGCCCCGGGCGGGCCTGTGCTGGACGCTGGCGCTGGTGCTGGAGCGGGCGCTGTCGGGCTTTGCCGTGGCGGCGTTCCCGCTGGCGAAGGACACCGGCCTCGCCCATACTTTTGCCACAGCGGCCGACAAGCAGACCGTCCGCCGCTTCCTCTGCGGCCTGTCGGCTCTGCTCATCCTGGCGCTGACGGCGCTGGGCGGCGGCGGGCTGGCGGCAGCAGCGCTTCTGGCGCTGTGGCGCTATGATTTCGTGGCAAAAAAGCAGTTTGGCGGCATCACCGGCGACCTGGCCGGGTGGTTTTTGCAGCGGGCCGAGCTGTGGATGCTGGCGGCGCTGGCCGTCAGCCAGTGGGGAGGAGTGCTGTAAATGATGTTCATTACAGGGCCGCTCTACAGCGGCAAGCGCACCTTTGCGCGGAACTTCCGGGGCAGCGTCATCGCCGATGTGCAGGACGCCGCCGCCGAGACTCAGACCCCGGAGCAGCTCGAAACGCTGGCCCGGGAGCTGGCGGAATATGATATTGTCATCGCCACCGAGGTCGGCGGCGGTGTTGTCCCGATGGATGCTGAGGAGCGCGCCGGGCGGGAGGCCGCCGGACGGCTGGCCTGCCTGCTGGCAGAGCGCGCCGACTGCGTGGTGCAGATGTTCTGCGGCATCCCGACGGTATTGAAAGGAGAATTACCCCAATGTTGATCTATCTGCTGCGTCACGGCCTGACCGAATACAATGCCCAGAAGCGCTATCAGGGCCAGCGCGACATCCCGCTCTCGGCGGAGGGCCTGAGCCAGCTGCGCCGGGCCGACATCGACCCGAAGGTGGTCTATATCACCCCGCTGCAGCGGACGGCCCAGACGGCCCGGGTGCTCTTCCCGGAGGCAGAGCTTGTGGTCGTGAAAGACCTGCAGGAGATGTGCTTCGGCAGCTTCGAGGGCAAAAACTACGTCGAGATGGAGCACGACGCCGATTATCAGGCGTGGGTGCAGGCCAACTGCGAGAGCAAATGCCCCGACGGTGAGCGGAAGGACGACTTCTCGAACCGCATCTGCAACTCCTTCTCTGCTCTGGTGGACAAGGCGCTGGCCGACGGCGAAGAGCTGCTGGTCATCCTGGCTCACGGCGGCACCCAGATGGCGGCCATGGAGCGGTACGCCCTGCCCAGGCGCGATTATTATGCGTGGTGCGGCCCCAACGCGGGCGGCTATGTGCTGGACGCCGCCGACTGGGCCGAGAAGCGCCAGCTCCGCCTCGTGAAGACCGTGCAGTACACGAAAGACGCGGAGGCCGGCGTATGATGACCGCCTGGGCTGTGCTGGGAGGCTTCGTGCTGGACGCCATCTTCGGCGACCCGGCGTGGCTGCCCCACCCGGTGGTGTACATGGGCAAAGCCATCTCCCGGCTGGAAAAATTCCTCCGCGCCCGCCTGCCCAAAACGCCTCAGGGCGAGCTGCTGGGCGGCGCGGTGCTGGCGTTCTGTCTGCCGGTGGGGACGCTGCTGTTCACGGGCCTTGTCTGCTGGGGCGCGGCGATGCTTCACCCGCTGCTGGGGCTTGCCGTCCAGATGTTCTGGTGCGGGCAGGCGCTGGCCGCAAAGGGACTGGTGCAGGAGAGCACGAAGGTCTATGTCGAGCTGAAAAAAGGCAGCCTGCCCGCCGCCCGGAAGGCGGTGAGCCGCATCGTGGGCCGTGACACGGAAGCGCTGACTGCTGAGGGCGTGACCAAGGCTGCGGTGGAGACGGTGGCCGAGAACGCCAGCGACGGCGTCATCGCGCCGCTGCTCTATATGCTGCTGGGCGGTGCGCCGCTGGCCCTGACCTACAAGGCCATCAACACCATGGACAGCATGCTGGGCTACAAAAACGAAAAATATCTCTACTTTGGCCGCGCTGCTGCAAAACTGGACGATGTGGCGAACTATATCCCGAGCCGTCTGGCGGCGCTGCTCTGGATCATGGCGGCGGCGTTCACCCGCAATGACGCCAGGGGCGCATGGCGTATCTGGCGGCGGGACCGCCGCAATCACGCCAGCCCCAACAGCGCCCAGACCGAGAGTGCCTGCGCCGGTGCGCTGGGCGTTCAGCTGGCCGGGCCGGCCTATTATTTCGGGGAATATTATCCGAAGCCCACAATCGGCGATCCGCTGCGGCCCATCGAGCCGGAGGATATTCTGCGGGCAGATCGGATGATGTATGTAGCCAGCGCGTTTGCGCTGGCGTTTGGATGTGCGATACGGGGGTTCTTGGGATGAAACAACTGGTCCACGGCGGTGACTGGATGGGCTACCGCGAACGCTTTGGCCGCGACGCGCTGGATTTTTCGGCGAACGTCAGCCCGCTCGGTCTGCCCGAAGGGGTGGCGCAGGCCATCCGGGATGCACTGCCTCTGGCCGACCGCTACCCCGACCCCCTCTGCCGTACCCTGCGGGCGGCGCTGAGCCGGGCCGAGGGTGTGCCGCAGGAGCGTATCCTCTGCGGCAACGGCGCGGCGGACCTCATCTTCCGGCTGGTCTGGGCCGCAAAGCCCCATAAGGCGCTGGTGACAGCCCCGACTTTTGCCGAGTACGCCTCTGCATTGGATACGGTGGGGTGCGAAGTGAAACGCTTCTTCCTCGATGAAACGAATGATTTCGCCCCGACGGACGCCCTCGTGGACGCCGTGGACGAGAGCATCGATATGGTGTTCCTCTGCCAGCCGAACAACCCGACGGGGCAGCTGGCCTCGCCCGAACTGGTGAAAAAGCTGCTGCGCCGGTGCGGGGAGTGCCGCACGATTTTGGCCGTAGATGAGTGCTTTCTGGACTTTCTGCCCGATGCCGACGGGTGGACCGCGAAGCCTCTGCTGGAAAGTGGGAATCTCGTCATCCTGAAAGCTTTCACCAAGCTCTACGGCATGGCCGGCGTCCGGCTGGGTTACTGCCTCTGCGGCGACGAAACGCTTCTGGAAAAAATGCAGACAGCGGGCCAGCCGTGGGCCGTGTCCAGTCTGGCCCAGGCGGCAGGCGTCGCGGCCCTGAAAGAAACCGTTTATGTGGACGAGGTGCGCGCCCTTATTGCCCGGCAGAGGCCCGTTCTGACGGCGGGCCTGCGGGCGCTGGGTCTGCGGGTCATCGACGGAAAGGCAAACTATCTGCTCTTCCGCGCGCCCGCCGACCTGAACGAGAGGCTTCGCCCGCTGGGAACACAGGTGCGCAGCTGCGCGAATTATCCGGGCCTCGGGCCGGAGTGGTACCGCACGGCGGTGCGCACGGCCCCCGAGAACGCCCGGCTGCTGGAACTTATGAAAGAGGTGCTGGGATGAGCAGGGCAAAATGCATCATGGTGCAGGGTACGATGAGCGGTGCAGGCAAAAGCCTGCTCTGCGCGGCGCTCTGCCGCATCTTTGCGCAGGACGGCCTGCGCGCCGTGCCGTTCAAGAGCCAGAACATGGCTCTGAACAGCTTCGTCACCAAAGACGGCCTCGAGATGGGCCGGGCGCAGGTGGTGCAGGCGCAGGCCGCCGGTGTCGAGCCGGACGTGCGGATGAACCCCATCCTCCTGAAGCCCAGCAGTGACGTGGGCAGTCAGGTCATCGTCAACGGCGAGGTGCGGGGCCAGATGAAAGCGTCGGAGTATTTCCGCACGAAACGGCAGCTGGTGCCGGACATCCTGAAGGCATATGACAGCCTCGCCGAGGAGGCTGACGTCATTGTCATCGAGGGCGCGGGCAGCCCGGCAGAGATCAACCTCAAGAGCGAGGACATCGTGAACATGGGCCTCGCCGAGATGGTGGACGCGCCGGTGCTTCTGGTGGGGGACATCGACCGGGGCGGCGTGTTCGCCCAGCTATACGGCACGGTGGAGCTGCTGGAAGAAAAAGAACGCCGGCGCATCAAGGGGCTCGTCATCAATAAATTCCGTGGAGACGTAGAAATTCTGCGCCCCGGCCTCGCCATGCTGGAAGAAAAGACCCATCTGCCCGTGGTGGGCGTCGTACCGTACCTGAAGGTGGACATCGAGGACGAGGACTCCCTGAGCCAGCGCCTCGAGATGCGGGACGGCAAAAAGCCGCTGGACGCGGCGATCATCCGTCTGCCGCATCTGTCCAATTTTACGGACTTCATGCCGCTGGAACAGCACCCGCTGCTGGGCGTGCGGTATGTTTCGAACGCTCATGAGCTGGGCGCACCCGACCTCATCCTGCTGCCGGGGACGAAAAACACGGTGGACGACCTGCTCTGGCTGCGGCAGTGCGGGCTGGAAACGGCTCTGCTCAAGCTGGCCGCGAAAGGCACGCCGGTGCTGGGCGTCTGCGGCGGCTACCAGATGCTGGGCCAGACCCTCGACGACCCCACCGGCAGCGAGAGCGGCCGGCCGCAGACTCTGCGGGGGCTGGGTCTGCTGCCCACCCGGACCGTGTTCAGCGAGCAGAAGCGCCGCGCACAGGTCAAAGCGACCGTCGCCGCCGCCCCCTTTGCAGGTGCAGAGCTGGAAGGCTACGAGATCCACACCGGCGTGACCGAGGCGGAGGGCGAACCCTTCGCCCACTACTCCGACGGAGGCCGGGAGGGCTGTGTGCAGGGCAATGCGTTCGGCACCTACCTCCACGGCCTGTTCGACACCGGCACGCTGACCGAGGCGCTGGCGGGCTGGCTCTGCCGCCGGAAGGGCATCGACACCTCCGACGCGGCCCTCATCCCGATGGAAGAGTACCGCCGCCAGCAGTTCGACATCCTGGCCGACGGCGTGCGCGGGGCGCTGGATATGGACGCGGTGTATGCCGCGATGGGAATGGAGAAGCGCTGAATGGAACAGGGACTTTTGCATCTGTACTGGGGCGACGGAAAGGGAAAGACCACCGCCGCTATGGGTCTTGCGCTCCGTGCGCTGGGGTCCGGGAAGCGGGTGGTCATCGTCCAGTTTTTGAAGGTCGGGAACAGCGGCGAGATACCGCTTCTGGCCCAGCTTGGCGCGGAGATCTACCGGGGCAAGGCCGGGCAGAAATTCGTATTTCAGATGACGCCGGAGGAAAAGGCCGCGACCCGGGACCTGCAAAACCAGAACCTCGCCGCCGCCATGGCACAGCCTGCCGACCTGCTGATATTGGACGAAGCCGGGAGCGCAGAAGAGCTGGATATGGTGGATGTCGATCTATTAAAAAAGGCCGTTCTGGAGCGGCCTGCCGGATGTGAGTGCGTCCTGACGGCCCACACGCCGCCCCAGTGGATGCTGGACGCCGCCGACTACTCCACCGAGATGAAATGCCACCGCCACCCCTACCAGAAGGGGATAAAAGCACGAAAGGGGATAGAATATTGACGCCGCAGCATCATCTGCCCGCCGACATTGAGCGGACGAGCTTCCACATCATCACCGAAGAGCTGGAAATGATGGGCATGACCCCGCCGCCCGAGCACGAAGCCGTGGTCAAGCGGGTCATCCACACCACCGCCGACTTCGACTATGCGCGGAATCTCCGCTTCACCCCCCGCGCGGTGGAGCAGGCCGTCAAGGCCCTCCACGCCGGGGCTGTCATCGTGACCGATACAAACATGGCACTGGCCGGCATCACCAAACCCGGTCTGGCCAAGCTGGGCGGCACGGCCTGCTGTTATATGGCTGACCCCGAGGTGGCCGCCGCCGCAAAAGAGGCTGGCACCACCCGGGCCGTCGCAGCGATGAAAAAGGCAGCGCAGGAGCATCCCGGGGCCATCCTCGCCGTCGGCAACGCGCCCACGGCTCTGCTGACGATTGCAGAACAAATCGAAAGCGGCCTGCGGCCTGCGCTGGTCATCGGTGTGCCGGTGGGCTTTGTGAACGTGGTGGAGAGCAAGGAACGGCTCTTCGCCGTCTGCGAAAAGCACGGCGTACCCGCCATCGTGGCGATGGGCCGCAAGGGCGGCAGCAACGTCGCTGCGGCCATCTGCAACGCCCTCATCTACTCCGCCGCCGAAATGCTCGACCCCACGGCGCGGGGGTGGAAGTGAGCGATAAGTTTTGGAGGAGCGCAATGAACCCTACAAGAAAGACCGATGAAAGCTTTTACCGGCTGTTTTCCGCGTCTCACACCGTTTCAGAGCATCTGACCAAGCGGGAGGACAGCGAGCTGCGCGATAAATACGACCACAACGCGTTCTGCTATTCCGGCCAGCCCACGGAGGACGAGCTCCGGGCCGCGCTGGCTTATCAGAAAGCGCGGGGAGACGCCTTCCTCAAACTGGAAGGGTACGAGCCGCTGGCCGATGCATTCGGCATGGAGTGCGAAGAGACCCTGACGATGGTTCTGCCCCCGGAAACAGACATCCGCAGCTGGAAAACGAACCCGGACGTCTCGATCAAGGCCCCGGACGCAGACCAGCTGGAACAGCACGAACTGAAATACTACGGCCCGTTGTACGGAGATGATTTTACCGTGCGGAACAACCGGAACCTTCGGGAAAAGCTGACCTACCTCGGCGCGTATCTGGGCGGGAAGCTGGTGGGTGATTGCTATATTTTCGCATCCGATGGGTATGTCTGCATGGACGGCCTGCTGGTGGACGAGGATTTCCGGCACCAGTACATCGCCATGACCCTGATGAAGCATATTGCCGAAAAGGCGCAGGAGCGCGGAGAGATCCTGTATCTTCACGCTGACTCCGAGGATACACCGAAGGAACTGTATGCGAAGATGGGATTTCAGGCCGTTGACAAGCTCTATGAATATCTCTGCACCGATTTTTCGAAACTGAAAATATGAACGAATGCGCGCCGGATACGGCGATGGGCCTCCCAATGCGGGAGGCCTTTCTGTTACACCGTCGCCAGCACGGCGAGAATGCTCTGCCAGCGCTTGTTCTCGACGGCGGGCGCGCGGCGGACGGGCCGGGACTGTACAGGCTGAGGCCGCTGAGCCGTCTGGGGCAGGGGAGCGAAAAGCGCAGCCTGCCATGCGGCGGCAAGCTGCATGGCCTCCGGGCAGCTCTGCAGGGTGCGGCGCTCGGCCCCGGCGAGGTAGTCGCCCAGCCAGCAGAGGATGGCCGCGATGTTCAACTGCTCGGCGGCGCGGGTGCTCCAATAGCTCCAATGGGCGGGACGGCCCACGAACCGCTCTACCGTGATGAGCGCACCCTCCCGGGCAGCAGAGGGGGCGACGGCCCCACAACCACCGGCAGTATGGGCCAGAACATCCAGAATGCGCGCCATCCGGCCGCTGTCGAGGGCGTCGTCCCGGACAAAAGCAGAGAAATCCGTCTGGGCCAGCAGACCGTCGGCGGTGGCGGGGAAGCGTCCCGTCAGCTCGCCCGAGGCGTTGTGGCAGCTCTGCCACCCTTTGCGGACGAGCTGGAAGTTCAGCTTCTGACGTCCCATCGTGGAATAGAACACCCGGGCCTTGCCGCTGACCGGCTCCTGCCGCAGCTCGAGATAAGCGTCTGCGCCTCCGAGGTCTTGGACCTTGACGCTGAGCACAAGGCGGTACTCAGGCTTCTGGCTGGACATGGCAAGATGCATCTCTTCAAAATAACGTGCGGCATCCATAGCGGTTCTCCTTCCTGTGGGCGCGGGGTGATGTGTAGGTGTGCGGCCCTTCGTTGGTTGTAGTATATCATAAATTACGCCAGAATACAACTATAAGTTTGCAAATAAACCAAAAAACTTTTTGATTCTTCGGCAATGCAAAACAAGATGGTTGTGAGTGACAACAAAAATACGGGGCCGCTGGCAGCAGATACAACTGCACAGCGGTCCCGTACATTATTATGATTCAGTCGCCCAGCTCCCGTATCTCGTTCTGGATGAGTCGGCCTGCGGCCCGGGCCAGCTGGTCCATGCCCCGGATGCGGGCCATGTTTTTGCCGTAGATGCGGGAGGCGTCGGCGGCGCTGGCGTCTTCGCCCATAAAGACGGCGGAGACCCGCAGACCCTTCCGCTGCAGCGCCCGCACTTCGGCGGCGGCGTCCTCCACGCCCGCGCTGCCGCCGTAGTCGCGGCCCAGCGGGTCATCGGGGGAGGGTGGGATGCGGCGGCTGTCGTTGGGGGAAGCGTCCGTCAGAAGAATGAGCAGGTGCCGCGCGGCGGGGCCGGGGTCGAAGTCGATGAGGTCGCCTGCTGCCCGCAGAGCCAGACCGTCCCGGTTCCAGCCCGAGGCGAAATACTGGCAGATGCCCTGTAAGCTCTTCTCCTTGAAGCCCTTGAGCACCCGCAGGACAGTGTAGCCCCGCAGGCTGGAAAAGCAGCTCACCCGCACCGGGATGCCGCAGGCCGCGAGGCTCTGGGCGAGGATAGACCCCTGCGCCGCGATGACCTCCTGACAGTGGAGGCGGGAAGCCGAAGCATCCAGCAGCAGATCAACAGTAAAGGACGGGTGGTTCTCTTCATCGGCACAGCGGAACACCCGGTCGTCGTCCATGACGGTGCGCCAGACCCGCTCCGGGTCGAGGTTTCCGCTGCGGGCGACCCGGGCGTTGGGCTGCTGGTGGACGAGGATGCAGTTGCGTATCTGCTCGCTCAGCCGCAGCACGACGCTGCGGTGAAGCTCGAGATTTTTCGAATCGTACGCCCGGTTCCGCTCAGCCTGAAGCTGGGCCTGTTCGGCCAGGTGCTTTGCCTCGGGGGTAGGGGCCTGCTCCGGGCTGGGGACGCCGGAGGCAAACCAGAGGTGACAGCCCAGATGCTCCCCGGTGCAAAGCTCCTGCTCGGCCTTCCGCAGCCGTTCGGGCGGGTAGAGCGACCGGCCAAAGCAGCTTTCGATGTAGGCGCGGTCTTCCTCGGCGCGCTGGCGCAGGGTGATGTGGGCCAGCCGCTTGTCGGCGTGGATGCCGCCGCCGGAGGCGTCCACCGAGCCGGAATGCTCCACCGTCACCCGGTCGGTCTTTATCATCTGGGTGGGCATGGTGCGGGTCATGAGGGATGCCAGCAGGCCGTCCAGATGGAGATGCAGCCCGGCCTTCTGATGCACCGTGCCGTTGAACAGCTCGAATTTGGCGTAGACGGCCAGCAGTGCGGCTTTCAGCTCGTCCGGCTTTGGGGGCGTCTCGGGACTGAGGGCGGCGTCGAGAGCCTTTTCGTAGGGAGTCATGACCGGCGGCGTGCGCCCCTGCACAGCCCGCCAGCGCGCGGCCTGCATGGAGTAGACCAGCTGGTTCTTCGCCATCCACTCCTGCCGCGAGAGCTTGTACTGGATGCCGAAAAAGTAGTCCGCATGGGCGCGGCGGAGGGCCGAAAGCACCGGGCGGCAGGGCAGTTCCAGCGCGTAGGCCGCGCTCTCGAGGTAGAGCCAGGTCAAATCGTCCAGCATGGCCTGCCGGATGTCGCCCTCCCATGCGTCAAAAAGGCTGCGCACCAGCTCGTCGCCGTAGTATTTGTGGACCAGCCCCACGACGCAGTTCATGTAAAAATCAATGGTGCCGTCGGTGTTCCGGGCGAGGAACAGCGGCTCGAAGCCGTAAGCTCCTGCCGCCGCCCACACCTGATTGGCGGCCCGCCGCTCTTCGGCGGTGTAGCTCTGCGCTTCCATAAAAACGCCCCTTTTTTATTTTAATCGAAGAGCTTTGCGGCGGTGAGCTGGGCCGGGATGCGGGCGGCAATGGCGTCCCGGATGAGGCCCTGTTCGTAGGAGTCGAAGGCTTTGTTGGTGATGCCCATGTCCAGCGCAGCCCCGGCAGCGACGCCCCGGCGCATCAGGCGCAGAGCGTCCAGCATACCGCGCAGGTCGAGAGCTTTGGTGGAAATTTCCGCGCTGTCGCACTTTTTCTGCAAATCGAGGAAGAGCAGGGCAAACTGCCTGACGTACTTGCTGTTCAAATCGGGGAACTGGGTGCGCAGGAGCTTTTCGAGGTTCTCCTCAGTGATGGTGGGCATCTGGATGACCACGAAGCGGGAGGTGAGGGCCTCGTTCAGCTCACGGGTGCCGGCGTAGCCGTAGTTCATGGTGGCGATGAAGCGGGTCTCCTCGGCCAGCGGGATGCGCTCGTAGCCCGGCACATCGATGGCGCGGCGGAAGTCCAGCACCGCGTGCAGGACGGCCAGCGCCTCGTTTTTGGCCATGTTGATCTCGTCCAGAACGCCGAAGCCGCCGTTCTGGGCGCAGCGGTAGACCGGGCCGGGGCGGAACTTGACCTGTCCGCCCTCAAAGGTGTCCATGCCGATGAGGGACGCCGCGTCCATATTGACGTGGAACGAGATGTCCCACGCGGGGCGTCCGAAGGCGGCGGCGAGGTTTTCGGCCAGCACGTTCTTGCCGGTGGCCTTGCCGCC
>ERZ809074.2808-NODE-2808-length-17966-cov-12.050416_pt1 | contig 17966 bp, 20 predicted proteins | sample MGYA00520795_ERZ809074 | MGnify/ENA primary metagenome ERZ809074 (study PRJEB31570, sample SAMEA3212989) | Homo sapiens | biome: human-gut; feature: human gut; material: fecal | place: Sweden | collected 2011 ...
GACTTCACTCAGCCGGAGCCTGCAAACAATTTTGCGCATAAATCTTGACGGGACCTAGGTATAAACCGGAACTAAAGAGCTGATAAAACGGCACCTGTAAAGACGAACTCTAATGTCCTGCTATATTTTCAATTGAATAGTTCTCTATTTGATTTTCTTCCCAAATAAACAAAATCCATGAGTAACTGGAGTTCTGTTACTTCCTTTGAACCATCAAATAGAAACGTCCTCTCTTCACAATAGATTCCTTTGGCATCTTCAAAGCTTTTATACATCTTCCCCGCCTCATTAACGGATGTTCTGGGATCACTGATCTTTGCATACAGCAGATCATATACATTGTTGTAGCTATCGAAGTCCATGTCCACACATGACAGATATATCCCCGGATTCACCTCGATCGCATTGGTTAAATTATATTTCTCAATTTCCGGTTTTGTCGGATAAGGAATCGCCCGGATCAACTCACAGTTTTCATTTATCCATTGATAGGCAGTTCGCTTGTCATACACCTTTATAATGGATAAGCACAGTCTATTCACCACTTGAATGTTATTTTTGTCCTTCTCAAACAAATACTTCCATGTTTTGTATCTAATTATTGGCGGCAGCAGTGAAAACAGGCGTAATACCCGTGGCGGCGAATATAAACTCACCTGTATGTTCAAAAAGAATCTTATAAAGAGCAGCGCATATAAGTCCAGTATGGAGTCCTCCACACACGCGATTTCTTTGTCAGAGAATTCCTCTATGTACTGAGTATGCGAGGCTTTATTGCCCAGCTCCCGTATTTTTTCAACGGTTATAATCAGTTTTTCACTCAACTCATCCCATAAGCTCTCCAGCCTTTTTTTGATATCCGGGTCCTTTAATCTCCTCTTTATCTGGCCCAATGTAAGCTGTCGGCTGCTTCCAATATCTAAAATTTTTCTAACCAGTACCTCTGCTTGCCGCCTGAGCCCAGCTATTTTCCCCGCGTTGCTTATTTGGCTATAATGAATATCATGTAACAGATTTCCAATGAGATCCGCATATTCATTGTCATTAAATCTATCCATAACACAGTCCTCACCATTTCTGATTTTCCGGTACTATTTCAGCATTCACAGGAGAAGCATACTTCACTCAGATCCATGCGCGCCGCGGGCACAGCGGAAGGCTGTCCTGCGGTCTCAATGAATCCGGTACGCCCCATCCGCTCTATTGTTGACGCGTTTTTGCGCCGTAAGTTCAACAATGACGATTTCCGCAGGCTCTTTTGCCTGATTGGCCGCTTGATCTATTACCAAATTATAAACTGAAATACAGGGCGTTTCAATGGGAATTCTTTATCGCTGTTTGTTTTGACAACTGCGGGGTTCTTGACTGCATCGATCTGGAAAAGAGCCGGAATTGCCGAGCTCCTTGCCCTCTCCGGCCTTGACGGAATGGTTGGTGATGCCGTTGGAGATAGCCGCCCTGCCGCCCCATTTTAACTTTTTCAGAGCACTGCGGCAGGCTTTTCTTCCGTCAGCCGTTCATTTCACGCACAGCGTCCACCCTTCGTCGCCGCAGGCGGACGCAAGCGAACTTGCCGGGCCAAGCTGTAAGAGCAGGACCGGGTGCGTATCATCCACCAAGATGTCTAAGCGCGTCTTTTCTTTGAGTGCGGAGACGGTCGCATCCTCCGCGTCCACATGCTCCAACACGCTGTACTGCGCGTAAAGCTCCTCCCCGCACCCATGCTCCGCCATCCACCAGTAAACGTCCCGCAAGAACAAACCCGGCATTTCAGAAAACACGAACGCACAGCAGTCCTTCCACTCGCCCATTTCTTCCAGAACCGCGCCGCCATTGTCCAGCGCAAACTGTTTGAAGCGCGCTTCCTGCCGCGCCCAGACATCTGAACGGGAAAGATCCTCGACGAACACCATCGAGGGCGCGCATTGCAGCATCCGTTCCGTCAGTCCATAGACGAGCCGGTAAAACCGATCCTGACAGGGCCGTTCTCCCGGCGGGCAGACCGCCTCTGCCGAGCAATCGCAAAGGCCGTAGCACCCTTGCCCGCTTCGCTCAGCCTGCCACTCCCGAAACGCTCCCCGCACCAGCCAGAATTCTTTCTCAGCCGGAAAGGCCCGTTCATCGGCTCCCGGTGCGCTCTTTTTTCGCCTCAGCTTCCACATGGCTATTCTCCGATCTCCGTATCAGTCCGATCTGAATACCGGCCTCTGCCACAAGACGGGATGCAGTGAGATCCCCGCCGACGCCGTTCTGGCCGGATACCCGGACTTGAAGTTTTTCTTCCGCAAAAAACTGACCGCCTGCCCCCACTGTTTGAAATCGGACATTCGCGCGCACAACATCGACCGGATCGATCACACGCAGTATCAGTTCCTCTATGGGCATTGGCAAAATCGATCCCGACTTTAAGTCATTCTTTGAGGACGAAGTCAAAAAATAATCTCCCCAAGCTGCGATTCTTCTCTACTCCCGTCACATTATAGCATTCACAAAACCTACTGTCGCACCCCGGTACGGGCTGGAAGGTCGGATAAATCCGCCGCAACATGACAAGGGCCCTCAAAATCATATGATTTCGAGGGCTCTTGCTTTTCATCAATTTCTGCTTTGAGCGTTGCTTTTCCGACCCAAGCGCCCCCCTACAGGACGGGCAGTGGGAGCCTTCAAACGGCATGGGAGAAGATCCTCCCCATCGTCTGTGTCGCTTTGTGGGTTACATACATCGGAGGTGCCGTGGGCGCAGGTGCCCAGTGTGAAGCCGTGGAGTAGTGGCCCCGCATGGGTAAGACCGGTTTCACGTCCTTACTTTTTCCGGGCCATCGTTGCGGAGGTACGGCAACGATTATGGAAATCAGTGCGGGGCAACCTCGCCCATCTCAGTGTATGTGTAGGACACTTTCGAAAGACATGATTCCTCCGGTGGATGAAGGGAATACCTACTTGCTGTTACCAGATTTTCTTCTCTGATGCATGACGTCTTACCCTTCGAGTTCTTTTCCAGTCAGCTTAACACGCAAAACTGTTTCCGTGCTATTGGCAGAACGCAACCAGATGTGCCGGCTCAATAAGTAACTTTTGAGAGAATGATTCTCTGCCAACGCTCACCATGATAAGGAAAAATAGGGTACAGTGCAGCAAAATCGCTGTACCCTATTTTCCTCCAGTTGAGTCTCGAAGAAAGGGGCATCTCCAACAAATTTACTGCACCATACTTTAACAAGTTAAATGGCGAAATTTGTGATGGAAATAGCGGCACCCGCAGCAATTTTACTGTACCCTATTCTGAGAAAAACTCCTTCATCACAGCGTCCAGCCGCTTCTTCAGATTCTCCAGTGGAAGTTCCAGACGGTCCGCTGCCCGCTGCAGATAATCCTCATCCAAGAGCGGGCCGCAGCGGTTGACCGTCTCGGCCAACGCATGCGGAACTATCCCTTTGCCTCCTTTGAGTCTAATGCGGTATCGATTGACTTTTCGGAAGAAGCCTTGCTGGTGGATCTATCCGCGCTGAAAAGGCGGTTTTATATCATTGACCGGGGAACTATGATCAATACTCTGACGCATACGGATGCGTTTTCCATCGGAACCGGTATTTTGTCAGAAGGGTTTGCGGGACCGGAGCTGACCAGCCGCCCGATCCAGGGCCATGCCAACGAGATCCATTTGGGATGGATTCAGCGAAAGGGAACACCGCTCTCCGACGAGATGTCTATGCTTTTGGGAATGATCCGGGATGAACTGAATCATTAGCGCATACCATCATGACTTTTCGCTTTGCAGAGTGCTCGGAGCGTCTATAAAGCCCCTATATGGATGGCTGACAACAGCAGTCATCCATATAGGGGCTTTGACTGTATTGGCGTCGGGCGTAACTAACCGCCAGGGGGTGAGGACATTTTGGGGGACTTATTTGATGTAGTTCCTAAATTTCTCCGCCTCAATATCAATGGAAAAAGTAGGGCAAAAAATATCTTTTTTGCAGAAAAAGTGCGTCCATCTCGGGAAGCTCTCATTCTTATAGAGATACGCATACTGCCTTCGCCTCTGCCTTAATGACATTCGTTCAGAAGGTTCCCTTTTTCTACGTTTATTAGTATGTATAGTTGAGCGGCAGGGTTCTTTTCAAATCATCTACCGCTATTCGGATAAACTCATCAATTATCTTCCATTGATAGGAGGTTTTCCGATACGCGAATTTAATGGGATACGAACTGTCTTCCCCAACTTGATAAACTGTCATAGCCGCAAGCTGTTCCTCTGTCAGAATGGACTTCACTGCGCTCTTCGGCGCAAAGCACACTCCAACTCCCCGAGCACAGAGTTCCAGCAGCGTGTCAATGTTGTTGGACTGTGCCTTGATAATGGGCGTGTACGAAACCTCACTCAGCAGTGTTCGAGCGATCTGTCCTACTTTATTGCTCTCGCTTCCTAACACAAATGGAAAATTTTTAAAGTCACTCAAGTCTTTTAAAAAATGTATCTTCCTTAACGGGCCACAGTTTTTTACCTGTGGTGGGACAAGAAGAAGCACTTCTTCACGATAATACGGCAAAAGCTCAAGCCCTTGGACTGCTTCGCCAAATCGGCCAATGCCAATATCAATCTCTCTATTAGAAAGCGCCCTGATGATCTCTCGATTGGTTCCTTCCGTCAAACGAACTTCAATGTTCGGATACTCCGCGTTAAATGCAGAAATCACTTGAGGCATCAAGGTCCGGCTGCGCGTAAAATCGATCCCAATCATCAGTTTTCCCCGCTGATTGTTTGTCAAATCGTTAAATTCATTCCACATGGATTGATAATTTTCAAAAATAATAGCTGCGTGCTTCAAAAATACAGTCCCCACATGGGTCAGTTCCATCGGACTGCTCCTGATAAATAATTTGGTATCCAGTTCCTTTTCCAATGCCGTAAGGTGTGCACTGAGGGTTTGCTGCGTAATATGCAATTCAGCCGCTGCCTTGGTAATGTTTCTATGCTCAGCAATAGAAAGGAAATACTCCATAGTCAAAAAGTTCATACGCCCTCCCCAGATACAGTAAATCCGCTGTAAAATCGACCGAAATAAACAGTTTTACATCTTTGGTATAATTCTAATACAATATGCTTGTAACTTGCAACAGCGATTCCAGCAATTCATCACTATTGCCAAAAATTTAGGAGGTCATATTATGGATAGATACAAAACTGATTTCAGCCACATGAACTTCGCCACTCGTGCGGTCAAATTCGGTGAAGGCCCCGATCCCGTTACCCACGCTTTGAATACTCCCATCTATGAGACTACGACCTATGCCTACAATTCGACCAATGAATATGATCAGATGATCGTTGACGCCATGAATTGGGAGCCCGGCTGCTGCATCTACAGCCGCACAACAAATCCCACTACCATGGCAATGGAGCGTAAGGTCGCTTCTTTGGAAAATGCAGAGGACGCATGCGTCATCTCCTGCGGCATGGCAGCCGTCAGCCTTTCTCTTCTCACCCAGCTCAACGCCGGCGATCATGTCATTGCGAATGATGATACCTTCATCTGCACCGACAGCATGTTCAATGATATTCTGCCTTCCAAGGGCATCGAAACGACCCGCGTAAACATCACTGATCTGGAAAACATCAAAAAAGCGATGAAGCCGAATACGAAGGTCATCTATTTTGAGGCCCTGTCCAATCCCTTGCTGGAGCTGGCTGATATCCCCGCTATTGCTGAGTATGCCCACGCTCATGGCTGTAAGGTCATTGTTGACAACACCTTCGTCTCCCCCTTCATTATGCGGCCCTTGGACTGGGGCGCCGACATTGTCATCCACTCCGCTACGAAGTATTATGTAGGCCACGGCGATGCCATCTGCGGCGTTCTGGCCGGTAAAAAAGCTGATATGGATCGCATCCGCTATTACAACGACAATCTGGGCACCCACATCAGCCCCTTTGATTCTTGGCTGGCTCTCAGAGGCGTCCGCACGTTGCCTCTGCGTTTGAAGAAGCAGTCCGAAAATGCTATGGCCATCGCCAAGTGGCTGGAAAAGCGTCCGGAAGTTGAGTTCGTTATTTATCCCGGTCTGGAAAGCCATCCGCAGCACGAATTGGCAAAGAAGCTTTTTGACGGTGACAACTTCGGAGGTATGGTCTGCTTCCATTTGAAGGGCGGATACGAAGAAATGAGCGCCTTTGCCGATGCCACTAAGATTCCTCCCATTGCTACCAGTCTGGGCGATGTTGTTACGCTGATCTACCCCAAGAAGCCTTACAACAACCTGATCCGTCTGTCTACCGGTATCGAGGATGTCAACGATTTGATTGCTGACTTTGAGCAGGCTTTTGAGGCGATCAAGAAGTAACCTCGTTCCGTTATAATAAGGTGCAGCAAGTGGTATAGAGAATACAAGAAAAGAGGGGAGAATAAATATGGTCGATATAATATCTAACTTCCTAAGCACAGCCGTTGGCTTTCTTTGGGGCACCCCGCTCATTGTACTGGTTCTCGGCTCTGGTGCCTTGTTTACCATTGGCACAGGTTTCTTCCAGTTTAGACACTTCGGTTATTTCTGCAAAGAAACATTTGGCGCCCTATTTGACAAGTCCCAGAATGAGCAGGGCTCCGGACACGTCAGTGCATTCCAGGCAGCCGCTACTGCCGTTGGCGGCGCAGTCGGCGTCGGTAATATCGGCGGCGTAGCAACAGCGATTGCCGTTGGCGGCCCCGGCGCTCTGTTCTGGCTGTGGATCGCCGCTCTGCTCGGTATGGCGCTGAAGTGTGCCGAGGTTTCTCTGGCATGCTACTACAGAAGCTATGACGAAAATGGTGAGCCGTATGGCGGCCCGACCTATTACATCTCCAAGGGTCTTGGGCAGCTGCTTCCCAAGGGCATGAAACTGCCTTTCATTTTGGCAGCCATCTTCGGCATCGGCTTCTCCTGCAACTGGCTTTCCGGTGTTCAGGCTTATACCATTACGGAAGGCTTCTGCTCTGCATTTAATCTGCCCTTGATCGCCTTCGGCGTGTGCTACTGCCTGGTCGTCTGGGTGATCGTCCTTGGTGGTGGAAAACGCGTTGTGGAATTTGCAGGTAAGGTCGTTCCCTTTATGATCGTTCTCTTCGTTCTGGCAGCATTGGGCATTGTTTTGGTAAACATTACTCAGGTTCCTGCCGCGATAGCGCTGATCGTAAAATCTGCATTTACCGGAACATCTGCAGTCGGCGGCTTCGCAGGTGCAACAGCCTCTTTGGCTATTCAGACCGGCATCGCCCGTTCCGTGTTCTCCAACGAAGCCGGTCAGGGATCCTCCACCATGGTGCACTCTCAGGCTCATACCAATCATCCTGTCCGTCAGGGCCTGTGGGGTATGTTTGAAGTCTTCATGGACACCATGGTCGTTTGCTCTCTGATGTCTCTGGCCATTATTCTCAGTGGTGTTTGGGACTCTGGTGTTCAGGGTGCAGCGCTGTCTGTCTCTGCGTTCGGCAGTGTTTACGGCGGACTTGGCGCCAAGCTCGTCGCTATCGCTATCCTTTTGTTTGGCTTGACTACTCAGGCTGGATGGTTCTGCTATTATGACGTACTTCTGCGCTACTTCCTGAAGGACAACATTGCTCTGAAAAATAAAATCCTGAAAGTTTTCCGCTACCTGTACCCTGTTCCCGGCCTGTTGACTATTCTTTACACAGTAAGCAATGGCCTTCCTACCGGCTTTGTCTGGCAGATCACCGACTTTTTCTGCGCAGTACCTACAATGCTGAACATTATCTGTGTTCTGTCCCTCAGCGGCGTCTACTTCAAGCTGGTTAAGGACTATAAGGCACGGTATATGGGCATTGGCAAAATCGATCCTGACTTCAAGCCATTCTTTGAGGACGAAGTCAAAAAATAATCTCCCCCAGCTGCGATTCCTCTCTACTCCCGTCACATTATAGCATTTACAAAACCCACTGCCGTACCCCGGTAGCTTTGCTATCAGGGTACGGCAGCTTTTATGCAGCGGGTGCTCGGCAGCTGTCAGGTCTAACTGCGCATAAAACGCAATATTCTCCAAGCACCTGTCGCTGATTGGGCCGGGATGACAACCTGAGCGTTATTAACCTCCTGCTCCCGCCGCAGCCTTCCGATAAATACAGTTGGGCGTGGTCTTAATGACCTTCCCTTTTTACTCGACATTTTCCGGAGCATCGTCTATAATCTGGAGTAGAATTGTTTACTGAGGAAGGAGTATTTGCCGTGAAAATGATCGACCCCACCGCCATGTCCCGGTTCACCGCTCTGCGGGAAGCTGCCGGAAAAATCGACCGTCTGGTCCCCCACGTCCGCCTCATGGAGCAGCCGCCCCACGAAAGCCGGGATACCGCCTCCGTGGCGCTGGAATTTCCCACGCCGCTGGTGGTCCTCAACTCCACCATCCGGCAGGCGCTGTCCTTCCTGTTCTCCGCCTGCGACACAGTACAGACGGACAAGACGGAGCGCGGCATCTGCTTTACCTTCACCGTTTCCAAAATGTGGATCACGGAGGACGCGGAATGAAGCGCCCCTCGGATGTTGAAAAGCTGTCCTCCGACGAGCGCCTTGCGTGGCGCGCGCTCTCCACTTTAGGTGCGCAGCTCCCCTTTATGGATCCCGCCCTTTCTGTGGAGGAGGCCCCGCCGGCAACCGGCATGCCCACCGCCACGGTCACGTTCTCCATTCCAAATGGCCACACGCTTGCTAAGGGGCCCACGGTTGCGATGGGAATGCTTTCTAATCATGCGGATCTCCTGCACTCCTATTGTGACGAGGAGGGCTGCATCTGCATGGAATACATTTTAAATCTCACATGGACGGAGGGCGCCCCTTCGTGAGCGCCCCGCTCCCCTCTCAGTCCTTCACGGCACGCTTATGCCGAATACCGCATACGCAAGAACCCGATGTACGGCAAAAAGCACGGCCCGGGCTTAGCCCAGGCCGTGTTCTACAATAATTACCGAATTGCGTCCTTGAATGCCTGACCCGCCTTGAATACAGGGGCCTTGGATGTGGGGATCTCCACGATCTCCTTGGTGCGGGGGTTGCGGCCGGTGCGGGCGGCCCGCTCTTTGACCTCAAAAGAGCCGAAGCCGATCAGCTGCACCTTCTCGCCGGACTTCAAAGCAGTCTCGACCGTGGTGATGAACGCGGCCAGAGCAGCGTCGCAGTCCTTTTTGGAAAGGCCGCTGGTCTCAGCCATGGCGGCGATCAATTCAGTCTTATTCATTGTATTTTCTCCTCGTATTGTATTTTTCGCTGGTATAACGCAATTATACAGGACATACGGCAAAATAGCAATCTCCGCTTGATTTTTCAGGCCCGGCAGCGCAAAAGGCTCCGTCATCCTTGTCCACGGCACGCTTTTGTGCTCTGCCCTATCAAAACTCCAACAAATAGTTGCAGTTGGTACTGCTGAAGAAGTCGCGGCAACACGCAAATCTGTTTCCGTGCTATTGGCAGAACGCAACCAGATGTGTCGGCTCAATAAGTAGCTTTTGAGAGAATGATTCTCTGCCGACGCTCACCATGATAAGGAAAAATAGGGTACTGCGCAACAAATTTACTGTACCCTATTTTCTTCCAGTTGAGTCTCGAAGAATGGGGCATCTCCAACAATTTTACTGTACCATACTTTAACAAGTTAAATGACGAAATTTGTGATGGAAATAGCGGCACCCGCAGCAATTTTACTGTACCCTATTCTGAGAAAAACTCCTTCATCACAGCGTCCAGCCGCTTCTTCAGATTCTCCAGCGGAAGTTCCAGACGGTCCGCTGCCCGCTGCAGATAATCCTCATCCAAGAGCGGACCGCAGCGGTTGATCGTCTCAGCCAACGCATAGACAGCACCTTTGAGATAGCTCTCCTCAAACTGCTCACAGCATGCTCCGTTATATTGCGTCCGGTAAACCGTCATCGTTATGCGGTGCTTGATTTTATCGTCAATCCGTTCCGTGGCAGCGGTACTGTCAATATCGTCCCGCCAGTAATACCGAATCAGCCGCTCCGCATCTGCCTGCGGAAGCTCCGGGAGCAGCGCACGCAAATACTCAAAGGCGCCTGCTTGGTCAAGCCCCATAACTTTACAGACCCTGACCGCGCCCCTTGCCGCCCCTCCTGCCAGAACGACTCCTGTGACCACCGAAGCCGAAGTTCCTGAACTTGCTTTGTCATCCGCTGCATCAGGACGAACGCAGGTCACTGGCTCTTGGAAGTAGAAAATCTCGGAAACGAAAAAAGCCCACACAGGTGCAGCCTCCATTGGAGGGAGCAGCTTGCACGGGCTGTAATCGAGTGTGTTTTACACACCCCTATTATAATAAGGTAGAAAAAGAAAAGTTGGTGGCGTGTTCTATCGGCAACAATCAAAAGATAATTTGCACGTTCATATCTTGCAACAAGGCCTTAAATTGCTGGTTATCTGTTCTCTTTGCAACCAATGCTGTAGATTTATCATCACGGCTTTCTCCGCTATATCTTTGATAATCTTGTATGTTAAGCATTTTCTTCCCTCATCACTAAATTCGCTTCTCTAACAATGTTCTCTAAAAATCTTTCATTCTCATGATTGTAATTTAGCTCAGGGTCCTGCTTAATTTTTTCCTGAATTTTCGCCTGCAATGAACCAACATTTACCACATACGATGGCATCACAAGATTATCATCTAATCCAAGTTCTCGAAATCGGCCAGCCAAATCAGAAAAAGTATTATCAAAATTCTCTTTAATCAACGCCATAAGTGTTTCATTTTCATTCTGAACTGCGCTTTCATAAAGCGCAATCAGAACGGCTTTATATGGCGCAGTAAAAACATCCATACAATGAAAAATTTTAGACAGGAAATCCATTTCAGATAATTCTGTGTAATATGGCAAAAGATTTCCTAACAGCATCAAAGATGCAAAGTACTCAGCCTTTCGTTCTTCCATAACTGTTTCTGTTTCAATAATGTGACTGAACGAAACTTTATCATAGATCAAGTGGTAAATCTCATGCCACGCAGTAAAATACTGATTGGCTCTTGGCAGTGCAGTGTTAATTACCGGTATTTTTTTGCCATTCTTTACAAAAATCGCACCGCTCCAAAACGGATTGTCAATTGGCATTTGAATAAGTCCATACGGTTTCAGGATTTGCATTGCCAACCGATTAGAAGAGCTAATTTGCATTCTATTCAAGTTGGTGCGTATCAGGACAGCTTTTTCCCGCATCTCATCGCGGATTTCCGCATTCTTACTAATGACTTCATCAAGATTACCCGCCACTATTTTTTCACTCATAGCTACACCTCTCAATAGTAAATATCACAGAGTTCGAGAATGTCCATGAGCAACCCATACTGCTTTTGAGTTTTATCGCTTATTTTATAATCTTTGGGCGCATTTTCAGAATATACAACATCCACTATATCAGATTTTGGTTTTGCTTCAAAGAAAACAAGATCATCCACAGAAATATTCAAAACAGCCAAAACTTTTTGAAGATGCTTATCAAATGTACTTTTATTATCGATGCTTCCATTCAGAATCTTATCCAGTGTTGGTCTGGAAATTTCAGCCTTTTTCGCAAAAGAAACTTTTGTAAATCCGCGTTCTCGAATATAATCTTTGAGCTTCATTGCTACGATACTACGCTGGTCAAACAGTTCTTCAAACTTCATTATAGTTCCTCCCTTCGCATTTATATTATACGCTATCTCGCCGAAAAATCAGCATTGTCTGTAAAAAAAGATTTTACATTTTTACTTATTGTGTAGAATGATTTAGAAGAACACGATACGTTTCACTCCACGCTCTGATTGTCCTCGACCACCCGTAGGGTACATTAGATAAACAACTCTACAAGAAGTATGGCCTAATCCAAGAAGAAATCAACTACATCGAAAATACAATCAAACCAATGGAGTAAATGAAAGGATCAGAAGCCAACCGACCTCTGATCCTTTTGCTTATTCTTCAATAATGAATAAATCTACATTAGCCTACCCTAACCTATACTTCAGATAAGGTCCAAATCTTGACGACACCATACTTCGGGAACGCAAAAGGGAATTGGGAGAAAAAGAAAAGCTGATGGAGGGCGGTATCCCATTCATATTGAGAGAATGATTCTCTGCCGACGCTCACCATGATAAGGAAAAATAGGGTGCAGTGCAGCAAAATCGCTGTACCCTATTTTCTTCCAGTTGAGTCTCGAAGAAAGGGGCATCTCCAACAAATTTACTGTACCATACTTTAACAAGTTAAATGACGAAATTTATGGTGGAAATAGCGGCACCCGCAGCAATTTTACTGTACCCTATTCTGAGAAAAACTCCTTCATCACAGCGTCCAGCCGCTTCTTCAGATTCTCCAGTGGAAGCTCCAGACGGTCCGCTGCCCGCTGCAGATAATCCTCGTCCAAGAGCGGGCCGCAGCGGTTGACCGTCTCGGCCAACGCATACTTGGTGTTTCATTTGCGGTCTATACTGTGGTGACCTTTGCCTTGCCCACGGCAAAAAACGGTGTTCTGCGGCTGTCCTACATATTCGGAGTAGCTGCTATTTTCTTCCAGTTGAGTCTCGAGGAAAGGGGCATCTCCAACAAATTTACTGCACCCTACTTTAACAAGTTAAATGGCGAAATTTGCAGTGGAAATAGAGGCACCCGCAGCAATTTTACTGTACCCTATTCTGAGAAAAACTCCTTCATCACAGCGTCCAGCCGCTTCTTCAGATTCTCCAGCGGAAGCTCCAGGCGGTCCGCTGCCCGCTGCAGATAATCCTCATCCAAGAGCAGGCCGCAGCGATTGATCGTCGCGGCCAACGCATGCAGGCCACAGTGTCCCTCTAATATATCAAGGCATTATTGCCTGACTTAAAATTGCATTGCCTCGCTGTCCTTCAGACCGTGCTGGAAGAACATGATATAGTAGATGGGGATATAGATGATTTTTCCCTTCGTGGAGACCGTTCGTTCATTGGACACAACGAAGGCTTTCTGGATATGGTAGTCTTCATTCTTCACGAAGTTATTCAGCGCACTGTGGATGGTGTAGTCCTTACCGGACTTTACTTCAATAGGGACGGCGGATAAGGTGGCATAATCGTCGATGAGGAAATCCACCTCACCTTTATGGCGATTGTCATAATAGAACAGTTCGTAACCATGTGCGATAAGTTCGCTGGCTACGACGCTTTCATAGACGGAGCCGAGATTGATGCTGGCTTCATCGTCCAGCACAGCTCGGATGTTATTGCCATAAAGGATGCCGGTCAGGATGCCCACATCATTCAGGTATAGCTTCAGCAGATTTTTCCCTGTGGACTCGACCAGCGGGAATACCGGGTTAGAGATAGCCTGAACATTGAGGGCAATACCCGCGCTGATCAGATACTCGAACTCGTCTTGATAATCTGCGAAGGTCTTTCCCTTCTTATCTTCTATGCTCTGTGCTACGACACGCTTTTTCTTATTCTCCATGTTGGAGGGGATCAGGTCATAGATGCGGCGGATCTTCAGCTTACGCTCCTCGTCATACTTGGATGCATCGGCGGCATAGTAATCGTGAATCTCCTGTTGAATCTCACGGACGAGCTGAATATTGTGGTTTTCCAGATAGGAATTGACTGCATCCGGTAGACCGCCGACCAGCAGATACTTCCGAAAGTAGTCCATCATTTTGTTGTGGGTCGGCTCATCCAGTGCCTCCAGTCGCTCGAACTTCTTCCGCACGGCAGAGATGGCAAACTCGTTCAGCCCGTTGGCATAGAGAAATTCCTCGAAGTCCAGAGGGAACATCCGAACTTTACGGATGCTGCCCATGGGGATCGATGTGGTCTGTGACAGTGTCACGCCCAACAGGGAGCCGCTGGCAATATAGGTAAAGCGATCATCTTGGGATAGGAATTTCAGCAGCGTCAGCAGATGAGGATATGCCTGGATCTCGTCGATAAAAATAAGTGTGTTGTCTTTCTGCTTCATCTTGCTGCCTTCCAGCATACTGACTTGTAGGTAGAAGTCCTCGACGGTTTTCGTTTCGGCGAATAGCCGAGGGCCGATGGAGTCCTCCACCATATTGATCTCGATGAAGTTTTCAAACAGTTTATGTCCCACATGTCGGATGATATAGGTTTTTCCAACCTGACGCGCACCGTCTATCAGAAGGATTTTCTTTGAATCGCTTTGCAGATGATCTTCAATAAGAGATTCGATTTTCCGAAACAGCATCGTCGCCCCTCCTCGTAATGACTTTTCAATAGGATTATACATCACATGGAGTAACTTTTCAATATAATTTTGTCGAAGCTGTCGTCACTTTTCAAAATTGCAGATGATAGGTTGTAGCAGTCAAGAAAAGTAGACACGAAAAATATTTATTTTTGATTAGCTTTTTCAAAAGTGGACATGATGATTCGATGCCCTGCATGGTCCGTGCTTGCAAGGGATAGCGGTCTATCAAAACTCCAACAAATAGTTGCAGTTGGTACTGCTGAAGAAGTCGCGGCAACACGCAAATCTGTTTCCGTGCTATTGGCAGAACGCAACCAGATGTGTCGGCTCAATAAGTAGCTTTTGAGAGAATGATTCTCTGCCGACGCTCACCATGATCAGGAAAAATAGGGTACAGTGCAGCAAAATCACTGTACCCTATTTTCTTCCAGCTGAGTCCTGACGAAAGGGGCATCTCCAACAATTTTACTGTACCCTACTTTAACAAGTTAAATGGCAAAATTTCTGGTGGAAATAGGGGCACCCGCAGCAATTTTACTGTACCCTATTCTGAGAAAAACTCCTTCATCACAGCGTCCAGCCGCTTCTTCAGATTCTCCAGCGGAAGTTCCAGACGGTCCACTGCCCGCTGCAGATAATCTTCATCCAAGAGTGGACCGCAGCGGTTGATCGTCTCGGCCAACGCATACTTGGTGTTTCATTTGCGGCTTATACTGTACTGTGGTGATTTTTGCCTTGCCCACGGCAAAAAACGGTGTTCTGCGGCTGCCCTACATATTCGGAGTAGCTGCTATTTTCTTCCAGCTGAGCCCTGACGAAAAGGGCATCTCCAACAATTTTACTGCACCCTACTTTAACAAGTTAAATGGCAAAATTTGTGGTAGAAATAGGGGCTCCCGCAGCAATTTTACTGTACCCTATTCTGAGAAAAACTCCTTCATCACAGCATCCAGCCGCTTCTTCAGATTCTCCAGTGGAAGCTCCAGACGGTCCGCTGCCCGCTGCAGATAATCCTCGTCCAAGAGCGGGCCGCAGCGATTGACCGTCTCGGCCAACGCATAGACAGCACCTTTGAGATAGCTCTCCGCAAGCTGCTCACAGCACGCTCCGTTATATTGTGTCCGGTAAATCGCCATCGTTATGCGGTGCTTGATTTTATCGTCAATTCGTTCCGTGGCAGCGGTACCGTCAATATCATCCCGCCAGTAATACCGAATCAGCCGCTCCGCATCCGCCTGCGGAAGCTCCGGGAGCAGCGCACGCAAATACTCACAGGTGCCTGCTTGGTCAAGCCCCATAACTTTACAGACCCTGACTGCGCCCCTTGCCTGCCCCTCCTGCCAGAACGACTCCTGTGACCACCGAAGCTGAAGCTCCTGAACTTGCTTTGCCATCCGAGACCGCATAGTGTCCCCCCTCCTTTACGCAAAATCTTCCCGTCATATTGCTTTTGCTCAGGGTTGGTGCATCACTTTTCTTCGGGATGCTCCATCTCTTTCAGCTTGGCATCCAGTCTCGCCCTCAGTTCTCCCAGAGAGAGGTTTAGAGAATCCGCCTCATTCTGGAGGCAGCTATCGTTAAGGGAAATCCCATAATCCTTGATAACCCCTGCCAGTGCTTTTACGGTGCCATTGATATAGCCTTCATCAAAGGACTTGCAGTATTCTTCCCCGTACCACACGCGGTTGATCTCCCTGTCCGTGCGGCGGTCGATTTCATAGTCGATTTTCGCCACAGCATTTGCACTGCTTTCTTCCTTCCAGTAATACCGGGCGAGCCGTTCCGCGTTCACCTGCGGAAGTTCCGGGAGCAGGGCCTGCAAATGCTGTAAAGCATCCGCAAAGTCCAGCCCCATGGCCTTACAGGTCCTGATCGCACCTCTGGCTTGTCCCTCCTGCCAGTATAGTTCACGGGCCCACTGAAGCTGAAGCTCCCTCATTTGGTCCATTGTCCAAAGCAACATGATGTGCTCTCCTTTCATGATTTCTCGCAAGCCACCGGCTTTAGCCGGGGGGGTACCGGCTATTCGTCCAACAATGGGTATTCCTTGAATGCCAGCATTCCGGTCTTCTTTTCCAAGTTCTTTTCTCTTGTGTTTCTTCTTTTGCTTTATACCACAATACGGCATTTGTGTCAAAACGCGAAGTCAAAACACAAAATTTGACGGCAATTTGGATTTGAGGTATCATATTTGGATGGAGAATGACGCTTTTCATGTTGTCGGTAAGAACGAACCTGGGGATCCCCATGTATTGGAAGGCATGGATCATACCGATGAATAGGTTTTCCTGCTTGGCATTGGGGAAAAACTCAATGTAACATTCTCCGCAATGATGGCAGATCATGGCGAAGCAGGCCACTCGGTAAACCTGTTCGTTGTAATTCAGGACATCCGTGAACCCCCAGTCCATCTGGTAGGTCTCACCGGGACCGGTCGTATAGCGGCGCCCGCGGTTGCCCTGCGGTGCGATCTGCTGTCGCTTGGCGGGGATGAGATGCTTGTGGGAGGCGATGTACCGTTTCACTGTGCTTCGGCTTCCTGAAAAGCCAATTGCTTGCAGCCGTCCCAGACAAACAGTAAAATTGCTGACTCCGTTTCTCAGTAAGTTATCCAAAACCGAACTGTATCCGTCCAGCAAATGCTCCTTTGGCTGTCCTATGAGGCGTACGAGGCACTTCAGCAGCCTGAGGAACTGCCGACTGCTCCAGTAATGACGCGGATTCGCCAACTTCCAAAGCCATCTGGCGAACTCTCTTTTGCCAAATTTGATTTTGACGGGGAGGAACCAGTATGACACAGACCGTTTTTGAAAAGATGAAAACCGCAATCTCGGTGCTGAAGCTGGACTTCACAACCGAAGAATTCGCCACTTTTGCTGATGACCAGGAACTTTCAGAAGAAGCCATTGAGGCGGTACAAACTGTCTTTTCCTACATCAGTGAAAAGAAACAGCAGACCACCGTCCAAACACTGCTCAAACTGAGCCGGCTGCCGAAAAAGGCGCCGAAAACCTTTGAAACCTTTGATTTTTCTTTGCTAAAGAGCAGAGACTTGGACCGGATCCGGGCATTGCCCTCCTTGGGTGCGGTTTATTCGCACCGCAACCTGGCCTTTATTGGATCGCCTGGAACAGGAAAAACGCATTTGGCGCAGGCATTTGGCTATGCCTGCTGCCAGCATGGAATGCGGGCCTATTTCATTAAGGCTTCCGAGCTGCGTGACCGCTTTACGGCCGCCAGACGCGTGGGGAAAACGGATTCCTGCCTCAAGAGCTTAGTTCGCCCATCCTGCTTGATCATTGATGAGATCGGCCATTGCGAATTCGATAAAGAGAATACGCGGCTGTTCTTTGACTTGATCGACCGTCGTTACAACAAGGAAGGCAATTTTAACATGGTTTTCACCAGCAACAAGAATCCGGCTCTCTGGCGTGAGGACTTTAATGAGGACTCTACACTTCTGTGTGTGCTGGACCGCATCTTTGATGAAGCTACGGTATTCAAGCTGCAGGGCGAGAGTTTCCGCGGGAAGAAACTGGATACAGTTTCTGTACAGACTGGCAAAGTAAAGGCCGTTGAGCTGCTGGCTGACCAGCAAGAAGAATAATATTTATTTGCCAATCTGGGTTGTTTGGTTTTTCTATCTGAGCTTTAATTAGCGATTTCAGTTGAGCCCCCAGTGGTTTTCCTGGCGAACGCTAACATCTCTCAAGAATATCCAGGCTATTCTGGCATCTGGCCAGGATAAAGCCATCCCTG